>BNJS01000925.1_pt1 | contig 101958 bp, 139 predicted proteins | sample 8540461 | NCBI WGS metagenome assembly BNJS01 (sample SAMD00202454, study PRJDB9452) | human saliva metagenome | isolation source: human saliva | place: Japan | reverse complement strand
CGACATTTTACGCAATTATTTATAGAATAAACAATAGTTGTTTCTGGATGATTTTCTTGTGTAATCAATGACATCCTATAAACTTCCCTTCTATTATTAGATAAAAAAATAGTATATCACAAAAAAACAACCTCATCAAAAATAAAAAAACAAAAATCTACCAAACCATTTTTTTATATTCTATAATGAAAAAAATAAAAATGCCTAAAAAAATAAAAAAATAGTATTGACAAATAGATTTTTATATGCTATAATAGTTCTTGTAAGTCAGATAAGTGAATTTTACCAAGCAGATTTGCGAAAACAAATAATTGAATTGCTAAAACTCGCATCCCTTACGGTTCGGTCAACCTAACTGACCACGCTCTATTGTTTCTTCAGTAAGGACTATCAACCCTGAAGTTATGTGGAGACAAAAAGACACTACGCGCCCAGACAGCACAAAGAAAAACTTGAACGGTTGCTGTCACAACTAGGGGTTTCCGACTCCCCTAGTTTTTCTCTTTGATAAATAGCAGGGATGGCGGAACTGGCAGACGCACAGGACTTAAAATCCTGCGAAGGCTAACTTCGTGTGGGTTCGACTCCCACTCTCTGCATTTTTTCCTTCTTTGATTCAATAGCTTAACTGGATATAGCACACGCCTTCTAAGCGTGCGGTTGCAGGTTCGAGTCCTGCTTGAATCATTATAGCTTTAGGTGAAAGCCTACATCATTATCTTCCTGATGACACATAGGGGAGTGTAGTTTCTCGGACAATGACAAAGCGTCGTTCAAGAAATCAAAAATGATGAACTTGTAACTATTTTCCTGCTCGAATCAGATGAACTAGAGTGACAATAATGTTGAAGAAGTGTAGCTGACTTCGGAGTTATTGTGAAGGGATGGTAGCTAGAACGGATGATGTGTGGAGGAGCTTTTCAAGTCAGGTTCGAAACTGATAAAAAAAGTGATGGACACGTTCTGGATAGTTACAAAACGCTATATTTAGACTTAGTAGCTCAGTTGGAAGAGCGCCTTACATCGGTAGATACAGGAATTAGTCACCTGTCGTAAAAAACAATGACATTAGTTGCTATCGAACTAAATACACAAATGCGTAAGGAAGTCGCAGGTTCAAATCCTGTCTAAGTCGTGCATAGGTTGATTTTAGAATCTATTCTATGTTATACTTATATTATTCAGGGGTCGCTTGGATTCGACAGGCGATTGGACTTCTTAACCTCGCACCGAGTGGTGACGTAATCACCAAAATTAAATATAACTGCAAATACTTTTGCTCCTGCTCGCGTAGCTGCCTAAGCTTTTAGCTTAGTAGTTATTCTAGCAAAAACACAAACAGTCACAAAGACGAGCTGATTTTTGTAAGTGCCGTTACAATCATTGGCTATAAAAATTCGGCAATCGCTAGTAGGGGCATCTCATCCCTCTAGTTAAATTCGAGATATAACTTTAGGATTTGTGCATTTACCTAAAGTCGAATACTTAAATGTAGCAGTGCGCAATAAGGTTGATTGGAAAGGTTGTTTGGACGTGGGTTCGACTCCCACCGACTCCATTTTCTCTAAGATGATTTAGAGAAGTTTAGATTTTCCGCGTAAATCCCCACCTCTTAGGTAGTTGGGAACTAAACGGTAAAAAAAGAAAGGCGGAACATAGTTCGAAAGATGGTAAAACACAAGGCTTATAAATTCCGTCTTTATCCTAATCTTGAACAGAGAATTTTCTTTGAGAAAACTTTTGGCTGTTCACGCTTTATTTGGAATCAAATGTTGGCAGATAGGATTGCTCATTATAAAAAGACTGGAACGAGTTTGAAGAATAGTCCAGCTCAGTATAATAAAAAGTACCCTTGGTTAAAAGAAGTGGATAGTTTAGCTTTATCAAATGTTAAGTTGAATCTAAACGCTGCCTACAAATCTTTCTTTCAATCAGGATTCGGCTTTCCTAACTTTAAATCTAAGAAAACAGCTCAATCCTATAAGACCAACAATCAAAAAGGAACAATCGCTCTCTTAAATGGGAAAGTTAAACTTCCAAAAGTTGGCTGGGTAAAGGTGAAAGCTCACCGTCAAATCAAAGGCGTAATTAAGAGTGCAACCATTTCTAAGACAGCAACAGGCAAGTATTTTATTTCTATCTCTTGTGAAGAAGAGATTGTTCCACTTCCTAAGACTGATTCAAACCTTGGAATTGATTTGGGATTAGAGAACTTTGCGATTCTTTCTACTGGAGATAAGATTGAAAACCCTCGGTTCTTAGTTTCTTTATCCAAGAAGTTAGCTAAGGAACAGAAGGTCTTGTCTAGGCGAGGGCTTCTTGCCAAAAAGAAAGGGGTGAAACTCTCTGAATCCTCTAACTATCAAAAACAGAAGTTAAAAGTGGCTCGGCTTCATGAGAAGATTGCTAATCAAAGAAGAGACTTCCTAAACAAACTCAGTACCCATCTCATCAAGAACCACGATGTGATTTGTATCGAAGATTTAGCGAGTCGCAATCTCATGAAGAACCACCACTTAGCAAGAGCTGTCGGAGATGTCTCATGGTATGAATTTGTCCGTCAACTTCACTACAAGGCAGACTGGTATGGAAAGAAGATTGTGACCATCAGCCGTTGGTTTCCTTCTTCTCAACTTTGTTCCGCTTGTGGCGTAAACTCAGGGAAGAAAGCTCTTTCTATCCGTGAATGGACTTGCGAAAACTGTGGCACTCACCATGACCGTGACATCAATGCTAGTCTCAACATCCTTAAAGAAGGCTTGAGCCTAGCCTAATCTATTATTTGAACCGTAGGAACTACGGAGATAGCTTGGTCCACTTGTGTAACCTCTGGAGGCTAGTCATCTACCCTCTAAGTCAGCATATTACCCAAGAAGCTCCTTCCTCTTAATAAAAAGTAGGGAGGGGTAGTTCACCGAGTATTTTAGAAAGTGGGCTTGATATGACGGTTGATATTTTCAAATCAATAGAGCCTGACTTTATGAAAGAGAAAGAACTTGGGAAAGGCTTGGTAAAACTGTTATGCATGAATTACTCTTAGAAGACTTACTCAAAGGACTTGAAAGTAATGGGATAGATACTTCTAAATTGAGGATAATAGAAGATATAGAAGAAATAGAAACAACTGTATAAAATTATTTTGCATCGTTGGTCAAGTGGTTAAGACACTACCTTTTCACGGTAGTGACATAGGTTCGATTCCTATACGGTGCATGGGTATCTAGTAAAGGATTCCGTTAATCTGGACTATTCTTTATGATAATGGAAGAGCTAAACTCATAACGTAAATGGTTGTTTAAAGCTCGGATTCTTCGGTCAATATTCAATTTGATTAGTTGCAAATAATCGAATTTGAGACAGTTGAATCTAAATGATGAGTTCAAATCTCTCGATACCTATGAAGTGTTATTTTTGCAGACTATATCTTAACTGAGCGTTTTATGTAGTAACGACTACCAAACACCTGTTAGCATATTTGTCTACGAGGAAAAGGAATTATCTAAAACTTTGAGATTAGTCGATTCCACTTCCTTGTCATTTGTGGAATGACGATTAAAGAACCGCCGTAACAAGAATAAAGCGCTAATTACTTGTTGAGGTTTCTGCACCTTGGATAAACGCAGAGTAAGACTTGATAGCTCAGTTTGGTAGCAGCAACGAGCTTTTAACTCGTGGGTCGCAGGTTCGAGTCCTGCTCAGGTCATGCCGAAAAGATTGCTTTGAAGTGATTCATTGCAACTTAGGCTCGCTCATTGTAAAAGGTGGGTGAGTCGTTAAAGCCTTTCGCCATAGAAGTACAGTTTCTAGGTGATAAAAACCATGAACAATATCCGCCTGACTGTACTCGACGGATGTTCAAAAACTTGTTGGTTGTAAGGTTCTCCAACATAAGATGCCAGAAGTGTTGAGGGTATCATTTTATTACTATGAATTATGGAGAATTACTCAAGAGGCTGAAGAGGACGGTTTGCTAAATCGTTAGGCGGTCAAACGTGCGTAGGTTCGAATCCCTCATTCTCCGTTTCTTATTCCACCATAGCTCAGTTGGTAGAGCGCATGACTGTTAATCATGATGTCGTAGGTTCGAGACCTGCTGGTGGAGTTCGTTTTGTGCCACAACGGCGTGCAATGCTTGAAAGAGGGTTGCTAAAGTTCTTAGAGCAAGTCTCTTGCTCTTCGTATTTTATTATCGGAAAGTAGCGCAGTTTGGTAGCGCACTTGCTTTGGGAGTAAGGGGTCGCAGGTTCGAATCCTGTCTTTCCGATACCAAACGTAATGTCACATGCTTCATGTGCGTTGCTTTTGAGGTAAATTAGGGCAGAGTAGCAGCAGTTGGTAGCTCGCAAGGTTCATACCCTTGAGGTCGCAGGTTCGAGTCCTGTCTCTGCAATCACCAATATAGTAGCGACATATTGGTTCGAGCAAGTCCGAAGTAAAACAAGCGTTTGAAGGACTTGTGGTTTTCTTTAAACCTATTGTTTGAGTTTGATAGCCGATTTAGCTCAGTTGGTAGAGCATCTGATTTGTAATCAGAGGGTCAGCGGTTCAAAATCCGTTAATCGGCATGGGTGACAAATATTTCTCTTGTATTATTAAGTATTTAACCCCCACATTGCATGCAGTGAGGCATCTCTGAACAAGCCGACAGCGCTGTTCCGATTTGCCTGTCATTATGGAAGATTACCCAAGTCTGGCTAAAGGGAACGGTCTTGAAAACCGTCAGGTCACGAAAGTGGCGCGTGGGTTCGAATCCCACATCTTCCTTCACCTGATTATGATTCTATCACTACTCAGGAGTGAACATCGTCATTTGAGGACTGACAAAATCCCCAAGGTTCAATATTTGGGGATATAAACAACCTCCGTTGGACCTCGAGTTCGCGACATGAAGTTCAGAAGTGCAGTCAACTTCGGATAAAGACTGGTGGAGCTATATCTAAGCGGTAAAGATAGACTTTGATAGTCGAAATGCGTAGGTTCGATTCCTACTAGCTCTATAACTTATAGCATTTGAGGATTAGCTAAAATGATTGAAGAATTAAAAACCTTTTCGTATCAATTTTAAAAACAGAGACCAAACGATTTTCATGGTTCAAAGACCAAATTTTGAAGATTTTTCTTCAGAAACGATTTTTGGTTGGCTATCTGTACCAGACGAAATGCATAATCGCACATGGTCTTACATCAAGCGTAAAGGGATTACATACATTCCTGAATCTGAACTTTTAGACTTGTCTAAACAATTTATGAACGGTTCAGATTTGTTAGTTGCAAAAAATAAAAACAGGAAAAGAACATCTGCTTTTTAGTGGGTGTTTTTTTATTTGTAAAAAAATATTTATAGATATTTGATTTAGTTTTTGTCAATTTGATATACTAGAACTATGGTCTAACTAAATATTAAGTACAATATTTTTGCTAGGTCAAATATAAAAAAAGAGGTTTACACTCATGACAAAAAGTTACTGGTCACGGCTCTATTCGAAAAGTTTAAGAATGGTGCAGCAGGCGTTCTTGCCCTTTCGACTTTGTTTTTAGGGAGTTAGTCAAGTTAGTGCGAACGAAACGCAAGCCAACCCCTCAAAACAGAGACATCGGCAACCAAAACAACCACTCCTCCTGAAGAAAAAAATCTTCCTGAAATGCCTCCTGAAGAAAAAGAATCTTCCTGAAGCAGATAATACTCCTGCAACTACTCCTGCAACAGATAATACAGAAGTCTTAAAAAGAGACTGGTGTTGAGAAAAAGAAAGCGTTGATGTTTCAAAAGAAACACCAAAAAGAAGCAAAAAAAGATGTTGCAAAACAGGAAAAAAACAATCAGAACAACCACTAACTGTTGACTCAGCAATCAAAGAGTTGAAGGATGCTGGGCTAGAAGTTGTAGTTGGAAAAAGAAATTGTCACTACTTCTCCTCAAGAAACTACAAAAAGCTCTTGAAAACTTAAAAACAACAAGTCACAAAAAGCTTTTGGATACGAAAAAAAGAGCTAGACATGGCTTTCCTTGATTTAGAAGAAAAAAGCTAAAAAAAGCAGGTATTTTTGACAAAAGAAGGAAAGACACTCACTTTTGATACTGCTAAAGAAGCTAAAGAACAGTTAGAAAAAAACAAGCTAAAGAAGTTAATCAACTAATTGAAACTCTTGATAAAGAACATGAAAAAAATTGCTCAACGTAGCTAAAGAAGCTCAAAAAGGCTGGTATCGCAATCGCTGTGACTCCTGCTTTAAAAAGCAGATTCAGTTGAAGATGCTACTGCTGCTATTTCAAAAACAAATTGACAAACTAAATGCCTTAATCAAATCTGTTGAAGAAAATAAAGCTTTGATTAACTCTGTAACAACCAAAGCTAAAAGAAGCTGGCGTTGCCCTTGAAGGTGAAGTTGTCATTGATTCAAGAATTGGCGAAGAAAAATCAATTAACAGAAAAAAACTAAAAAAACGCTCTGAAGGGATTAGAAGTTGCTACAAACGTTCAAAAATCTACTAAAGAAGAGTTAGCTAAACTAATTGAAGAAGCGCGTGCAAAAGGATTAGACATTTCTATCTCTGGTGAGAAGAAAGTTTTAGTTTCTAAAGTATCAGAAGAACTGGATGCAGTTAAAGCAAAAATTAACGAAGGTCTAGCAAACGATACTAAAAAAATGAACGATTACAAATTAGCTGTTCAAAATGCTAAAAATGCGAATCGTTTATTAGAAGGTTCTACTGCTACTAAAGAAGGAAATGTTTACAAACAAACTCTTTCTATCCAATCAGAAGGAACTGGTGGTGCAGTTAATATCAACGCTTCAGGAAGTGCAGAAATTGTTTCTCTTGAATTGCTTGACCCTAATGGTTCTAAAGTTGAATCAGTTAAAACTCTAGCTGACCTAAATGCTTATAAGTCTTTTGACAAAAAAGGAACTTACACTTTAAATTATACATTTAAAGCAAAAGATAACACTGCTGGTTCGGTAGCATCTAAAGCAACTACAAATGGTGTTGAAGGTGTGGTTGGTTCAGCTAACGGAACAATTACTTTAACAACTAAAGCTCCCCTAGTTACAAACAAAGAAAACTTAATTGACCCTCTTACTACAACCCACGTCGTTGACTACTCAAGTTCCTATGCAGGGAAATTGAAAAAATCATTGATGTTGAGTCGCAAGATTATTGAAGCTAACACAAATCCTGCAAGCAGGCACATTTTTGTAACATATCCTCAAAATTATGCGACTACTTATGCTGCAAACATGGCTGATGAAGTTGGTGTTAATGGGGTAGCCTCTAAACTTCTAACAAAAGAAGAGGCTCTTACATTGATTGATAGATTACTTAAAATCAATGCCCCTTCTGAAAAAGACCCTACTTATACAAATTACCCAGCTTACTTCCAAGGTGTCGCTGATGCGTTTGGAGAGTTCCGTTATAAAGACCCTAAAGTTAAAGCTGACGAATTTGGTCGTGCCATGAAGCCTTATGAAGACATCATTGAAGACCTCACAAAACCAACAGACACTATTTCTGTAATCCAATACACAGACGGATGGATGAGTGGTGGAACAAACGGTAAATTAGATGGTGGAACGCCTGAAGACATTGACGTTACTTTCGCTGAATGGGCGAAGAAACGAGCTAAAAACTTTCATGTCTGTTATTAACCGCAATCAAGTGACGGACGAAGACACTAACTCTATGCGTTCTATCGAACAAATGAAATCTGTTGGACACCCTAATATCTACGATATGACAGGAAAAAGACCAAGAAGTTGCTGAAAAAAAGAAATTATTAAGCAATTCATGGAAACTGCAACAGTAAAAAAACTAAGACAACTAAAGGTGAAAACCAATTAGTCAAAGTCACTATCGGAGGAAACGGTGTGACTGTCACTAAAGCAGTTCTTAAAGGGGCAACTACTAAAGAACTTGCTATCAAAGATGGCAAAGTTGACTTCTCTGAGAAACTTGCTGATGGTTCTTGGACAGTTGAATTTGAAGCAACAGGAAACGGTAAACTAACAGCAGTTGTTTCTGTTGACGGAAAAGAAATTGGTAAGAAAGACGTTGAAATTAAATCAACTGAAGGCGTTAAAGGTTCTAGCGCAAGCAAGACTGACAATATTAACGCAGTTGTCTTCCCTAAACTTCCTACATTCACTCCTGTAACAGTTGAAAATATTGTAGTTCTTGCTAAAGGTGTCCGTCTAGGCGAAGTTGAAACAACCGTTCATCCTGTAACAGTTGAAAAAGAACTAAATCCAGTTACTTTCAAAGAAACAGTATCTCCTGTCAAAACTGTTACTCCTCAAGATAAGAAAGTCTTGCCAAACACTGGAGAATCAAATAATTCTCTTGTTCAAGCAGCAGGTTTGGGTCTTGGAGTTGTTGGATTGCTTGGTTTAGCTGGAGCAACTAAAAAGAAAGAAGACCAATAAAAAAATAAATTCAAGTCTATTGACGTAGCAAAAGAAGTTGTGGTATAATACTATTGTTCAAAAGTTTGATACAGCCTAGTGAACAGATAAAGAATATATTACAAACTAAAAACATCATCTGCACTTTGTGGATGATGTTTTTATTATTGACTTATTTACTTTATTATGCTACAATATGACTAGAAGTTCTAATTCTGGAGATACCGAGCCTTACTGGTAGTTTTAATTTTTGGGTTGTTTAAACAACCTAGCCTTGCCAAATAGTAGGTCGTCCCTAATTTCGAGGGGGATGCAGTTGGCTAAACTTGTTCAATAAAGAAAACTCGAAATTTCTTTGCCGAGCGAATGTTGTGGATGGCGTTCACAATAGACTGCACTTAGCAATGCGGTCAACCTGCCGATTTAGCTCAGTTGGAAGAGCAAAGTTTCAAGAAGGTTTTAGAAGATAACTAGCATAAGTAAAGAGTCTTAATACAATCTAAAGACAAGATACGGAAAGATTGTGAAATTAAGTCATCTACGTTAGTGTTTGAAAAAAATCTTTATTGTTTTGAAATAAAGAGGATTTTCAGACTATTTAACTAGCTTACCGTACAGCTACTTTAATTGAAATATTAAAGAAAAGGAATAGAGTAACTATTTATAGTTATTTCTTTACGGTCTGAAACGTACATGGGTTCGAGTCCTGTAATCGGCATTGGTAGAGGTCTACGTTTCCGCCTTTACCAAAATAATCTTAGTCCATTACCTCTGGATTTTTATTTTTAGGTGTACCAACTTGAATAAGGTTGGTGCATCATCGCTGGTGATGAATTTCTAATGTGAGTAAAAGCAAGGTTTTAGACATTGCTTGAAGTTATCTCTTAGACTTCACTAGCATATTTTAGGCTCTTCGTATAATGGCATTATAGCGGTCTCCAAAACCGTTGACACTGGTTCGATTCCAGTAGAGTCTGTCAGCCATCTTGGGATGGAGATGGTTGGAAATATGAATAATCTCATATTTATTTCTCATGTAAAGGGATGTCGATTGTAAAAGGTTGGCATCTCATAGCTTACTTGCAAGGGTTTAGCGTATGTACCCTTGCGAGTGAGTGATTATGTGCTTCAAAAGGAACTCCTTTCAGGAGGAAGCACTACTTCTCCTTGAGAAGTTATTTGATAGGACGAAGTTGCAATTAGAAAAGAAAAAAAGACAGGTTTGAGCTATTCTCCGTGAACTCAATATCCGCAGCTAGGTTAGCATAGCTGTTTGAAATCTAATTGTAGCTTTTCTCAAGGTGCTAACCTCCCTTGTGCTGTTGGCGAATAGCTCAGTTGGCAGAGCTTTTGATAATTACTTCAACAACCTCTGCATGAATCCTCCACCTCTTAGGTAGCTGGGAATTAAAATTATTTTTTTAATTAGAAAACTTTTTGATGGAAGTTTTTCTTCTTTTTATGATAAACTTAATTCAGTTATAAAAAAATAGAAAGAGAGGTTTATAAATGGATTTAGACACTAATGCTCATTCAGTCTTTTCTCTTCATTATCATCTGATTTTAGTTACCAAGTATCGAAAACCAGTTCTTGATGATGAAATTTCTGAGAGAGCGAGAACTTTATTTGAGGCGATTGCTCCTAATTACAAGATTGAGGTCTTAGAGTGGAATCATGACCAAGACCACGTTCACATTTTTTTCAAAGCTCAACCAAAAACAGAACTGAGTAAGTTTATCAATGCCTACAAGTCTGCAAGTAGTCGAGTTTTGAAGAAAGAGTTCCCTTCTATGAGAAGACACCTCTGGCAAGATATGTTCTGGTCTCGCTCCTTCTGCCTCTTATCAAGTGGAGGTGCGCCCATCGAAGTGATTGAACAGTATATTAAAGAACAAGGACAAAAAAGATGATAAAAACAAAAAGCCTTATAAATTCCGTCTTTATCCTAATCTTGAACAAAGAGTTTTCTTTGAGAAGACCTTTGGTTGCTCACGTTTCATCTGGAATCAGATGTTGGCAGACAAGATTTCTCATTACGAGGAGACAGGTGAACTTTTAAAGAACACTCCTGCTCAATATAAGAGTCAATTCCCTTGGTTAAAAGAAGTGGATAGCCTAGCCTTGTGTAATGTTCAATTAAATCTAAGTGCTGCCTATAAAAAATTTCTTCCGTTCAGGATTTGGCTTCCCTAACTTCAAACCGAAGAAAAACAGCTCAATCCTATAAAACTAATAACAAAAACGGAACGATTGCTCTCCTAGATGGGAAGGTTAAACTCCCAAAAGTTGGTTGGGTAAAAGTGAAGCTTCACCGTCAAATTAAAGGCATGATTAAGAGTGCGACGATTTCAAAGACAGCAACAGGCAAGTATTTCATCTCTATCCTTTGCGAAGAAGAGATTCTACCCCTGCCTAAGACTGATTCTAATTTAGGAATTGATTTAGGGCTAGAGAATTTCGCCATTCTCTCAACTGGAGAGAAGGTTGAAAATCCTAGATTCTTAGTTTCTTTGTCCGAGAAGTTAGCCAAAGAACAAAAGGTTTTGTCTAGACGAAAACTTCTTGCCAAAAAGAAAGGTGTTAAACTCTCTGAGTCCTCTAACTATCAAAAGCAGAAGTTAAAAGTAGCTCGACTTCATGAGAAGATTGCCAATCAAAGAAAAGACTTCCTACATCAACTCAGTACCCATCTCATCAAGAACCACGATGTGATTTGTGTTGAGGATTTAGCGAGTCGCAATCTCATGAAGAACCATTGCCTAGCAAGAGCCATTGGCGATGCCTCGTGGTATGAATTTATCCATCAGCTTCGCTACAAGGCAGACTGGTATGGGAAGAAGATTGTGACCATCAGCCGTTGGTTTCCGTCTTCTCAGCTCTGTTCTTCTTGTGGTGTAAACTCAGGAAAGAAAGCTCTTTCGATTCGTGAGTGGACCTGTGAGAGTTGTGGGACTCACCATGACCGTGACATCAATGCTAGTCTCAACATCCTTAAAGAAGGCTTGAGCCTAGCCTAATCTATTATTTGAACCGTAGGAGCTACGGAGATAGCTTGGTCCACTTGTGTAACCTCTAGAGGTTAGTCATCTATCCTCTAAGTCAGCACATTACCCAAGAAGTTCCTTCCTCTTAATATGTAGGAAGGGGCAGCTCACAGGGTCGCAGGTTCGAGTCCTGCTTCGTCGATTATTTTTTTAGAAGAATTAAAAATAAGAGAATCACGAAAAAAAGAGAGTGAAAACTCTCTTTTTTTATGGATTAGATGCGTAATTTTGAACAAGACTAACATTATTTACTAGCTCAAAAAAACTTCCTTGTAATAATGATGTAGTCGGAAACGACGGTTTAAGTTAAAAAGCTACTTGTCTGTCCACAATCAGAACGTGAAAAAAACAGGCAAATGCAACTTAGGCATCTTGTTCGGACCAGCTTTTTTTCAATAATGTTCATCAGCGCTCCAAATCTTTCTTTAAATTCAGATTCGACGTTTTCTTTCAGCTCAAGCATTTCATCTATCGAGCCAATAGCCTCAATAGAGGCTTCATTTCTTAAATCAAAAGCCTCTACTAACAAAGCTAGTTGTGGGAACATAAAGTCTCCTTTCTTTTTATGTTATTGAGTATTCTATATGAAACAACTCTTTCAAATAAGTATTTCGTTTCGAACCTTCTGTTGCTACTGCTTTTTTTATAAGCCATTTCTGAACCTAAAAAGAATCAGCTTTTTGTTTTAGCACGCGTTACCCCTGTATAGACTAAGTTTCTTTGTAGCATTTTATAAGCCTGATTTGTAATAGGCATGATAACCACAGGGAACTCACTTCCTTGAGATTTGTGGATAGAAATCGCATAAGCCAAAGTAATTCTATCCCAATCACTACGAGCATAAGAGACTTCAACGCCTGAGAAATCAATGACGATTTCATCCTGCTTTGATTCAGAATCTTTTGCTGGAATCAAATCTGTGATATAACCAACATCTCCGTTAGAAACCCCTTTGTTAATGTCATTTACAAGGTGAAGAATCTTATCTCCAATTCTAAAGCAAGAGTTCTCTGAGTAACTAAATTCAAGAGCATAAGGTTTACGAGGATTCAGACATTCCTGCATAATTTTATTGAGATTGACAATTCCAGCTTCTCCTCTATACATAGGTGCAAGAATCTGTATATCAGATGGAGAAAATCCTTTTTCAATGGCGACTTTGAAGATTTGAGGGATTGCAGTAGCAATCTCACTAGCATCGCCTTCGATATAAGAATAGTCACTTTTTTTGATTTTAAAATCACTAGGCAAACGTCCATCATTCAAAGATGTTGCAAGAGAAATGATAGATGAATCATTCCCTTGTCTAAAAGTTGTTTGAAGACGAATACTTGGGATTTCATCAATTTCTAGGAAATCTCCTAGAACTCTTCCTGCGCCAACGGAAGGTAATTGGTCTTTATCTCCAACAATCAATACTTGCGTTCTAGAAGATAGGTTGGTAAACAATTGTTTTCCAAGCCACGCATCAACCATCGAAAACTCATCAATAATGACAAAATCACATTCTAAGTAATCCTGTTCAAGATTAGAATCTTCATCATCTTTGGTCAAGCCTAAAGCACTGTGGATTGTAGAAGCTGACAAGCCTGTTGCCTCTCCCATTCTTCGAGCAGCTTTCCCAGTTGGAGCTAATAATTTAACAATGTCTTTTTCATTCTTCAACTTAACTCTTCTGATTTTCTCATAGGTTTTTAAGATTCCGTTGATAACAGTTGTTTTTCCAGTACCAGGACCGCCAGTTAGTACGAAGAACTTGCTGCTGACAGCTTCTTTAATAGCTTGACGCTGGATAAGGTCATAAGAGAAACCTACTTCTTCTTCCACTCCATCAATGATTGAATCAATGTCTATGTTAGGATTGATATAACCTTCTGAGTCCATGATGCGAATCACATTTTCAGCAATCGCAAGTTCATTCTTGTAGCTAGAGTACAAAAAGATTTTATTGTTGCTAGGGTTGGCTTCATCAACAGTGCAGTAAAAAGATTTATTCTCAATAAATTCTTCTAATAAATCCACTAATAATTCTGTTGTAATCAAGTCTTTTTCTTCAGGTCTTGATTTAATCAACAACTCATAAGTGTCAGGAATGAGCTTTCTAGCCAACATATAGGTATCCCCAGTTTCGCTAGAATAAGAAGATAAGACTTGTCTAAACCCTGCTTCTACACGGAATGGAGAATCCCCTTTGATACCGATGGCTTTTGCGAGAATATCTGCGTTCGCAAATCCGAATCCTCTAACACTTTTCGTTGTTACATAAGGATTTTCCTTTATAACATCTAATGTATCGCCTTCGTATTTTTTAAGTAGTTTAGTCGCCATAGGAAGGGTTAAACCATAGCTGACGATTTCAGAGATTGTCTTTTGGTTTTGATAATCTTCTTTTAGGACACGAATAAAATTGTCATAAATCTTTTGCGTTAGTCCAGAAATAGTTAATAACTTACTTGGGTTATCTAAGATTTTATCAATAGTGTCATCACCATAAATTTCAACAATTTTTATAGCTTTCTTAGTGCCAATCCCTTTGAATTGCTTACTTGAGAAATAATCAATTAAGCTCTTTTTTTATCTAACTTATCTAATTCATAGAAAGATACTTTTAATTGTTCCCCACGTTTACCATTTGCAACAATTTCCCCTTTGAAGATATAAGAACTATCTTCTTGTAAGTCAGGCATATTACCAGTAACAACAATAGTATCATCATTATAATTAGAGTCTGTGTCTTTTTATTTCTACACTTGCAATATAAAACATGCTATCAGGATTGTGAAAAAAATAATTTTTTTCGACAACCCCTTTTTACATAAACTTCAGTCATATTTTTTTCCTTTTTATTTGTAATCTAAGACAAACTCTTCAGGGTGCTTCTTAGCAGCATGAACAATTTTTTTCACGTCATTTGCATATAAGCCAGAATTGTGGATTCCATTCAATTCAACAACAACTGGTCTTTTATGCTTACAGTCAAAACCAATATCTAAAAACATAGGGTTTGTGAACGAAGACTATTTCCGTTTTTTTAGCATCTCAATCACTTCTTTAGCTTTTTTTCTTCTAAATCTTTTTTTATAGATTCATATACATGGTCGTTCTTTAGTTCATGAAGAGGAGTGTAAAAACCAATTTACTATACTACTACTCACAATTTTACCATTTATAACAAAAAAACGAGTCTCAGCAATCAAATTCAACCCTTCTTGGACACTTAGTTGATTCGAGTGTTGAGTTTCAATCATAAAAGGGTCATTGAAGAACCACTCTTTTACATCATCCAAAGTATTTAGGCGCGTGACAGGGTAAAGTTTCCCTTCTCCAAGCCACTTTAAAAAGATAGAACTATGTTTTCCTAACATTTTTCGAGAGACTTCCAGAATATCATCAAAATCAGCTTTTGCAAGCTGAATTTCTCTCCCTAAAGCCTCTTTCAATTCTGGAAACACCAAATCATCATTCAAATTCTTATTTTTCTCATATCTAGAAGGAGAAAGACTTGGAATCCTGCCAATGTAAGGCAACGCTTTGAGTTCGTCAGGGATATTGAAAAAACCTCTCTCCCTGCAAGAGATATAAACATTAGAAAATTGAGCTAAAGTCTCTTTTAAAAGCAAAGCATCTTCAATCCATTCCTCAACCTCATCCTTTTTAAGAGAAGTCTCCGAATTTTCAAAAAAGCTGTCCCAGAACAAACCTAGACCTAAAATTCTAGATAGTAAAACAGGCTCGTTAGAAAACCTATCTTTCAAAATAGCATCTGTTGGTCTAAAAAAACGTCACTTACTCCAAAAAAATGCAGTCATACTCAGAGAAAAGAAGGTTGTTTTCTACCAAAATTTTCACTTTCAACTCATCTTTTTGTAAAAATCCTAATTTCACCAAATCTACATGATTTTCCATTTTTATTCCATCCATTTTTTTCGTTTTTTTGTTTATAATAGAATTATACCATAAAAAAACAAAGAAAAAGTCAATATAATTTATGGATAACAAAAGATATTTAAAGGGTTTTTAAAAAAGTGTTTTTTTAAAAATATTTTTTTACCGAAAATACTAGACAAAAAAAGGAAAAAAATATGATAGAATTATATCATAAAAACTAATAAAAATAAAAGGAGAGTTTACTCATAAATGTCAAAACTACTTAAATTCATCACGCCAACTTCAGCTTTTTACAACCCTCAGCCTGTTAGTATTAAAAGGACTAGGCTTCATTAGTTTATCTGTATTCACATTTGGATTTGCCCTTTTAGGACAATTCCTATTCTTATCTATGGTTGTTTCTTGTCTTGCTTTTTATTGGCTTTGGGATTCTTAATTTTACAGCCATTTAGCTCAAGAAAATAAAGGAAGGTAAAAGCATGACTCAAAAACCAACTCAAAAACTCAAATTATCCGTAAAGACGGAAAAAGACTGCTTAGTAGAAGTAAACACCCAATCCTTTTCAATTGGGAAGGTACAATTTGTGTTTGCTAAATACAACCCTAAAAAAATCCTAAAAGGTAGTCGAATGACTGACAGGATTACTATTTTCCTAAGTTTCTCAGCAGCATTAGAGTTTGCTCAATCTATCCTTGATGGTCGCCTAAGCAAACAATTAGTTGAAGCTAACAATAAATTCAAACAAACTAACAAACCTTGGGATAAAAAAACGTTTCTATCTCTATGGGAGGAACACCAAATCCTAAACACCGAACTGATGGGAAAGCTGAATCAAGAACGTTGAGTGCGCAATTAGGGAACAAACAACCCTATTGCTTTAATTGCCTCAAGTGGACCAGGGAACAGTTAATGACAAAGGACTAATCGTCCCAGAAAAAAACCAGAACACTCTGTGTTTATTACCTTTGTCTGCAAGCGACATTCGTGAAATGGCAATGATGATTAAAGCTCACATTGAAGCTTATATTCAAATGGAACATATCAAGAAAAATGTGGTCTTATGAACCTGTTATGAACCAACAAAAATCAACAACAGGGACAGGGGCAAGGGAGTTATACGCAACAACCTCAAGGTCAACAACAAAGCTATCAACAACCAAACTTCCAAGGACAGCAAAACCAAGGTAACTATGTTACACAACAACCATCTCTTCCTCAGAATTTCCAACAACAGTATCAGCAACAACAACAAGGCTTTCAAGGACAACAAGTTCCGTTCCTGACCCTTCGACTGACAATTTGCCTTTCTAAAATAAAAAAAGAAAAAGACGTTTCAAACGTCTTTTTATTATTATAAAGTTATGAGTTAGAACGCTTTGTAGCACTTCACCTGCTTTTAACCTCATTCGTAAATCTTCCAAACTTTCATGAATAGAATGGATAGATGAGTGAACAACATTTTCTTTAACAGGATACATAAATTTAATGACTTCTTGCTCACGATTCTTGAATTTTACTTCAATGGTGCTTTCAGGTCGCTCCTTTTGAATAAATGGTGACTAGAATATCATCTGTTTTCAATGCTACTGTAAGCCTTGCTAAAACAGAGGCGCTTTCTAGTTCTTTTGCTTGTCTTGAATTAATCAATGCGTTCTCCTTTATAAATTTTCATGATTGTTTGTACGACAATGTTTGATTTCTCGGACATCTTTTGCCAGACATTATAGAGAACAGAGTCTAGTGCAGATAAATCATCTGCACTCAATTCTTTTTTGTGTTCCCACAAGAAATCAGACAGTTCCGTAGCATAGTCATGAATAAACTGCCATTTTTCAAATCTAGCTTTTTCTAATTCAGAAGTTTCGATATTGCAACAATCATGCTCTAAACTATGAACTACGTCATTTAGCTGAGAATATTTTTGATTATTTTTTGCAATCAATTCTTTTAATTCTTCATACATAGTTTTCCCTTTCTATTCAAGTCTAATATACGAATCAGATTCTTGATAGGTATTCCTACATCCATCTAGGAATCGAGTGACTTTCTAGTTGTAAATACTCCAGTGTAAAAATCAGCAGTTCTAGGACAAACAAGATAGAGACGTTTCTCAGCTCTTGTGATAGCAACATAGAAGCAACGAAGTTCTTCTTGAATTTCTTCATCAGCTATCATCTACTTCACTCATCTCCCATATAGAATTTGAGGAACAATCCCATCAACACATCCCTAGATACAAAGACTGTATCAAACTCCAGTCCTTTTGCTGAATGAATGGTGGTAAGGACTACTTTTTAACATCCTTATCATCTTCAACTCGTGCTTGTTCTAAGATAAGAGCATCTAAAAACTCAGTAATAGAATGATATTGTTGAGCAATTAAGAACAACTGTTGAATATTAGCTCGTTTCGCTTTCTAGTTCTTCGTATTTTTCAGTCCTAGTTGCTTCATCTGTTTTCATCAATTTAATAGCTCTAGCTACAAGTGTCTGAATAAAAAAGCTTCAAATAGAGCTAAATTTTGTTTCTACATCTTCATTTTGGAATTGTTTTTGCAGTTTTAAAAACTTGATGCAATCGACGCAATTCTTCTGCAAACTTTAAATCCCTGTATATTTGTTGTTAATAATTGGATTATCTACAACTCCCTAACAATTCACAAATGTTAGAGGCATAGGTATCTCCAATTCCATGATGGAGACGCAACAAACGGAACAGGGAAATTTCGTCCATAGGGTTTGATGAAAAACGGAAGTAGGCAATCATATCTAAAATTTCCTCTTTTCAGTTCTAAGAATTTTTGTCCACCACGTTTTTCATAGGCGATATGATGTTGATTCAATAAGTGTTCCACTCCAAATAAATTCTCTTGATTTACGAGCAATCACACAAATTTTATCTGCTGGAACATCTATTGAGATTAGGTCTAAAATCCCAGTAACAACTTCAGCGTCACCCTCTTCACTTGTTTGAGGACGGATTACAGGACTGGCTTTATATCAGTGCTAAATTGTCCATTCATCCTGGAGAAACCTTCTGTCGCAAAAGTTTTTCGTAGGAAAGATTTTGCAAGTGCAAGAATTTCTTTAGAAGAACGATAATTCTCAGTCAACTCAACTTCTTTACAATCATCAAAAAGATTTGGGAAATTGATGATGTTTTTGAACGTTTAGCCCACGGAATTTATAGATAGATTGAGCATCATCACCTACAACTGCAATGTTGTCACAATCTTTTCTCAGAAGTTGTAAAAATTTTTAGATTGTAGATTATTAGTGTCTTGATACTCATCCACCATGATATAACGATAAGTCTCTTCAATCCTTTTGCGGACAGGTTCGCACTCATCTAACAATTGATAGAAAACGAAGCATTAAATCATCATAATCAAGAAGCCCTTTTTCGAACTTATACAGTTTGTACTCTTCATATAAATCTTCGATTAAGACCTGATAGCTTTGATATTTCAAAATATCCTTTTTGTATTCAACACTTCTTCAATGGAAATATCTAAGTTGATAGATGCAGAAAAATCGCTGAAAAGTTTTTTTGTTATTAGGAAAACCTTTGATGTTATATTTGTCTTTTAGCTAAACTTCTTGTAAAATCCAATCGCATCGGTTGCCTGTGACGGTGTTAAAATATCAAAACCGTTTTTAGTTTAATAGCTTCTCCGTAGCGACGTAGCATTAAAAGCACAAAAAGAGTGGTGAAAGTACAAGCTGTTACACCTCTTGCCTTTTTCTCCACAATACTTCTTGACTCGTTCAAAGCATCTCATCTGCTCGCTTTATTTGTAAAGGTAAGGAGCAAAACTTGTTTAGGTTCAACTCCTTGGTCAACCATATAAGCAACACGAGAAGTCATTGTGTGGGTCTTTCCTGCCCCTGCCCCTGCTAAAATAAGCATTGGACCTTCGAGAGTTGTTGCTTCTTTTTTTGACCTGGGTTTAATTTGCTTAAAATTCCCTCACTCATATTTATACCCCTACTCTGCTTCTTCTTTTTGCACCTGATTGCAAGAGATTTTGGATATATTCTTCAGGAGTGTTTTGGATCAGTTCAGCTAATTTTATTCGTTTTTAAAGTATTCTAAATTAACAGCTTTTTGAACGTCCAATGCAGAAAAAATCATAAGTGCTTGTAATGACATACTCATTTGGGGACGTTAATTTAATATCAATAGTGAATCCACTAAGACCTGAGACTTCTTTTGACATCATTTGATTCAAGAAAAAGAGTTTTTAAAGCAACTTATTGGATTCTTCTAAACCAACTATTCTACTGCACTTTTAAGTCCTTCACTTGTAGGAATCGTGTTTTTCAACTACTAGCTTTAAAAACTAGAGCCTTTATAAGTCACAATTTGTTTTTGAGAAACATTATTCTCATCTTTTTCAAAAAGCAAAAGTTCTTGTAAAAACTTCATTTTCTTTTCGCTTTTTCTAAGACATCTTTATTTTTCTTTTTGGAATTGTTCAATTTTTAGACACTTCCTCTTGGGAAACTTGTTCTTTTTAGAACAAGCTCCCTAAAAGAAATGCTGAACAGAGGAGAGTTGCTACCAACATATTTTTCTTCATATTTACACCTCATTTACTTTCTACAATTTTATAATTTTCGCTAGAATCAGAAATTTCTTCTAATTGTTTGTAAAACGGCAATGGAGCTTTTTCAACTTTCCTTGAGGTACGCAATGAGACAAGGAAGACTCAGAGGCACGAGCCATATCAATCAGCCAAAAATCATTTCCGTTTTGCATATCAATAGACCATTGACCTTGAAGTTTGCAATCTGGAAGTAGTTTTTCACTTCAGACAAAACTTTTTCTTTGTTGTCTTCATATCGCTTGGCTAAAGACATCCTCATGAGCCGTGTAGATTACATAATCATGATGCTTTTGAGAAGGAGCTGAAGAGCCAACATCAAGAAATTTTCTTTCATAACGTTAGCATCCCAATAAGGATTGATTCCGATAATTTCATTTTGTATCAAAATCAACAAAGACTCGGTACTCTGTGTGAAGAGGTAATCCATTGTAGATAGTTGGGTTATTTTCTACATCATCAACAAATTCACGAACTACCCACTCGTTGTTACTAGAAACTCCATACATACAAACATTATTCAAAGGAGAAGCCATTTGCGAAGCTTGATGCTGGATAGTACCAAAGGTAAGAGCCTAATTCTAACTTCTTGACCAGCAGTCACTTTTTGCATTTCTGAAATCAAATTTAGAAGAAAAACGTCCCAGTTTTAATGAAATAGTCTTTAGTATCATCTAGTTCAAAGACTTTGTGGATGTATCTATTGATAATTTCAATAGTAACTGGAGACAAACTTTGGTATTCAAATACGCGAGTGCTTTGAAGCAAAGTCATAGGAACTCTCAAAATTTTAGTTTTAGGAATTTTGAAAAAGCCTTTTTCTTTAGCCACTTTTGAAATCTCAGGAAGCCACTTAGACATTGAATTAGGGTCATAACTAGCATTTCATAAGCCAAGTAATCTAAATCAAGAATATCCAATCCTTGTCTAAACAAATGATAGATTGCATATTCCTGTTTCTAAATACTTTTCGATAAGTTTCTAATAAAGTATCACTAGAAGAAGCGTCTACATCAACCTTACACAAATACCCAGTCAACTGAATATCCCCAAGTTTTGACAATTCTTTTTGCATCAGACAATTGATAGTGCTGAACAGGATGTGGTAGTTTTGAAACTCCTTCTTTTTCAGAATCCCAAACTTGAGACTGAGATAACAACTCATCAACGATGGAATCAATAACTTTATCCAGTTCTTTAGATACTTTAAAAATTTAGGTTGCGCTTCGATTGTTTTTGCCGCATTTTGTTGGAACAAGTTTTTACTTTCGTCTGTCATATTCTTCATAAATATTTCTGAAAAACTTCAATTTTGTTCAGGGTTGTTCTTCAGCAACTCTGGCAATAATATCTAACTGTTTTTGACAATCTTTACCATCAAATCAACAAAAATTCGATTTACCCTCAAACAATCCATTTAAAAAAGGCAGTTTCATCTGTTACACAAAATATACCTAAATGTATATTTCATGACCTTTTCTAATAAAAATTCTTTTTAGAAATTCTTCTTGCTTCAACCTGTCTGGTTTTGTACTTTATATCGTGAGATATAAAAATCTACTCCCATTTGATAGAACAGTCCACAAGCGTAACTTTCCGTGTAACCCACGGTAGATGACCTATTCAAACTGCGGTCAAGACAGTATAAGTTTCGCATCGTCCTAAATTGATAGCTGCATTTCTATCTCTATCATGCTCACTACCACAATTCGAACAAATCCAAAAACGTTCGGTTTAACTTTAAGTCTTGATACTTAAAACCACAAGTTGAACAGAGTTTACTAGAAGGGTAAAAACTATCTACCAACCCTCAGTTCAATACCTAACTTTTTGCATAGATTTTCCAAGTACAGACGACTTTTGATACCACTGAGCCTTCATGATAGTTGCACTCAAGTGTCGATTCTTCATGAGATTGCGAACCGCTAAGTTTTCAATAGTGATAGAACTTGGTTTTCGTTCTAACACTAAAGAAAGTAAAGCTTTTCGATTGTAATCTGTTCGAATCCGAGTCAAGCGTTCATGAAGTCGAGCACTTTCAATTTCTGCTTTTTGAAAGTTCTTACATTCAGATAAAGGCTTTAACCACTTGTAAGATTTGAGCTGACCTTTCTTAGCTCCACTTTTATAATAAACTTTCTCATCATATTCGCTTCCATCTTACGAGATAAGCGTCTTTCTGTTCTCTTCGCAAACGCTGTTCTAGCTTTCTTGATGCGTAAAGAACGGTTGATGGAAGGGATTGCCCTATCTTCTGTGATGAACTGGTCTTTTAAATCCAAAAATCAATCCCCATAGCGTAGTCATGACAAAGGAATACGTTCATCTTTTTCCTCCTTACATAAACAAGAGATATAATATCGCCCATTTCTTCATAGAAATAGTTACAGAACTGATATTCTCAGGAATGTAGCCAAACTCTTTCAAAGCGAACCCATTTTCAATCAGGGACAAAACATCCGATGTCTCTCGACTTTCAAATCAGTACCCTATCAAGATAGAAACTCTCATTCTTCCCTTTCTTCTTAAACGTAGGTTTGCCTCTGCGTTTAGAAAAGTAGTCTTTAAAAGCCCTATCTGCATAGATCAAAGCCTGTTTGATTGCCTTGCTTGGAACTTCTTTTCAACCAAGAAGGGAGTGTTAGGGTCATTGTTTCACCCTTTTAGAATAGCTAAAGGCAGAAACAAAAATCTTTTCCTGATGCAAGATTCTCTAGATTCTCATAGACATATTGATTATAAATGTAACGAGTACATCCAAAAAGTCTTGTGAATCAGTTCAATCTGAGCCTGTGTAGGCTGTATTTCTGTTTTTGTAAGCTCGCATCTTCTTTCACTCCTTTCTGTAAACTACTATTTATGTTTGTAATATTTTAACACTAACACTTAAACAGTTAATTCTATCATGGACTTGATCATAGTATATAATACCTTTTTATTTCCATTTTTGACTTGACTTTATTATATCATATATGGTAAAATATGTCAAGACTAAACGCTGTTATAAAGGCGTTCATAAACATTTTTATATTTTAAAAGAAAGAGGTTTAGCAAAAATGCCACACAAAGAAAAACATCTAAAAACATTGGTTCGAAAAATGTTAAAAATAGATATTCACCATCCAGAACGTGTTAATTCTGTTAATCGACAAATCAACCACGTTGCATGGAAAGAGTTGAGTTTGTTACCTGACAATTCTAAAAATCGCTCATCAAAAATTGATTGAGTTGACGGACGAGATTGCAATTTTAGCTGAAAGCGCAATTAAAAGCAACCTCTCAGCAAGGATGCGTGTCAGTATGCAATTCAGCAAAAACAAGAAGAGCTAGAAGATTTATACCAACAAATGTTCAAAAATAAAAAGAGCTAAATTAGCTCTTTTCTTATTTTTACAGCAGATGTTTTTGGAAGCTGTTTATTTTGAGGTTTTTCACCTTTATCAGCTTCTTTTTAACTCTTCTTTTTAAACTTCTTTTCTTTACTTCTTTTTCGGCTTTATCAAGATAAGCATCTTCTTTAGCCTTTTTCTTCTGCTCCAGTAGGTGTGTCGATTTCTTTTTAACGTAATTTTCGTCAATTACCTTTCCTTTTTCATCTTTCACAACTTCAGCAACATCTTGTTTAGGCTCTGCTTTCTTTTGCATTTGCTTCGTTTGCAGCTAGCTTCCCATGCGTCACTATGAGCAGACCTCAGTCTTTGCATCTGGCTCATTTGCAGAAACAACAGTGTAAGTAACGACTCCAACAGTAAGAGCGCGAGTGCTAAAACCCCAAATAATTTAACTTTTCATTGTAAAAAGTCCTTTCTTTTTATTTTCTAAATAACATTTTTAACATTTTTACTATAAGAAGTCAAAAGGATAGATGGAATTTTTACAAATTTACACGTTTCCATTCAGGTTTTTCAATCTTGTAATGACTTCACCTCCACAAACAGCACCTTCGAAATAGGTATGTTTCTGAACAACACCAGTATATTCTTTTCCATGAATCTTCAAAGATACTTCTTCACCCACATTATGAGGCAATTTTTCCCAATATAATCCGTTTGAACGATAACGTCTTTTGTTTCATCTGTATCAATCACTGTCATGACAAACTCCTTTTTACTTTGATAATTGAATTTTACCAACATTTAGGGAAAAATCAATAAAACTCCCAAAAACACTATATTTACATTTTTACCAAAAATGTAAAAATAGATTTCAAATATCTTAACATTCTCTAATAAATTTTAATTTTTAACTTTTTATTTTGACAATCTCCTTTATATTTGATAAATTAAATAAGAAAGGAGGTTTTTTTCATTTTGTATAAGAAATCAATGATTTTAAAGAAACCAACTTATAAAAACAGGAGAAGTCGCTGAACTTTTAGGAGTTACAATTCCAACTATCATTCGTTATTGCGAAACAAAACTTCTTCCTTTCCACAAAACAGAGTTTGGGCATCGTCGTATTTTTGCAGAAGATGTTTACAACTACCTAGTTTCTCAAAAACATGGTGTATGATGATACAAATTCTACTAAATCAGATGTCATCTATGCTCGCGTATCTACACAACAAACAGGCAGAACGAGGGATTTGGAACGACAAGTGGAAAAAGGTAAAGTTGTATGCGATTGACCAGAACGTACATAACCTGATTGTTAAAACAGATATTGCTTCAGGGTTGAATGAACATCGTAAAAAGTTTGCTTTCTTTAATTGATATGGTTCAAAAAGGAGAAGTTTCTCGTATCTTTGTTTTTATACAAAGACCGTTTAACTCGCTTTTGGTTATCATTATTTAAAGAAGATTTGTGATTTTCACGGAGTCTCTATCATTGTCGTTTCAGATGAGGTTGATAATAAAAAGTCAATCAGAAGAATTGGCAGAGGATATTATCACTCTCATTCACTCTTTTTCAGGAAAAGTTGTATGATTTGAGACAGAAAATTAAGAAAGAGATAAATTGTGATGAAGAAAGCTAAACAAGAAACTGAGATAATTTTTATCTGAAAGACATATCATTTTTACCATCTCACCCTTATTTTTTTCAGAATGTGACCACTTGACCTTCTTAGGATTTGTATAATGTAACTTTGTTTTATCAACGAGCTTCTTTCTTCAAAAAGATTTTCAAAAACTACTACGCTGTAAATCGAGTTTTTACCCATGAAAATCAAATGGATTACAGAGCTTTGCCTGCTAAGGTCTCAAAACAAGTTCGAGATGCTAGTGGACAAAAGTTTTAAAAAGTTATTTTGCCTTGGTGAAGAAAAAGACTAAGGGAGAATATGACTCTCTTGTTCGCATCCCTCGTTACTTACATAAAACAAAGGGCGTTGTACTCTTCCTCACCCTAAAGATGCCTTGTCTTTTAAAGGAAGAGGGAATACTGAAGTTTTCTAAGACAGGAATCAAGATTAAGACAAAGGTGGGAAAAAGAAAGGATACAAGGCGCTCGCATTGTTCCTAAAGGGAATCATTTTGTCATTGAGATTCTTTACAAGAAACCTAAGAAAGAAATTGTATCTGATACCATTCAAAAATTGCTTTTATTGACCCTGGGTTAAATAATCTAATGACAGTGACTAGTAATGCTTTCTCTCCTCTTTTATATAGTGGGAAAGAGTTGAAGTCTCTGAACCAGTTGGCAAATAAAAAATTAGCTCAAGTAAAAAGTGTTTTGAGTGAAAAAAGGATTGCATAGTTCTCCTCTTTTAATTTCTATTTACAACAAAAGGGACAGACGTATAAAAGATTGTTTACACAAAACTATCAGCTCATTTAGTGAATCAATTCGTTTCGCACAAGATTGATACCGTTATTTTCGGACATAATATTGGGCAGAAACAAGACATCAAATTAGGTAGTGTTACCAATCAAAACTTCGTCCAAATTCCTTTTTTCCAACTCATTTCTCTGTTACAATACAAAATGTGAATTGCAAGGAATCCGCTTTATAACAACAGAAGAATCTTACACGAGTAAATGTAGCTTCTTAGATTTAGAAGAAGTCGCTAAACAAAAAGAGTATCTAGGTAAAAGGGTGAAACGTGGTCTCTTCCAAACAAAAGAAGGTGTTTTGATTAACGCTGATGTCAATGGTTCTTTGAATATTGGAAGGAAGTATTTGATGAAACTCGGTCTTTATACAGATACCTCACATAAAGAACTCGTTCTTCACATGACAAAATCCGAAACGAATTTTGTCTAACCTAACTAAAAAGTAAAAACATGATTAGCCTAGCTAGGATTGTTTAGAGGGTAGCCGAGTCGTCTCAACCTGACTTACAAAAAATTTTTGTTTTGTAAGTAGGGTGAGAAACAACTTCTTGTTGGAAACTTTAATCTTTTTAAAAAGATTAGAAAAACTGTTGACAGGTATTATTTACTATGTTATAATCATCGTAAATAGCAATACAAAAAGTAAAGACTCTATCCGACGAAAAGGTACAACTTTCTGTATCTGAATGAGGGAACTCGGCAAACATGGATTTGTCATATTGCTTTCATTGATTGCAATAAGGATTAAAAACTTTAGTTTAGGGAAACCTATTCATAAAAATTCTTGCTATTTACAGCCAGATGTAAAACTGGTTCTTGGATGAATAAAATCGGCACAGTAGTGTTTCAACAAATAATCCAATTATTCGTATTTGCCGAAGGTTGATAATGTGCATCAACCTGACAAAAGCAGGACTGTCCCAACTAGTACCGCTTCAGCACTAAAAGTGGTCATGGGACTAAAACAACGTATTGGTTGGCACTCATAGTGATGTCCGCCTCATAGCATCATATTTTACCCATTGAGGGCTTCTAGCTGATTCTCGGATTGGTTAGAACCCTCTTTTAATTTTGTATTTTCTATTTCAAAAATAACAAAATAAATCGCAAAGAAATAACAAAAAGTGTTGACAAATAGAATTTTATATGATACAATAATCTTGTAAATATTAAAAAAGGAGGTTTGCTACATGGCAAACAAACAAGATTTAATCGCTAAAGTCGCTAAAAAGACTTCCCTCACTAAGAAAGACTCTGCTCGCTGTTGATGCAGTATTCGGAGCTGTTTCTGATTACCTTGCTCAAGGTGAAAAAGTTCAATTGCTCGGTTTCGGTAACTTTGAAATTCGTAAACGTGCTGCTCGCAAAGGTCGCAACCCACTAAACAGGTAAAGAGATCACTATCGTCTGCTACTAAAGTCCCTGCATTTAAAGCTGGTAAAGCTTTGAAAGATGCTGTAAAAATAATCATTAAAAATAAAAATACACGATAATACATTACTTTAGCAGGAAGACTTTGGTTCATCAATGCTTTTTCTGCTATTGTGTTCTGCTAGTTAAACGGACATAACAAATCTCTCCTAAAGATTAGTTGCAGGTTCTGACTCCTGCGTGGAACATAGCAAACATGCTTTCTTTTTCTACAAAGGTTTGTATAGGCGTGTTAGAGAGAAACTTTTTCCAAATGCTTGCAAAACAAAGTGCCTATGGCAAGTGTTTGTTTGCGATTCTGAATAGAGTCGCGTCTCCTTAATGGTTGGGTTGGCACACAATACCAAACGTCAGATGATAAGATAAGTTGGAAGTAAGCATGTCCAATGCGAGGCACAGGTTCCCAACGACTGAAGAGTATTCTGTGTTTATGAAAGACTTATTTTTGTAATCTAACGACAGAGAGCGCAAATTTTGCCTCTCTCTGTGCATAAAAACTGAAAATTTTGATACAAAAAGAGGAAGAACTCTTTTTACATTTTGCTTAATGTTTTCTGCAACCATTTCTTTACCTTGTATGGTTTCTTTACATGTAGTAAGCATCCAGCATCAACCATCTACGTTGGTCTCAAAACTTTTAAATTCTGCTTTTGTGTCTGCAACTTGGTATCTGCGCAACAACCATAGCTCGAACTTATCTCGTTCGTTAAACACTCTATTACCCCTGTGTCTTCACAATAGCGGTAAATTGGTCACTAGCATCACTTTCTGCAAAAGAATATTTAGGATTTCCACCCTATCAATAGTGACGCTTGTATGAACTCCATCTAGAATTTTGTGAGACAAACATTTGGTTTTCTAAACCTTCGATTTGAGGATATTCGATTCGTTTGTTTCTGCACCTGATGTTATTACGTTTCTCTAATTCTAAAATACGTTGCGCCTGTTTTTGTCAAACTCTTTATATTTAGAGAAATCTTTTGATTGAAAGTTTTTCTTGTTTTTAAATTCTTCTTTTGTTGTTCCATACCTTTAAAAACTCTTTCTTCTAAATTAACAAGACATTTGGCAGTTTCAGGTCATAAAATAATTCACTGCTGTGAGTATCTGCCCAAATTAAGTTAGTAATGTACTTAGACAAAGACATTCTTTTATCCCAGTCTTTTCGATGCTCAAACATCTTTGTTCCATAGCATCAATAGCTTCTTCTGCGATCTTATATGTGCGAAGAGCGTTGTGACACCAGGATTGTGAGCAGGTCTTCCTTTCCCTTTTTAGCTTCAAGTTTGATTTCTTTTTAGGCTCAAGTTTTCAACACTTTCAATCTAACTGGCGATTCGGCTTTTTCAATAGTGTGATTCTTGAGACGCTTCGCTGACCTCAACACTTACAAAGTTTAATTTGTCCTTATCTTCTAGGTGCTTACTCCATCATTCCTGTTACCTCCGTAAGCACGGAATAAATTTGTTTTTGCCATGTTTCCTCCTACTCGCTTTCTAAAGCTTTTTACAGGCAACGATTGCTAGTTTTGCATAAATCTCTTTTTAGATTTTCAACAAAAGCTGTCATTTTCTTCTTTTCTTTTTCAGGAGTATTTTGATAATGCACAAAAATATTCTCCCCAACTAAACGACTTGCTTTCATTTCAACCTTATGTGGCACTAAACCCACATAACCATCCAAATCTTCAACTTCTTCAATAAAGTCTCGTGCGATTGTCTGCATTTGATTTCCGTTAAAAGGAATTAAATTCGAAGAATCGCAATCTCTAAATCAGTGATGCTTTCCTTGCTTCTGAACGGAATAGTGTTTGGTTTTAAAGTGTTTTCTACAAGGTCAGAAAGAGCGTGAATAGCCTTGAAAGAATCTCCGTCAGGACTAACCACATTAACAACCAAGTGGCTACCTACCAACAGATTGCAAGTAACTTTGCTTTCATCATTGTGTGTATCAATGATGATAAAATCGTATTCTTTTATCAAGAAATTCCTTTTCATAATCTAACCATCTACAAATTCCATGTAGTTGGTTGTCAGCTTCAGCAATCTTAACACCTTCATCTGTAAAAAGAAGGACTTCCAACAATAACATCAATATTCTCATTGCTAGTGTGATAGATTTCATCATTTACCAGTTTTGAAAAATATCTGCAATCGTCAATTCTCCATTTACTCCAAAAGTATCAGAAGAGTTGCATGAACGGTCTCCGTCGATAAAGAGAACTTTTTCTTTAAGACATCTGCACAATATCCTGCAAAGTTAAAAGCATGAGTTGATTTGCCAGTTCCACCTTTATCAACATAAAAAGCTAATTACTTTATTATAACTTTGATTTTTCTATCCTTTAATTCCTCGATTTTTACATTTAACATTTTTATAATCCTTTTCTGCTTTATGGTATTTAGCTATTTATATAAATAGTTATTTATGTAAATACATAAATACCCTAAATATGTTTAATGTACCCCTTTATAACACCACAGTTTTGTGTTTTGTCAATGGTTATTAACGTAAATATGTATTTATGTATTTAATTATTTTATGTATTTAGTTATTTTACATAAATAACTAAATGATATAACAGACATGGGCTACTGTATGATTTTGTAAGCATACCAAGAATATACAGAAAGGATATTATTTTGAATAAGACAGTAAAACTCAGCTTACTTTGCTACTGCTATTTTAGCAACAGGTAATGGCTACTCATGTAGAACCTACCAACAATCTCCAACTTGACTTCATCATCCCAACAGTTTATGCTGGAAGAAAAATGAAGCAGAGGCTTTTTAATTGCTAGAATTGAGAACTTACCTCCAATTGAAGACTTGACTGAAAAACATGCTGAAGAGGTTAAGGCTTTTACGAAAAGTTTATTCGCAGTTGAAAATGTCGGATCGAATCTTAGTTACAAACTACGGAGTCTTAAAGAAAGACTTTGATGCTTTAGTTAAGAAAGGTTTCTTGACAAATGAAGATAACACAATCCTTCAAGAGCAAGAAATTCAAAAAAAGAAACAAGCTAGTAAAGAATTATCTGGTAACGCTGTTTCCCAAGAAAAAGAATTTACTTTCCAGTCTGATGGCGAAAAAGGGACAACTATCATCATTCGATACACTGCTGATGCTGATGGAGACGGCAAAGGGGATGCTCCAAACCGTATCGTTTTAACTGGTCCAGATGGAACAACCTATCCTGTTTCAAATACATCTATTTCCATGAGTGATGGTGAGAAATTAAAAGTGGATTTGATATGGACAGACCTCTATTTACAAAATGGACTCTCAAAAGCCTCTTCAGGTAAATGGACATTGGAAACTTCCTGTTGTTACCTTTCTTCGAAACCATTCTCGGCAGTAGCTTCAAATGTGGTTTCTGAAGATGATAAAACAGCGCCTACCATAGAAGAAAACCGAAGAGGAAACAAACTAGTGTCCCTTCTATTCTTTATCGGTAGTACTATTGGTGGATCTTCGGTATTAAAAAGATTATTTCTGTATTCGAGGAGGAACTCAGCCCCCAGAGCAGACGAAAGCTTGTTAGATAAGGATAACGGTCCAAAACGTGCTTTAAGGACGAAGAACAACTAGCTTTTAATGAGGGCTGAATTAAAACAACAAAAAGTTGAATCAGAAGAGTCTGGCAATGGTGAAAAGATTGAAGATTTCATCAAAGAGATTTGAACTTCATGCCAGGATACGACTCTGTCCAAAAACGAGGTCCTATTTCTTATGATGATGATCTCCAGAAGAACCAATTGCAAAACAACAAGAAGACGCTGATAGTGGCTTTAACATGGAATATGAAGAAGACATAAGCGTGTTAAGGAAAGAAGACCAACCTGAACATCAAAAAGAACCTGTTTTAGACCAACTGCAAGCATAATGACTGATTTTCGAATAATATTAAAAAAGGCTATATTAGATAGCCTTTTTATTTATATCTAAATCGCTAAGTCATCGAATTTGATTTGAGGTTTGATAGGGTCATAATTCAATAATTCAAAATCTTCAAATCGGATGTCGTAAAAATTAGTTCCTGATGGACATCTTAGCTGTAATTTTGGACATTTTTTTATCTAACCTCATGCTCACCAGTTAAAGAATCTGCTACTCCTTCTTTTACAAGGGCATTGATATGTTAGCTTTTTCATCAAAAGAGTTATCCTGCTCTTTTGCCCAATTAGGATTGTTTTTCAATAACTTTTTAGCTAATTCTTGCGAAATCTCATCTAAATAAGATGTTTCTAGTTCATCGTAGCGATTAAGCAATTTCTTCTGCTTGTTCTAATTGGTTATCGTAGATGTGAAGATTATTAACAAAGCAATTAAATCTACCAACTTTCCAATTAAAATGACAAGCAAGCATTAACTGCAATGCAACATATTGATAGCGTTAATGTGATGGGCAACTAACATATCGTTAGAACGCTGAACCAAGGTGCAATCAAGTACGGTTTCACCATCTACTGTTCTCACATCAAACATAGTTAAGAAAGCGCAAGGATAAAGACCTTCCGTTTCCTCAAAGCTTTCATAATCCCATAAGTAATGACATTGCGTTCTATTCCAAGGATTTTCTTCTAATTGTTTAATGATTTTGTCAATAATTTTATGTTTTTTTACAACATATCCATAACGATTCCCAATGCTATTTAAGTCACCGTTATTAGCAGATTTTCCATCAACTTTCCGTAGGTTCAATAATTCACTCCATATTTTTCTTGTAAAACATCTAGTGAATTAGTCTGATCTGATAAATCCAAAGAATTTCTTTAATAGCGCTTTTCCACGCAATAGGACGTAAAGTTGTAATTGGAAAATCCCTTTAGACAAATCATAGGAGGAGAAGTATCCATTGATATAGAAAGAATTGGCTTTCTGACCATTTTTATACACTGGTCGAGCTTCTTTTAGATAACTGTTGTTCTTCTAAGATTTTCTTAATAGCTGCATATAAAAATTGCGGTCTGCTTGTGTTAATTTTACATTTGACATTACATTTCCTTTTTATTGACTATTATTAGTATGACATATTTTTAAAAAATGAATTTTTGATTCTTCACGTCATTTTTACTTATATTTTTATTTTTGGATTTTGTGGCATACTCAGTAATATCAGTAATATTTTAAAAAAGAAAGGGACATAAAATGACTGAAAAGAAAATCAACAAGAACAAATCTTGTCACAAAACTAAGTCGCTCTATCAAAAAGTTGCTGGGAACTCAGAACTTGCAAAAGGAGTTGAAAAGTGCGTAACCAACTTCAAAGAAGTTGCAACTGATGCAGTTATGGGGTGTTACAAAAAGGCGCTATCGACATCACTAAGGTTGCTGGAACAGGCGCTACAACCCTGGTGTTGCTGTAAAAGACAGGGGACTTTGTAGGAGGTGTTAGGAAAGCGCCTGGTGAGAGACTTAAAAAGGCTACTAACCTTGTAGGGAATATCGCAAACGCACCTGGTGCGCTTGTCCAAGGTGCAGGAGATTTCATTGGAAAAGGGGTCGAAGCTACTGGTCAAGTTCTTGGAGCTGGAACTGAAGCTTTGCTTGGAAAACTGCTGGAGATTTCGTAAAAGGTAGTTATAAACTTGGTGGTGATTTAGTCAAAGGTGCAACAGGAATTGTTGGTGGCGTTATGAAAGCTCCAGGTGAGCTTATTAAAGGCGTAGGAAACTTCACAGGTGAAGTATTGAAACTTCCTGAAAATCTTTTTCCAAGGAGCAACTAAGATTCTTGGAGGTGTGTTGAAAGCTCCAGGTGAGATTCTTCAAGGAATTGCAAAAAGGAACAGAAAACTTAGTCTTTAAGACAAAAATGGTGTTCCGACATTAAATGGCGCAGAAATTTGACTCAAAAAGGTCCACAAATGCTTCTAAAGACTTGATAAGAGCGCTTGGAACAGGTGAAATGCTCGAACAAGTCAAAAAGCCCAAGAATTAGGGCTTAACGGAGGTCTTGGTGGTGCATTCCTAGTGTTCATTACGGAAACGAATTGAACAAAATGGATAACTTCGCCAAAACATGAGTACGCTTGCTAATGGAAAAGAAGGTCCTGACAAGCCATTTTCTAGCATTTTTGACAAAACCTAAGTCAGAACGTGCGGCTGCTGTTAAAGAAGCTACTGTCCAATTGCGTTCAGACCTTCATAAGATTAAAGACCGTCTTGAAAAAGACCCTGGTTCATTCACTCCTCAACAACAAGCTGAATTAAAAGTTGTTATGAAGGGAATCGAGCAACAAGACGGTGATTGATAAAATATATGGCGAAGTAAATTTTGATCTTCCTGAAAAATTATCAAACAAAGAAAAAATCAATGATATGGTCAAAGATGCCATGAACACACCCTGATAAAGGCGTGAAGGCATGAAGAAATGTTGATAGCACATTGAAAAAGATGCTACTGGACAAAACAAGGAAAAATAAAGAGAAGTTTTGGTGGAGATTCTAAAGAATCTAAAACTCTTTAACTCCTCAAGAAAAACTTGATGAATGACCAAGAACGCTGAGAAAAAGAGCGCTGAAAAAGGTAAAAGTGGTTTGAGACAAATGAAAAGTATCCAAAAAGATACTAAAGAGATAAAACAAATAAGCTTTAAAAGACAAACAACTCCTAGCGCTGGAGATAAGATGTTAAACCTGTCATCAGCGGAAAATGCTCCAAAAATAGCAAGCACCAACCAAATCTATCAACGGAATTGACGTTAACTGATACTAACTAAAAGAAAGTTTCAAAACGAAGCTTTTGATATAGCAAAAACACTCCTGGATACCATTTCGAGATTCCATCAGGAGTGCAAAATGTAGGCGGAGGGGTCAGTGCTCACACTAACCAAAATGAAAATGTTTAAAGGAATTTTATAGTCAAAATATTTCTTATTTAACTATAATAGAATTATATCACATATTGTAAAATAAGTCAGCTCTTTTTAAAAAATAAAAATAACAAAAAGAGTATAGGAAAAACGCTTTTCAAAAATTTTATGAAAATTTTTAGTATTATTTGGTTTGTGTTCTTTTCTCATTTTTAGTGAGTAATATAGGTATATACGTCTATTACCTTAATCTAGAGAGATATTCTCTAAATCAATTACTATTTATAAAGCTATTCTCTAATACATAATCAGGGAAAGGCAATTGGGAATCATACTCTTTTTATATTTAGTTAATAACGATTGGTCTCAAGAAGAATGGAGTTATTCGCACATGTCTTATCTTATCTATGTATTTAGAAATAGTCGTAGAGATCAAATGTTTAAAATATGTATGGACTCTTTCGTAATATTCAGCGATAAATCCTTCCTTCTGATTTTTATTAGATAGAAGTTGAATTAAAGAGTATTCATTGATAATGTTATGAATAGATTCATCTTTCAATAATCGACGAATGATTTCATCAGCAAAATCCCTAGCTTCTTCATGTTAGAAAACACTCTGATGTCTAGAAATCGAATGAATAATCTCGATAAAAATCTTCTAACATTTTTGAATCACTTTTTAAATTTAGTTTTGATATTTTTAACCCAAACATCCTTACTAAACCAGAAGACATTTTTGACAAGGATCAATTTTTGTAAAATCTTCATAAACAAAATCATAAATAGCTTTCTGAGAAGTTTTAAGTTCGAGCTTTTAAAAGCTCCTTTTCTTTCTTTTTAACTTGAGGAGGTTTTGTTTTAGCTTTTTATAAAAAGCTTGTTCCATAACGATAAACGGTTGATAAAGCCATCCCAGTTAATGCAGCAATTTCTTTTATAAGAGTATCCTTCTTCTCAGTTCATGAACTTTAACGACTTTTAGCTGTTAAAGAATACTTATTCTTTAAAGATAAACTTGTACGTTTAACTTGCTGAGAAGTTTTTCTTAAAAAACCTTGTTCTTTTTCTGTTAAATCTAAAAAGTTAATAATTGTTTGATTGCTTAAATTGGTGCTGTCTCCTCTTTGCAGAATTTTAGCCCTTCTTTTTAAAACCCCTTTTGTAAGCGAACGTACTTCGAGAAATTCAAAGCAACATCGCCAAGATGGTCAGCGTTAAAGCAACGACTTTACTCAACAAATCAACAACGGATGGCTCACATCCGTCATTTTGGTGCTTAAACACATCTGCAATACTATTAGCTACTTGTGTTAAAAAGTGTTGTGACGACTACCAACTAAGGTATCATTCGCTTTTTAAAATGAATAAGATTTGTTAGATTTGATAATCTAGCCTTTGCAAAGAGTAAAGATTCTTCTTCAGAATAAACACCACTTGTTTTAAAAAGCTTTCGTTTGATATCCAAAATATTCCTCTTTATAGTTTTTCTTTTGCAATAATCTACTAATTCTCTAAATGGATGTTTGTTTTAAGAGGATGTTCTTGTAAAAAGATGTAGGCTGCGGATAATCCTGTTTTTGGATTAAAACTGCCAGGAACTCTACGAGTTTGGCAAATATTTCTTTCAAAAAGCTTTTATCTATATGGAAAGCAACACCTTGGGGCAGAAGTCCATCATTCTCAGTAGAAAAGCTGAGTTAATTCGATTTCTAAAGCTATTCTCAGCCACAAAATAACATCTAAGACAAAGTTCTTTTGTTGTTCTTTTTCTTCTTCTTTGATTTATTGAAATAAAAAGGGAGTTTCTAAAGAATAAACAAATTGAAAAACCTCTTCCTGTAAAACGAATACTAGTAGGGTTCTAAATCTTTAGGGAAGTTGTTCATGAAACAATAGAGCGAACTGAGAAACGCTATTAGCATAAAAAGCTTTGCTTCTTTTTTCGTTTAAAATGTCATTTTAGAAGATGAGATGAGTAGAAATCACATCGTTCCCCTGCATCGCTGTCCAAAATCGACTGTGAGAGACAAAACCCCATCACAATCATCATTGTATCCTTTGCCTTTAAGGTACGCATGCAAAGGTTTCTTGCATAACTCTCCGTATTCTGCCACAAATTCAGGTTTTTATATTCGCATCTGATTTGAGTTCTCAAAAATAGAAACGAAAATCATTCCTTTTCAATAAATTGGCAACATCTTCGACATTAGCAAAATTGAAAGAATCGATTATTTTCTTCATCTATCATTAAACAAGGTTTGATGTCTTCTATCATAAGCGAACCTCACGTTCTTTAGATTTTTGTGTTATTAAGTTCAAAAACTTTTCTTAAAGCAGTCTCTTCACTTTTTCAGCCAATTCTTTTAATAGTCGTTGACCAATTCTTCTTGAAGATAATAAGACAAACTAATTTGTTTACCTTTCGAGCTGGTTAGTAAATAGAAAAATGCTTTATCTAAGCGCTCATTACCTTTAAACCACTTAATTGTTCTTCGAACAATCCGTATTGACCTAGCAACTCTGACTCCTTTCCTTTTTGAAATAATCTAAATACCTATTTATGTAAATATGTATTTAATTATTTAGTAAATTTTTGAATATTTTATTGACTATTGTATATGATAGAATGATTACTATAAAGCACAACAAAAAGTGTTACGTTTTGCAAAAGACATAGGCTTGATAATAAGACTTGACTTTGCAAAAAAGTTGAAAAAGCTTTAAAGCACTAACTATTAAAGCTCTAAAATCACTATTAAAACATCACTATTAAAACTCAAAGCAAAAAGATTAAACAAAAGTTTTCTTAAAGCAAAAGAGTTTGTTTGTTGGCTTTTGTAATCAGTTAAGATGTTGGCGCATCTTGACAGTTTGAGTAAAGGAATTTTTAATAAGGGTCAGAAACTTGAAAAATTCCAAATAATAAAGATAAGTAAAAGTAGTCGTTCAACGACTCTGTCTTACAACACAAATGATTATACCACAAAATGATAAAGGAAAATACCTTTAACAAAAATATTTTACCCTATTTATGTATTTAGTTATTTATATAAATAGTTAAATACATAAATAGTTAAATATATGAATAACTAAATAATCAAAAACAGCCAATAAGAAATTCTTATTGGTTGCTTTTTTCTTCAAAAATTCATAGACCAAAATAGATTGTTCCAACCTAGCGTAAAAACGATTCTTTTGAAACATAAGGATTGTCGCTATAAATATATTGAAGCAATTCTGTATTTTTCCTTCCATGAATCATCCGAAGATTCTTCTGCATTTTTCTCCAAACAGATAAACATCTTTCAGCAAGTTCTTTTTTGTTCACTGACTGCACTTCCAAAAACTTGTTCTTCAAAAGGTTTAAGAAGTCTTTCTTTATAATCTTTATTGAAGAATTGTGCTTTTTGAATAGTTCGCAAAATATTTAATAACAGTTGCTGTTTTTACCAAAACTTTCTGTTTGATCTCAATAGGGTGAAAAATCTCCACGAGTATTTAGATAAGCAAAAACTCTAAAAATAGATTCTTCTTTATTGCCAGCTGATACAGTTCTAGTCGTTGTAAATCTTGAACGCTCATTTATTTCCTTTCTTCTTTCTAAAAATCCCAGACATCATCTGACCCACAGTAAGGACAATGTGGAGTAGATGCTCCTTCGCTCTCTGAAGAGAAGTATTCCCCACAATTATTGCGGCGATATTCAACTTCCATAAGTACATCCTTTCTCAATAAAAATAGTATATTTAGTTATTTACATAAATACATAAATAACTAAATACATAAATAGCTAAATACTTATTTTCCAGTTGACCCTAAATCCGCCAGTTCGTTCACCGCCAGCAACATCATTGTCAATCTGTCAAATATTTCGAGAACACCTTGCATGATGCGAGTTCCAGCAGCAACCGTGATAGGTTTTTCAGTGATGTTGCTAAACTGTCCGTACATCAAAACCTTCATTTTGAAGGATTGTTGTAGTAGTCGCTATCAATAACCCCTAACTGAGTTCATTAGAACAAGACCTTGTTTGATTGGGTTAGAAGAACGGTCATAAAGGAACAAAAACCTCATCTTCTTGCATGTAGGCTTTAAGTCCAGTAGGGATTAGAACAATTTCCCCTGGCTGGATCGTAACTGTTTCTAGCGAGCTTTTTAAATCATAACCAGCGGCATGAGCTGTTTCTCGTTTAGGGAGCAAGTAATCTTCTCCTTTTATATTTCGACACTAATTCAGAATCCACGTTTTTAGGCATATCTTACCAACTTTCTTTTTATTAACACCATTATAGCATATATGATATAAAATGTCAATAGCTATTTTGGTATTTTATATAAATACATAAATAATTAAATACATAAATAGCTAAATAAAAATCAGCAAACGTATTCTTCTAGCAATTAGAAAAAAACAGCTTGCTGACGAGCTTTTTGAATTTAGTATTTGTATAAATATGTAAATACATAAATAGTTATTTACTTAAATATTAAATAAAAAGAGAGATATGACAAGTAAAAAAATAAAATGATATAGCAGAAAAATAATTTTTAATTTTTCTTGCACTGATGATGATACTATTGATTTTGGCAGAAACATCTTTATCTATATAAAACTTGTTGTCTAGGTGTTAAATTAACTAAACTATATTTTTGAACGCTAGTATGTTTTACAGCTGCGATCTCTTTTGGTGATAATGAAAAGCTTTGCTAACAAAACGAAATTGATAATTGTGAAAGCGAGGATTGCTATTTTTTTATAAAAATATACATCGAAAACTCCCTTGTATAGTAAATATTTGTTGAAAATCTTGTAAAACCACTGTTTTTGTGGTATAATTGTAGCGGAAAAATAGACAAAAAGTCAACTGAATAAGAAAGGAGCGTAGAAACAGTTTGTATGAGTAGATATGTATTAAAAATAAAGTAGGAAAAAAATTTTTAAAAAGAAAAAGATTTGTTGCAAAAAGACCTTGTGAAAATGACAGGAATTAGTCAAACACAAATTCAGAGAATTTTGCAGTAACCAAACAAATAGTATCAACAAAATTCACTTCGCAATAATTGCTCGTGCGCTTAAAATTGAAGATATGAATCATTTGTTTGAAATTACAAAAGTAACAGAATTAGATAAATCAGAAGGCGATGTTTCACATGAAACATTGCAGGAGGAAAAATTGATGCTGGAAAGAAATATTGCTCAAGAAAGAGCGATTGAAAACTATCAACGGTCCAGTAAATGTCATTTCTTGCCCTGGTTCTGGTAAAAACAACAACATTGGTAAGAAGAATTAACAATATTATCAAACACGGTGTTGACCCTAAAAAGAGTGTTGATGATCACTTTTGCGAACTCAGCTGCAAAAAGATATGCAAGAACGCTATGTAAAGCTTTATAAAAGCAATCCAGGAGTGACGTTTATGACTATTCACTCACTTTGCTTTTACATTTTAAAAGCTGAATTAGGCTATACTTCAGAGTCTTTAATAAGCGAAACTCAAAAAATGGAGTTCTTAGTAAACCAGCTAAAAGGAAATATTTACGTCACAGACGCATGGGAAATGGCTAAAACAGTTGCTACGGAAATGTCTGTTGTTCGTAATAGTTATATTCCTTTAAGCCAATACAGTCCATCAGGGTGCGACAAAGAGTTATTTGTCAATGTTTTTTTAACGCTTATGAAGCAGAGAAGCGAAATGGTGGAAAAAAATAGATTTTGATGATATGCTGGTTAAATGTGAGGAATTGCTATCTTCTAATAAAAGAAATTTCTGATAAATGGGGAAGTTATTTTGACTATATTCAAGTAGATGAATATCAAGATACAAATCAGATTCAAAAAGACATTATTTATCATTTAATTAAAAAGAACTAGAAATCTCTGTGTTAGTTGGCGATGACGATCAATCTTTATATTCATGGAGGGTGCTGACCCAACTATCATGATGACTTTTAATAAAGATTTTTGAGGACGCTGTTGAAATCAACATGAGTACCAATTATCGTTCTGCTCAAAAAAATTGTTGATTTTGCAGATACTTTAATTAAAAGGAATAAGGTTCGTTTTAACAAAGATTTTATTTCATTTAGAGGGCAAAAAGGAGTCCAAGGTGAAGTCGTTTTCCCTTGATGCTAAAGGAAAATTAGAAGAAATGAGCTTTGGTGTCAGAGAAGATTCAGAAATTGCACGAAGAAGGAGTTGACTATAAAGATATGGCTATTCTTTTTCGCACAAATAAACAAGCTGAAGTTCCTGCTGAACAATTATCTAGAAAAAATATTCCTTTTAGTTCGACTGAAAAAATTAAATCTATTTACGAATCTTATATCTTTTAAGGATATTAAAAGCTTATATAGAATTATCTCTAGGTAAAGAGAACAAATACCAAAGTAACCTCTATACTATTTTGAATCATCCTAATAGGTATTTAAGCATAAAAATCTTTTTAAAAGGTGTGCCGTTTGATGAAGAATCTTTTGACAGCAATTCAGCCTTTAAAATATTCAAGAGATTCTTGGAGATATACAAGCGCAGAAAAAGATATTCAAATTTTATTTGATAATTTTGGCTATGGAAAAGTCACTCTTCAAACAACTCCTAAAGAAGTGATGGAACGCTTAGAAAATTCTTCAAAAATCAACTACTTAAAGCATCTAAAGAGTGTCGCTCAAATGAAGAATGAGGAAGTTCAGGATGAGTTAGAATTGTTTAATCTTTTGAAAGAAGATGCTTTAAACTTCCATAGTGTTGAAGCGTGGCTGAAGCACGCTAACTTTATGGTTGTAAAAACTCAAGAACTGAATCGTAAAAAGTAGATGATGGTGTTAAATTAACAACTATGCACAAATCAAAGGTTTGGAGTGGAAAGTTGTTTTTGCGATTGGAGTAGATGATGGAGTTTTACCAAGTAAATTATCTATCGCAAATGGGAGCATTGAAGAAGAACGTCGAATCTTGTATGTCGCAATGACTCGCGCTGTTGATAAACTTTTGTAAGTTTTTAACAGTAAAAATGTCTATCTTTTTAGTTGAGTTATTGAACGACTATAAAGAAAAACAAATCCTTCTATTAAGAAAAATTGCCAGGAGCAAAAGTTCAACACTCAACTTATGGTGAAGGAAAGGTTGTTCACTATACAGATAAAGCGATTGAGATCGACTTTAAAGATGTAGGAAAAGAAGTTTGTTATTCCCAGAATCTTTCGAGAAAGGTTTTTGTAAATATTTATAAATAGAAAAAGGTGTAAAAATGGATAAGAATACTGTAATAAATTTGCTTAAAAATAAGAAAGTTTTTAGTTGGTGGAGTAGGACTTTTATCAATTGGAATTTTATCTTTGTACTTGCTGAAAAACCGCAAGAATTAAGTCAAATCAATGAAGTTAAAACTACTCAAATCAAAGAAAAGAAAATCACACAAAAATAGAGGACAACAAAAAGCAACTTTTGATAGTTCTTCGGCTGTTGCTAGTGATGGTGTTGAAATCTGTTCAGGAGACTACGACATTAGCAAAGCTATTGAATTGCCAGATGTAGTCTAGTTTAGTTGGACAAAGCCAACAACTATCAACCAAATAGAGATGATGCTCTATTGCAAGCAAGGCTCTCAAAGACTGGGCGTGATTACAGATAGTAACGCAACAGCGCAGCTTAGGGAGATACAATTATTGTTACGAGTTACTGCGAAGAAGGCGATAATTTCTTAGATGGCTTTTCAATTCGAGGAAATAGGGTTACTATTGAGCAAAAACTAATAGATAGGCTGTTAGAAGAGCAAATAAAGGGAAATGAAACCTACTGAAGAAAAGGTTGTTGACATTACTCTACCCAGCAGACTACGACAATCCTTTTGTTTGCAGGGAAGACAATTAACTTTACGATTATCTCTAGTAAACTTGTAAGACCTGATGAACCAAGTCAAGAAGAAGTAGATAAAATTTACCAAGCGATGCTTGATAATGCTAATTATTCAAATCAACTTTAATAAACTTAAAGAGATTAAATTGCAGATAAAAAGAAAAAGCTGAAAAGTAAACTTTTATCCAGCAAAAGTTATCTCTAAGCTAGAAGAAGAATATAAAAATTCTTTCTAGGTGTTAAGTATAAAGACGAAGATGACTTCTTCCAAAAACTGGCACAAGTAAGAGTGATTACCTAGCAGGACGTTCTGAATATGTGTTAGAAAGAATTAAAGATGAACTGATTTTTAGAGGCTTTATCTAAACAAACTGGGATTACAATGGATAGCGAAGAATTTAAAAAAGTATCAAGTGAATATTTTAATGAAGATCAGAAACGTAATCTTTTATATGAATTAAACATTCAAAAACTAATGAAATAACGAGGAAAAAATATGAAATCAAAAAACAGCTACTTTGGTCAAAAATTTACGATTAGAACTAGGACTTTCTCAAATGGAATTTTGCAAAGTTAGTAAACAAACCTCAATCAACTATTGGAAGGATTGAGACTGGAGTGATGATTCCAACTGTTCATTTACTGAGTGAGATTGCTACAATGGTGGGCAAGCAATTAGAAATCAAGTTTGTTGAAAAAAGCTTAGAATATTAGAATAAAAGAACAAGGATTATCCTTGTTCTTTTTATATTTACTTTTGAACTTATTGTAGATTAGAAATCACCAAAGATGTCTTAGGATGAAGCATAACTAGGTGGTCTTTTTCTATAAATCATACCTCAAGCAATAACAAAAAGCCATTCGTAATGAATGACTTTTTGTTGGATTTAATCTTCTTTTTCTTAGTAGAAAGAAGCATTGTCCTCCAAGCAAGACCCCAACAAGGTTGAGAACAGATTGTGCTTCATTTGTTTTGAGGCAAACGTTTGTTACCTGCATAAGCCTCTGTTGTAGTAGTTTCAGTTGAATCTTCTTTTGTTGTTACAAAGTTCCCAGTGTAAGTAACGTCGAAGCCTTTGAACTAATTCTTGACCAATACGGTTTTCCAAGCGTTTGTAAGAAAAGATTTCTTCAGCTTTGTTCACATCATTTTGATGTTTGTTGTAAGCTTCAAGAACAGCTTCATACTGAGCTTTGGCATCCAATTGGTTTTGGAGGAGAGTGTTTAGTTTAGCTTGTTCTGCTTCAAGAGTTTGAAGAGCTAGACGGTGAGCTTCAAGAGCTTTTTCGTACTCTTCTTTTTGCAACTTCGTAGTTTTTCAGGAGCATGGATTAGACTTTCAAGGAGAGCTTCCATCTCTTTGATGTTATCTTCGATTTTAGCAATCTCTGCACGAACTGACTCTTCTTGAGCTTTCAAGTCGTCCAATTGAGCTTGGATAGTTGCAAGAACTTTTTCCTCTTCGGCTTGTTTTTGCTTTGAGTGTTTCAAGAACTTTCTTCTTGTGCAAGTTCAGCCTGTGCATTGTCCAAAGCTTCTTGTTTAGTCTTCACATCAGCAGTTAGGTTCTCAACAGCTACTTTAGCATCTGACAAGCGTTTTTCTGCAAGTTTTTCAGCTTCAAGAGCTTGGTCATAAGCTTTTTGAGCATCAGGAGTTAAGTCCTTAGTTGCTTCCAGTGTCGCAATCACTTTACGAGTAGTTGTAAGTTCCTCATCAGCTTTTTGTAAGTAGCTTGTGCCACTTCCAATTCAGCTTGTGTAGCTTTCTGCAAGAGTTTCAGCTTCTTTAAGCGCTTGGATAGCATCTGCCAAAAGTTTGGCGTTTCACTTGAATGTCAGCATTTAGGTTCTTAACGGCTGTCTCTGCATTTTCCAAACGAGTTTGAGCAGCCTTGTACTCTACTGTTGCTTGGTCAAATTTAGCTTCTGCATCAGGAGTCAAATCCTTAATGGCAAGGAGTGAAGCAAGAGCGTTTTGGATGTTTGAAAGCGTACTTGTTGCTTTAGCGTGTGCTTTTTCTGCGTTAGCTTTCTTAGTTTGAGCAGTAGTGTTAGCTTTTTCAGCATCTCCCAAAACTCGAATGGCATCTGCCAAAGCTTGGCGTTTCACTGCAAGGTCAGCGTTTAGGTTGTTGACGGCTGTTTCTGCATTTTTCAAACGAGTCTTAGCTGTGTTGTAGGCTAGTTCTGCTTGGTCAAATGTAGCTTGAGCTTCAGGAGTTAAGTCTTTTAATCGCTTTTACTTTAGCTAGAGCATCCTTAGCTTGTTCTAAGGCTTTAGAAGCATTGTCCTTACTAGAAGTTGCTTTTTGTAAGATTAGCCTGCGCAGTCTTGTCAGCTTTTTCGGCTTGGCTTAACTCTGATTTGGCAGTAGCGAGCTTATTGCTATTTGTAGCGATCTCGTTGTTAAGGTCAGTCAAAAGCTTTTCAGCTCTTGCAAGTCGTTTTTAGCGGCTTGATGTTCTGTTGTTGCAGTATCAAACTTAGCTTGTGCATCAGGAGTTAAGTCCTTAATAACTTGTGTACGTTTGATGGCATCTTTAATGCTATTTAGTTTATCAACAGCATTGTTATGTGTAGCAGTCGCTTCTGCAAGCGTCTTTTTGAGCAACCGTATTTGCGATTGTTGCTTTAGACAAGGCATTTTTGCCTGTTCGTGAGCGGCACTTTTTGCTTTAATCTCTTTTGTAAGATTTGCATAAGCAGTGCTTGCGTTTGTATTACGCAATTCAGCTCGGCTCAATTCTGACTTAGCATTATCAAGAACACGCTCTGCATTAGGTGTCAAATCTTGTGTGTTGAGCAAGTTGTTGAGACGACTTGTTGTAGTTGCAAGATTAGATTTTGCAGTATCGTCTGCATCTTTAGCAGAAGCTAAACGACGTTGAGCATTGTTGTTTGTCGCAATGGCAGAAATTTGAATTTTCTTAGCCTGTGCCAAAGTCTTTTTCCATTTTGCTGGTGTCAAAATGGAGTTGGGAGTGGTTTGGCGATACCGTTTTGGTAGTATTCATCCACATAAGTTTCTGTTTTTCGTCCTGTTTCTGGGTCTCGTTCGATGATGATGCGAGCGTTTTTCCCTGCAAATTGAACGAAGTGCATGCGTCCTGTGTTGTCTTTTGTATAGCTAACATTCCCACCGACTGCACTTTGGATAAATGGCTTAACACGTCCTACCATTCCTTTCATGTGTCCAAAATTGGCATGGATGTCATTGGTCATGAAATCAATTACAGCATCATAAACTTCTCGGTAGAGTTGAGACATGGTAGCTTTACGAGTTTCTTGAACATTTCTGCCTCCAAGAGACCCTGAAATTCCAAGATTGAAAGTTGAACTCATGACTTCGCCATTATATTTAACAGCTTCCACTCCGTGGTTGTTTAAAGCTGTGTGACTATGTCCACTGTTATAAGGTTTATTTTCATTAGCGTAATTCTTGGCAATGTTTTTAATCCCTTGAACAGATTCATTGGTGACGATAAAGTTATGCGTTCCCCAGATTTGGTCTTGGAGGTTGTTTGCCATAAGCGCATAGTAATGACTTAGGGCTTGAATTTGTTCATTAGTAACATTATCCAAATCCACTAACGTGTCATCAATTGGAAGGACAATATTGTTATTTTTCCATCCAGTGAAGACGTTTTTCTTAGTTTCTGGATTCCAAACAAATTGTGGTTGACCAAAATCGTACTTCCCACCCTTGTACCAAGCTTGAATAGCATTGTTCAAAGCATGTTTGTTCGCCTCACTAGCATCATTTAAGTAAGTCTTGTATGCTGCAATGACATTTTGTGGCAATTGAGGAATAGTCAAGTTCTTGATAGCAGAAATTTGTTTTTCAAGCGTATCAACAGCTTTATCTGCTTCGTTCTTCGCATTTTCAGCGTTTTTAGCGGCAGATGTTGCGTTAGTTAGTTCTTGAGTTGTTTCACGAACAGTAGCTTCTTGTTGACCTTTGAGCGTTCGTAAGTCTTGGATGTCAGAGCGTTTTTGAGCATCTGTGTTTTTCGCATTTTCTAACTTGCGTTCAGCATCCTCTTTTTTAGATTGCTTAGTTGATAAGTCAGCTTTAGCATTGTCACGCTCTTCTGTAACACCTGGCAAACGGTTCTCAGATGAAGCAAGGCTATCTTTTGCATTTTTCATCTGCGGTAGTTTCTTGAAGTTTAGTTGAAGCAAGGTTTGCGCCACCTTGAGCTTTTTGTTTTAGCTTTTTAGTTGTAGCTTCTTCATCTTCAGCCTGAGTTTTAGCTTCATCCAACAAACGAAGTTGTTCAGCTTTTTCAGCATCTTTGCCTTTTGCATACTCCAAGTTCGCAGTAGCATTTGTAAGAGTTTCTTCTTTGGTTGCTAAGTCAGACTTAGCATTGTTGCGTTCATTTGTGACACCAGCTACTTTCCTTTAGAAGCATCCAAGGTTGATTGAGATGTCTGTTCTGCTTTTTTTCTTTTTCTTCAAGTCATCAGAAGCTTGGTTTGCGGCAGTTTGAGCGTCAGACAAGTTACTTTCTGCTCGCTTCAAGCTTGCAGTAGCTTGGTTCAAAGTGTTTGTAGCTTGATCTACTTGTTCAGCTTTTTCGCATCCGCACGTTTAGCATCATTCAAGTTTGTAGTAGCATCTTCAAGTGTTGATTTTTTAGTTGCCAAGTCAGACTCAGCATCATCACGCTCATCAAAGATGGCTTTTGTGCCAGTTCCGTCAAGAACAGCTTGGGCGTTGTCCTTGTTTTGTTGGGCTACACCAAGTTTAGAAGAAGTTTCGTTTGCTTCATCAGTTGCATCTTGAAGAGTTTTAGCAGTAGAAGTGCTTTGCTTCTCAGCATTTACTTTTGCTTTTTCTAACCCAGCAACATCCTCTGCCTTTTTAGCATCAGTCTTTTTAGCATCATCTAAAGTTTTAGTAGCGTCTTGAAGAGTCGCTTCTTTAGTAGCTAAATCAGATTGTGCGTTTTTACGTTCATCTAGGATAGCTGTTGTACCAGTTCCATCCAAAACAGCTTGGGCGTTGTCCTTGTTTTGTTTAGCAACATTACGTTTAGATGTAGCTTCATTGTGAGCTTGAGTTGCGTTTGAAAGAGCATCAGTCGCTTGGTCAAAAGTATTCTTTTGTCCTGCTTCAAGCTCTTTTGCATCATTCAATTTACGAGCTTTTTTGGCATCCGCATTTTGTGATTGTTCAAGAGCTTTCTTCGCATCTTTCACGATAGCTTTTTTAGCTTCTAGGTCTTTCTTGGCATCTTTTTCTTCTTTGATAACCTTGTCAGCGCCAGTTCCATTCAAAACATTTTGAGCGTTCTGAACTTTCTTTTCTGCACCAGCAACCTTTTCCAGCTTGTTTGTTTGTAGCTTCCGTAGCATCTTTAACAACAGCTTCTTGTGCATTTTTCTTTTCTTGCACTTGATGTTGTTGTTCTTTCAAAGAATCAATCTTTTCTGTTTGCGTAGTCACTTCTTTCTTAGAAGCGTCAATCGCATTTTCTGTTCCTTCGATTGCTTCAGGAGTTGCGGAATTTTTCTTTTGTTCAGCTTGTTCAAGAGCTTGTTTGTAGAGCTTTCTGTTTCAGAGTTGCAGTTTCTTGTTTCTTAGCATCTTCAACAATAGGAGTTTGAGCTTCAACAGCTTGGTCAGCTTGATCTTTAATTTCTTTTGCTTGTCCAACAACTTCTTCAGTTGGTGTTTTTGTTACAAGAGCAGTTCCATTTGAAACTTCAACACCCTCAGCTAGGTGATGGAAGTTGTAGGAGCAACATGCTGTTCAGAAGTCTCTGATGTTACATCAGGAGAATCAACAGGAGTTATTGGAGTAGTTGTTTCATTTGCAGAAACAGCCCCAGTTCCCCAGCGACAGCAACCAGCAAGAGCTGTTAGTGACGCAGTTTTTGTAATTGTATTTTTAGACATATTTTTTTACCTCTGTTTTTACTTTCTTAATTTCTTTATTTAAGATACTATAAGTATAACACAAATTTGTGGTATTGTCAATAGTTTTATATAAAAACTAACTTTTTTTAAAAAAATAGTTAAATTTTGGTAATTTTTCGATTGACAAGTTACATAATGCTATGATATTCTATGTAGAGAAAAAAAGGAAAAGGAGAATTTTTCATTGATAGTAGATAGTATTATCAAATCATTAGTAGAGAAGCATTCAGATTTATTAAATTCTTTTTGAAGGTGGAAACTGGGAAGATTTTTAAACGGAGTTTATCCTGATGATGTAGAAATTATTGTATTAAGAAATATTGTCGAATACGCCCACTTCAACAAATACTTACCTGAAGATGTAGTTTTACTAAAAAAAGAGAATTTTTACACACTAGGGGAGAAATTCCTTGATGGCGAGCAAGGGTACGAAGTGCCATTGCTTGAGGGCGAAGAAAAGTTGCTGATGAGACAGTAGTTCCTAAAAAGAAGCAAATCTTCTAGAAGAAAAAGAAATAAACTGTATTACTTGTTGTATTTTTGATTTTTATCTGTTGTGATTTTAGGTATCTTCCTTGTTTTAAACGGTTCTACGGCTCAAGAGGTATCTCAAAAAGATGTTCCTAAACTTCCTGCAAAGACTGAGAAAAAGTAGAAAATCAAAACAAGGGTAGCGAATCGAAAAAGAAGAATCTAAGAAAAAAATCTGAAACAATCTCTTCTGAACCAAAAAGAAGATTCAGAAAGCAATTCTAAACCAGCTAATTCTCAAACCAGAAATCCATCAAACTCATCTTCAAATCAAGAAACAGGTTTGACTCTAACTCCAGCACAACCGAATAATAACACACCAGCACCAAGCTCGACAGAGAAGCCTGCTGAAAATTCCACAAAAAGAAGAAGCGAGCTACTGAAAAAAACCTTCAGTAGAAGAAAAAAACCAAGTGAAGAACCAAAAGAAACTCCTAAAGAGAAAAAGGAAGAAATAAAAGATGAATCTACTTCTCTTGGTGATGAAAACAAAAACTGAAGATGAGAAAAATCAACGTCAGAAAAAGATAAAAGAATAGAGCTACTGAGAAGTAGCTCTATTTTATTAGATTGAAGAGTTAATAATGTAAGAATAAAAACTAATGATAAAACACCAACCGTCCAATCATGTGACGTAAACTTTCTTTTTGCTTAACGATGGAAGAGGTTTGTTGCAAATCCTTTTTCCAGACAAAGTAGGTTAAACTAACACTTAAAAATAATCAAAGTGGATAAGAGAGTAAAGTGAAGAATATCCATGAATCAAACTCATTTCTAACTATATTTCAAAACTAATTATATCAAAAATCAAAAAGAAAAATCAATTGACATATTTCAATTTTATGTGTTAGAATAACATTATGAAAAAGAAAATAAAATCAATCTTTAGAAATAAAGAAATGTTGAAGAAGATTTGTTTCACTTTAGCTGTATTATTTTTAGTGAGAATTTTTAACTCAAATTACAATTCCGTGGGTTAATGTTGGGTATCTAAGAAAAATTTTTCTAATCCAGCCTTATCATTTTACGCTTCTATTAGCGGTGGAGGGATAGAAATTTCTCTGTATTTTCTCTCAGTATAGTCCCTTATATCACTGCATCAATTATTATTCAGTTATTAGCGATCATTTTCCCCTCTCTTGAAAATTTGCAAAGAGAAGGCGAATTAGGAAAGAAACTTTTGTCCAGATACACTCAAAATATCAGTTTTGGGTTAGCTTTTTCAATCTTTATTTATCGCTTTGGCTTATCGGAAAGCTCATTTTTGTGATAGGTGGATGGCTTCCTCTCACTACTATTCTTATTTCGTTGATGGCTGGTTACTCAATTTTACTGTGGCTATCTAACAATAACAAGAAATGGTGTTGGAAATGGATTATCACTAATCCTGCTAGTAAACGTATTGTCAAAAATCCCTAACGATGTTAGCTCTTTGTATCAAAAATTTATGTCAGGTAAAAACATTTACACAATTGTATTTGCAATAACGATAATAATGTTTGTTGTTATTACAACTGTTGTGCTAACGATTATTGGGAATGAAGCCACAAGAAAAATCCCTATCCAGTACGGAGGAAAGTTAAGAGGAAGAAGAAACTCTGATAGTTATATCCCTTTAAAAGTGAATACTAGTAGCGTCATGCCTGTCATCTTTGCTTCCACCATGTTGTCTCTGCCAGCAATGTATGTTTCTCTAGCAGGGAGTAGAACTAACTGGAAAAATGGAGAAGTTTATATTTAGCAACCATTCAAGATAATTGGTTTGTTTTATCTTCTTGAAACAAACAGTTGGATATTTTATTTATCTTGCCTTATTGGTATTCTTCGCTTATTACTATACAGAAATGTCTTTCAACCCAGCAGAGATTGCAAACAATTTTAAGAAATTCAACTACAATTCCCAACGTGAGACCAGGGAAAGATACAGAAGATTATCTACTAAGTATATCAAAACCTCTGATTTTTAATAGGGGTTATCTTCTTAGCAGTTATTTGTACGATTCCGATGGTTTATTTCAGGTTTTATTCGATGCAAAAATTGCTTTTTCAGGGACTTCTCTGATTATCGTTGTATCTGTATTGACAGAAACGATAAGACAAATAATGATCTTGATAGATAGTGAACAAGAGTCAATATTTGGCTAACATTTTCAAAACTGTTTTATGTTGGAATATGATATAATCGTAAATCGTAGGTAGGTTCGACTCCTGCACAGCCGATATAAAAATACGAAGGAGAACTGCTATGGCAGACTTAATGCGTTGGCTTGGGTATTCCAATGACGTAAAATTATTTCTTTTTAACGACAGTTGGTTGGAGTCTTTTATTAACTGGGCTTATCATCTCAACAATCTTGCTGATTGGAGTTTTAAGTCATAAAGCTGATACATGGAAGAAATTTTTCCTCAACTTTTTAGAGTCAGTTGCATTAGTAACTATTTTTTGTGGAGGATATTTGACAGCTCAAGCTCGTCAAACTCCAGCGATAAAACTTCATGATAAATTTGAATTAGTTAAAGTTGAAAATAATATCGCTGTTTATAAAAATAGAGAAACTGGGAGTGTTTTTGAAGCATCGTTTGAAGTAGGAGAAGATGAGTCTGTCATCACTCCTAAAGAAACAAACAAGAAATTCACAGTAAAAACGAAGATGTTTTTGAAGAAGTGTCTATTATGAACTCACCAGTGTAAGCGAAGAATAAGGAGACAAAAAGAATAATGATTGGATTTGATGTAAGAGGTAAAAAGGTTTAGCTATCTGTGAGAAACCTAGTATTGTAAAAGCAATTGGAGAAGTTTATAAGAAGCATAAAAAGACATTCCTTATGAGCTAGATTTTGTAGCTCAAAGGGTCACTATTAAGACTTCTAAATCCAGATGAAGCGAACGAAGACTATAAAACATGGTCTTGGGACAACCTGCCAATAACAGAACAGTCTCTTAATGGATGGCAATATGTCGTTATTCAAGAGAAGGTTAGCGCCAAAGATAAGAGAGATGAGGCTGAGAGAATTTCTAACTTCTCAAGAGCGCTTTGATAATATCAAAAACACTTGAATGGTAGCAATTATGACTTTGTTCTTCATATTGGAGACCCTGATAGGGAAGGACGATTTATTGATTGATATTGTTCTTGAAAATTAGGGGAATAATTGCCTGTTATGCGTTACTGGCAAAATGCTCTTACAGAAGAAAAATCTTGCCAACTCTTCAACACTTGAGGAGTAACGATGAAGACTTCTTCAGAATACGTTAAAAAGCAGGAAGGCAAAAGCGGCATGCTGACTACCTTGTTAGTATGAATGGTTCACGCGCAACATCCATTAAAATGACATCTCGCGTTCCTGTTGGTCGGTAAAAACACTTTTATTAGCAACTATCTGTCGTGAGAGAGCTGAATATTTTAAACTTTAAACTGAAACAGTCTACTGGGTGAGCTAATTACATTATTGGTTTTCAGGAAAAATTGTTCAATCAAGCAGATGCTAATGAAACAAGTGAAGTAGATGTAGAAGATGATAAAGAACAATCTACTGGATTGGTTTGGTTTAAGACTAAGCAGGAAGCTGAAGAGTTTATTTCAAACACTTCTAAAGAAGAGTTGTTACTCAAAAGACTGAGAAACAAGTCCAAACCTATGCTAATAACTTCTTTAAACTTTTCAACACTCCAGTCAGAGCGGAAAAACGATTTGGGTATAATACAGACAAGACTAAAGATATTGCGCAAAAGTTTATATGAAGCTGGTCTATTGACTTATCCACGTTCCACTTGTGAATATTTGGATAGCACAGAAACTTTAGATGTTTATTTAAAATCATTAGTTACAATTCCACGTCTTATTCCGTTTTTAAAAAAGTTAATCCTCAAAGCTATTCAGCGAGTAAAAATCAACTAAAAATGGATAAACGATAAAGCTGTTAGCAATAGTGGACACTCTGCAATCGTTCAACTAGTAAAAAGCAAAATATAGATACTCTCACAGAAGAACAGAAAAATATTTATATCTTAGTTGCAGAGCGTTATTTAGCGAGCATTTCTTCCTGCTTTGATTCAAAACAAAGGTTGATCTAGTTGTTACAATCGACAACGATAAAACTTTACATCAAAAGGAAAACTCTAGTGTCAAAAGGTTGGACAGAGTTGTATCAACGTGCTATCAATGACATTGAACTCCCAGACGTAAAAAGAGGGTGATGTCATCATCGTTAAAAGATTTTGGAATCCCTACAAAAACAACTCAATGTCCAAAACGTTACACATCAGGTACACACTAACAGATTGGTGTGAAAACCCAACAAAAGATTTGGACGATAAGAGTCTTAAAAAGTAAGCTAAAAACCTAAAATCGGAACTCCTGCTACTTTGTCGAAGCTATTAAAACACTTATCTTTGTTGATAAAACAGGTTGCTTTGAAAAAGAAGGGAAAAATGAAGTTCTGTGTCCTACTGAAGCAGGGATGACAATTTATAAAAACTTATCAGCAATCAATTTCTCATTATTAGAAGTTGACACAACAGGTAGTTGGGAAAATCGCTTTGGAAGAAATTATTGAAGGCAGTCGTAGTTTTGAAGATTTTGAAAAAAGAAATTCAAGCTTTGTTAATGCTATGATTTTAGAAATCAAAAATAGTAATATGACTGCGGTAGCCTCTAATTTCTCTAGAAGTTATCAGTAAATGTACTAAGTGTGGTGGAGACATTATCCAAACAGAAAAAGAGTTTTTACTGTACTGGCTACAAAGAAAACAACTGTATGTCAGGCGGATTTAGGAATGTAGGTGGACACTAATCACTAAAGAGGAGTTTAAACAACTCCAACAGGGTGAAGAATTAGTGTTTGACGCTGTTTTCCAAAAGAAAGGTCTAAACGAAAACAAAAATACAAACAAAGATTCACCTAAATGAAAAACGGAACGATAGAAACTGTCAAAAATCACTTTGTTGTTATGGAAGCTCCATGTCCAGCTTGTAGGAAACGATTATTCGAAGGGGACAATGCTTATATCTGTGAAGGAATTAAAGACAAAACTTGCCAATTTTATCTAAATAAAATAACAAGCGATGTTGTTCTTCAGCAAGAGGATATTGATTTAATTATTAAGGGAGAAGATACTCGTGAAATTAAAAATCTAGTCTATTATGACAAGGATGGGAAGAAGAAATCAACTTATAATGCCGTTCTTTTGTTGGATAAAAGCAGAAAAACGGATTAAGCAGAAAAAACCAATGGCTCAATCTAATTATGTATGTCCAGTATGCATGAAACCATTGATGAAAACAGATAATAAATATATTTGTTCAGGTTTTGAGAGATCATTCTTGTGAATTTGAGATGTATTCCTCTATGTACCAAAAAGAAATTCCTGATGAAAAATTAAGGAAGATGTTAGAACAAGTTCGTTCAGTGCTATTTCAGGTGGTTCAAAAAGCTTTAATCTCTAAAGAGATTGTTCCAACCAACTTTTCTTGTCCATATTGTTCAGCAGCTATGAAGCGTAAGGATACACAAATTCTTTGTGAAAGTTGTAAATTTGCTTTTTATAGAGATTTTGGAGATGAATTGATGTCTGACGAAGACATTGAAAACTTATTAACTGCTGGAAAAAACGAATGTTCGTACTGGCTTTGTTAAGCAAGACAAATGAACCTTTACTCAGCTATCAAAGTTTTTAGATTATGATAGTAAAAATCTCTTTTGAAATACATTCAAGAAGAAGTTACTACTAGCTATAATTGTCCAATCTGCCAAAGCAAAATAAACAAACTGGGCGAGCAATGATGAATTGTTCAAACGAAGCGTGTGGTTTTAAGTTATGGACAATTCCTGGTCAGAGATTCGCATGACCAGAGATTGATGATTTCTTTACAAAACACATGACAGAAGAACGTGTGATGAAGAGAGAGACGGAGGAAACTTTACAGCAAGAGTTGCGGTTGACTTCGAAAAGCGTGAATCTCGATTTGTTTTCAACAAGACGTAAAGAGGTAATCCCTCTTTTTACATTGACAATACCACTAATTTGTGTTATAATAAGATAGTTTTTATAAAGAAAAACGGAGGGTAAAATGGCTCGTTTATCAAGCAGACCTTATAAAGAAGAAGTCGATAAAGTTATGGACTTGTTGGTGAAGGTTGGCAGATTATATGACGTGGAGAACAACTGGACTTAAAAGTAAGACAAGTAAGATATTATCTTTGTCTGCTATGAAAGTATAAATATGAGGATAGTTTGTTTAAAGAAGTGGATAGGTTAAATGTTTTATCAACCCTTGCCTTCAATTTCAGAAGAAGCTTCAAAAGTCAACGGTATTACAAATGAAAAAGTTAAAGATGAAATGGATGAATGGGACACCCACGAAAAATCATCATCCGTTCTTTGGTGATAATCCAATTTTAGCTGGATACAATATTTTTGAAATTTGATGATTTATTTATGCAATTACTATGGTTGCGTTCTTGTGGTGTAGAACTGAGCCAGAAGCAGAACTAGATGTTCTTCGTATGGTTCAAGAAAAGATGAATTTAAAGTCTGCAACATTAGAAAATGCAACTAAAGAACTAGGAGCAGATTTTGGACTAAGTTTTCACGTCTATGGATGACGTAATCGCAACTGAACGAGTAGCGGAACAGTTGTTGCCGATGTATTACGACGCTGATGAACCAGCAAAATTCAGATTCAAGGTATATGGTTGTCATTACCAATATTATTCTCATAAAATGAACGTATCTATGTTCATACTTACCCTAAATCATCTACTTACTATGATGTTTATACAAAATCTTGGCACAGTGATTGTTTGGAGAGGTTTTTAACAAAAGACCTCACAAACAGATTTTTAAGGTTTATGAGTGTCAAAGATGAAAAAGAATTAGTAAAATTGATGCGAGAAAAAGGCGAAGATGATTTTTCTGAGGGTATTGGGTAAATAACAAATGACAAAAGAAGCTGTTTTAGAAATTTTAGTAAACAAAACAATGGACTATATTTCTCAACGAGAAAAAGAAGAGCAATATAGAACAAATGGCAAAAGACTACAAAGTGATTGCTGGTGAGAAAACAATTAGGAATTTCATCAGATCAAAAGTTAGTTGAAGAACAATTAGATGGAAATTCTACTCGGATTCTGTTTACTGGGGAATATAAATATGCTCCAGAATTTTGGGGGAGTAGAATCTGATAGCCAAATTAAAAAGATTATCAACTATATTGTATTCAAAAACATGTCTTTTGTAGAAAGGTAGGTTTATTTATTTAAAAATGAAGAAAAAAATCTATGATAACTTTGAAGGAGAATGATTATAATCATTATATCGAAGTAGCTAAAGAAATTGATAAGCAAAAACCAGAAGGAAAAAGATAAATTTTTCTTTAAATTTTTATAATGGAAAACATGATTTTCCTACTGTTTTTCTTTTAAAAATCAAGTGAAAATTGAAAGGAAACTTGAAAAATATTTGCCTTATTTGATTTACTATAAAGATGTTTATCAAAGTTCATTGGATGGTGTAACTGAGATGAAGGCTTATTTTGGAAGATATTTTTAAAAAGCATGTAAGGTTTATTCCAAATGCTCATATTGAAGCTGTAAGGAAAAATTGGACTAATTTTTGGACAACTGCTGAAGAACGCTATGAACGTTTTTAAACTCTTGATGTCTAATTATAGATTAAATGAGTTTGATGAATTTTATCAGACTTAGAGTATTGTTCTTTCATGAAATTTTACGGTTTACGAAGAACTGCTTTTAACAATTCGAAATTACCTATCAAATTGATTGCTGATTTAGCCGATATTTGGGGAGTTTATGAGAAAGATAGCAACGAAGAAGAAAAAGAAACTGAGAATAAAGACAAAAATAAGAAAAAGACCTTTTTGGTCTTTTATTGGTTTTTCATTATTTTTAAAAAATATGAGAAGGTTTGTGGCATACTATAATTATATCAGTTTTGTCGAAAGGAGTAAGAATGGCTTTTTAAAAGTTTCTAACAAAGTTTTTGAAGAAGTCTTTGATAGTAATAGCGACTTAAAAAGTAATAAACAACCTCAACAAGTCGTTGAGAGTTTTTAAAAACGATTAAAAAGTTACCTAAAAACTCATAAAAGATATCCAGCAGACAGATGCTATTAGGAAGTGGCTAGAAAAAGGGAGGGAGTATCAGTTCATTTTACCTGTCGTGGGGACATGGTAGAACAAATGATTGAAGCTTTACGCCTACATGCAATTCCTTTTATTTTTAATCCAAGAGATTACAGGGAATAAAGGTTTTTTTAATTCGTAGCAAGGATAATGATAAACAGCGAAAAATTGCGAATCATTTATTAAAAACTTCTGCTAACTATTGTAAAAATTACGTCAGGAGAGAAGCTTCACAAATTTATCTAAAAACGAATCCCAAATAAAGAAAATGATTGCGATTGGTGATCTTACGAAAGAACAGATGATTTATCTTACCGAAAAGTGTAATCTATATTTTGCCAGGGGAAACTATCGGTGTAGATAAGATGAAAGATGGAACTTATCTAGTAACTGTTCATGGACATACAGCTATCATGGGTTCTCCTTTAGTTAAAGGTCAAAATTTTGCATCTTTACTGGCGGAAACTGTTATTCTGTTTAATGGTAATGTTAAAGCTGAGATGGATGAGTTTTCAACAGATACTGACAACTTCAGAATGTCTAAAGCAAAAAGGTTTTCCAGACCAAAATGAGTGGAACTAAAGACCCTGTTTGGGTAGTTGGGAATGAAAACAAATTTGTAAAAAGAATAGAACGAGTTTTTGAAGTAGGACACGCTGAAGAAGTTGGCGATGAAATCTTTTTAGAAACAGACACTAAAAATTAGTTTAGATGATGCTGATTTTTGAAAAACGATTAAATTCTGCCTTAGCAAACATTACAAAGCGAAAAGTTTTGTACCGTCTATCAGACGTAATCGCTCACTTTAAAAGATAAAAAGAAAACAAAGGGTTAATCAAATTGCTGGGGAAAACACTTAGTAGAAGAAGTCTCTCGTGTTGTTGCAAATAAAGTGAGGGGTGACGCTACTTTTGTAAGAGGAAAATAAATGGGCTAAGAAATTGATTCACTATCAGGCTGAAGTTGGAAAGGTTCTGGTAGGGTGTTAAAGAAGGTCGTGTTCCTCTCGGTTATCAAAGAGACGACATTAAAGAATTGATGGATGTCGCATTTAGGTATGGTCTAAACACTCAAGTAATGACTCCTGCTATTGACAAGCTACAAAATATTGAAGTCTATGACAGACCTAGTTGGACCTCCAAAAGTTCGAAATATTGAGCAAGAAATTGCTAGATTTAGTCAAGACCGCACTCAAGAACCTAACATGCCAACACGCTCAGTTGGACGTGATGATGGACGTTAGGGGGTGACGTAATTGAATAAAAATACTTGAAAGTAAAGTAAAAGGAATGAGTAAGTTCATCGAAAAAATGGATGGACAAATTCACCAAACGTTGGTATATCATTTTGCCAACACTTTACCTATTCTTAGTTTTATGGGTAATTCATTATTTACACATGAAACGAGAAAAATCCTACTGGTTCAGGGGTTGAATGGATTTCTTCAGGATTTTTGATATTTTCTTAAATCCTTTTTGGAATCTTCCTCTTCCGAGAGGTTGGTTTGGAATAACCGTGTTAATCACCTTTGCTTTTTGCGTTTTTCACTATTTTGAATATGATTATACGCTATCTGCAAAGACACTATGACCCTGATACAGTTCAAGGGGATGCGAAGTGGTTAACAGATTTGGATGATTACAACAAGAAATTTACAGAACCATTTGGCTCAACAGACAATTCAGGGAAAAACAACATGATTTTTCTCAAGATTTGTTTATGTCCATGAATAACTCCGCTATTCGTAGGAATATGAATGTATTCATCATAGGGGGTCTGGTTCAGGTAAATCATTTAACTTTGTAGGACCGAATCTTTTTGCAAGCAAACTGTTCTTATGCGATCACTGACCCTTCAGGTGGTCTTTACGAAGAATACGGTTCTTTCTTGGAATATTATGGATATAAAATCAAGTGTTTCAACATTTCTCACATGGAGAAAAAGTTCTCACTATAATCCTTTCAACTATATTCATTCTGATAAAGATATTGAAATCCTTGTAACTACCCTGATTTCTAACACGAATCCACCTGATAAGCAAGGCGGAGACCCTTTCTGGGAGAAATCAGAAACAGCCTTGCTAAATGCTTCTAATTGCTTATTTGCATCACTATACAGAGCCTCATCAACAGAACTTTTCAAACGTTATGCGCTTGATGCTTGCGGCGAGATATTGATGAAAATGATTCATCTTCTAAATCTCCACTTGATTATATCTTTGATGAAATCGCTCAAAGTGACCCAGAATCTTTTGCGACCAAACAATACGGTTTGTTTAAAATGGGTGCAGGTAAGACTTTGAAAAGGTATCTTTGATTTCGTGTGTGTGCGTCTGCAAGCTTTCTCTCTTAGTGACGTTGCATTGCTTACAGACACAGACGATATTGCTTTAGACCGTATTGGTGATGAAAAAGACAGGTCTATTCATTATCTTGCCAACAGGGGATAAGACCTTCAACTCTTAGCATCTTTGATGTATTCTCAATTGTTCCAACGTGTATATGACTATTGTGAAAATACCGCTGACATTTTTCTCAATTGATTATAGATGGAGATGGTCAATTAGTTAAGACATTTAGAGCTGATTCCGAAGAGGATTCTATTCAAAAAGCTGCCGAAGCTCAAGAGTTCTTCCAAAAGAGCATGCGAGGGAGAATTGTATATAACAAGCAATTTGATTGGTGGGAGTTAAGAACTCAAGCTGATGAATTAGTATTTTACAGAGGAACAGAAGAATTAGCTCTTCGTGCATTGTATTTGTTAAGGCAGGGTGGAGTAAAAAGCAAACTCCACTCAATCCAATCGAGGGCGAAGACTTCAATTCATTTACGTTTGTTGCTAGATGAGTTTGCTAATATTGGTAAAAATCCCTGAGTTTGAACAAAAAGTAGCTACTATTCGTAAATATGAGATTTCAGTATCTATTATCTTGCAGTCTTTATCTCAGATGAAGAACTTGTATAAGGATAACTGGTCAGAAATTTCAGGTAACTGTGACTGTACGATTTACCTTGGGGGTGGTGCGGATACAGAAACAACTAAATGGATTTCAGAACTTTTAGGTAAAGAAACTCGTGCCGTTGTAAATACCTCTTTTGGTAAATCTGGTTCTATGTCTGTTAATAGGCAAGGGTTGAATTGTTCGCTTCTTATCAATTGAGAACGATGGAAGAAGATGATTGTATTGTTTTGTTGAAATCTATGCTGTGCCTATAAAGGCAAAAAAATATAAAACAACAAATCATCCTGAACATCCTTTGCTAGAAAAGTCTGAACGGTTATTATTTTAACCCTGAGAAAATTGAATACCTTCGTCGTAATGATGCGAATTACGATGATGAATATCTTCCTACTCCAGAAGAAGAACACGGTGACATTGAAGACCCAACTAAAGAAGAGCAAGATGCTCAAAGGGAATATAGAAGAAAAAAGCTGACCGTGCAGAAGAACTTCAAGAAGGAAAAAGATGCAGACAGTAATGACATTATCAGAACCAGCCTCAGAAATCGAGAAAAACCTGAGAAATTCCAAGAAAAATCACTTCTAAAAAATGCGGATGCTGTTGAAAACCAAGACAGTGATGACGATTTAGATAGTGTTACAGGTGTTGCTGTTGAAGTGTGGGGTGAGGGAAGCTAACCAATTCTCATCTACTTCGGCAGATAATGCTGATGAAGGATTTTATTCAGAACAATAAAACAAAGCTTCCTTAAAAGCTTTGTTTTTGAAAAATATTTTTTATTTTGTTTTTGTAGCATACTAATTAGTAAGATATAAGGAGGAAACAAAAAGTGAGTATTCAACATAAAAGGAAAAAGAATATTCGTGAAAACAACGGTGCATTACTTCAAAAAGAAGCAAGATGAACCAAAGTATTATACAAACTACTACAATACTATTGTGGATATTGCTGAAGACTTAGGTTCATTGTCATTCGTTGTTCCAAAAGGCAATCCAGACTTAAAAATGAGGGTGACATTTACAAAGATGGCATGTTCACAAACAAGGATTTAGTTCAAAGGATGATTTCAAAGCAAAATCACTTATTCAAAATAATAAAGAAAACTTTAAACAAAGTTTAATTGAAAAATTGATAAGCTTAGATGTTTTTAAAAAATATGCTCCTGTAATTCAGTTAGCTTTATTGTCTGATCAATGCGAATATATTGAAGAGCTATTTCTTTTTACATTTTTATTATAAAGGTTTTAACGTTCCTTTATTTTTAATTCCAGGCAGATCAACGATGACTTATACTATCAGAGTAGAGAAGTTAGTCTAGATGTTGCACGCGCTGTTAGTTATTAAATTTTATCCAGATTGTTTATTACAAGCAAGAAAAGCTGTCGAAAATGCAGTTATTATGTTGGATAAAGAAAATGGAACGTATGCTCAAAATGAAGCTGAAGAAGCAAAGAAGAAGCTGGGAATCAAACAAACAACTGTCCAAGGGAAAACTAGGATTGATGCAGGCTCAGTTTTGAAAAACAGCCAGTCAAGAAGTTGATGATGAAGTTAAAGCTCGCGCTCAAATAGCCAAAGAAAGCATCTTTGGGAAGCGTAATAAATTCTCTTAATAAATTAACAGAAAGGAGGACTTTTTAAAAGTATGGTTCAACACACAAAAGCGCCAAACGTGGAATTGAACTGCCTTTTACCACAGTAGAAGGAGGGTTGCAATTTGGTGCGCAAAAAGTAGCAGAACACTTGCAACAAATGCAAGAAGAAGCTATGCAACAAACTCAAGTTCAGCAACAAGGAGGAGCGGTTCAGGCTCAACAAGCTTCATTTTTCAACCCTCAATTATCTTTAGAAGATGAGCCTCCTTTAAACTTTAATGATTTCTTAGAAGAATACCAACAAGAGTTAGAGCGAAATCTTGAATTGGCAGAGCAAGCGCAAGAAGCTAGTATTCAAAAGGGAAATAAGGAAGATGATGATTTAGATAAAGAGCGAGAAGATGACTTCGATTTAGATAATGATTTAGATGGAGAAGATATTGGCGAGAAACGACTTAGACAAAGCCGACTCTCTTCAAAAATCTAAACGGAGGAATGACCGAAAGAAAACAAATTCTAAAAATCGTTCAGAGAAAAAATCTAAAAGTCAATCGCTTAAATCTTCTCGTAATCAACAACGCAATAACAGGGATGGAGCTTCTAGCATAGAAGATAAAGTAACAACCAAAAAGTAGCCTTATCTTCTCAACAGCAACAAAAAGAAGCTGAGAAAATCAGCAAACTAAAAAGTAATTACAGCAAGAAATACTGAGGTTGTTGCTAAAAATAACTATACAGGTCAAGATGTTACTCGTGCAAGCCGAGGAAAATGAAAGACCAGCCTGTTGCTGAGGTAATAAAGCTCCAGATAAAGGCAAGTCTCCTCTTGCCAAAGGAAGTATTGCTAATAAGATCGCAGAAGCAAAAACTTAATGTCCAAGTAAAAGGGATTGTTCAAAAATGCAGCTATGATGACTCATCAGACAGGTCGGACTACTGAATTTTAAAAATTGGGAAAGATACTTTGCGTTTTTGAGCGACAAGGACAAGATACTTTTGCTATGAAGAATGGCAAGAAAGTACCTATTGATGTCGCTGAAGGAATGTTGAAGCAATTGGGTAAAAATATTGGTCCAAGAGCTATGGAACAAAATGACACAAATCGTGAAGGTAGCCCAACAAAAATCCAGCGGTCAAAACTTTGTCACAACACAAGAAAGAGACTGCTGAACGTGGACAAACTCAAGAACAATCTGTTAAAGTGGTTTAAAGTCCACAGTCGTTAATCGCACTAGATTTTATAATAGAAGGAGTTTATTAAAAATGGGAGTTTTTATTAAAAACGACTTAGAAAAAGCTGTTAAAAGAAGCTGAAAACAAAGCTGCAAATATTAACCCTAATGAAGTCTTGACAACTTATGGTGGTCGGATGGAAGCAGGAGTTGGCTCTGTTGATGTCTCGTGATAAAACTTTTTGGACAACATATTGAGGGTAAAATTAGTGGAGGTTCGCTCTTCTTATCTCCTTTTTAATAGGTTGACAGCAAAGGTCTGCATTTGAAAAAGCTATGGATGAACAAGGAATGAAGCTTATGAAGAACGCTTCCAAAACCGTTCACCACGAATCTAGAAATAGGGAAGAGCATGAACGTCAGCCTGACAACCCTATCTTTGAAAAAATATAACCCTGATGCTCCTGAGTTTATTCAAGACGTTGAATTTACTGACCCTCGTGGTCGATTTGCGACACACAGAGGGAAAAATGATGTTACTATTGACTTAGTAATGACTGGTCGTATCTTTACAGAAGAAATGGATAAAGCAGGACGATTCCAAAGGGTTTTAGCTCCGTTTGGTTTATCAGAGTTACTTCATGATAATGTTATTACAGGTCAAAGAACGGCTGATGGAAAAATCTTACGTCCGAGTAGATGATGTTGATAACTTCCGAACAGAATGGACTAAAAAGGTTAGAAGAAGCTGAAAGAATCAACCGTGAAAAACTAGAAGAGCTTTAGGTTATGACCTTCTTGAGCGTGGAGATGACGGTTACATCGAACAAAGGACACAGATTGATAATGACCCTCGTTTCATTGAAACCTTCCTGATTTGTCAGACCTTCCAAAAAATTCTTTCTCAAGGAGGTTGGGATGGTAAAGGCGGAGGAAACTATGTCCCTGAATACGACGTTGTAATTCATATCAACGGTCAAAAAGTTCAACCGCAGGATGTCGATTTAGCATTTGAACAATTGACTCGTAAGGGCGCTTATGAAAAACCTGGATTAGAAGCTGGTCGAGATTTCTTGATTCAACAAGGGGTTCGAGGAGCAGCCTTCCACGCATCTGTTTTGCCACAACAAATGGTTTCAGGTGTGGCGAAAGCCCCACTAAAGGCGACTCGTGAAGGAGAACATGTTTTGACAGGAAACATTTTGAGACAATTGATGGCTGCTTTAAGTCAAGGGATGTCCGTTAATGAGGTGTTCCTTGCATATCTTAGGTTACTAAGATATACTAATAACTAATAAAAAGAAGAAAGAATGAGGATTTTTAGAATGGGTCCAATTGAAGCACTTAAAGGTATGGGTCAAGCTTGGAGGCGGACTGATTGGTGGAACTTTTTAAACTTGTTGGGAAAGGTGTCTCATCACTTGTTGGTGTGGTTAGTCCTGGAGCTAAACAATGGCTTGACCAAACAGGTCAAAAACTTTGTAGATGGGTTTAAAACTGAGGGTGGTAGCATTGCAAATAGTGCTGACCTTGGTAAAAATCGGTAACTTGAAGAAAAATGTTGATTAACATGTTCACAAAATTCGCATTTGCTTTACAGAAAAATGGTTAAAAACAGCAAAAAGAAACTGGCGATAAAAATGGTTGATACCAAGAAAAATCTTGCGTCAGGTAAAAAAATTCTATTATGAATAGTAAAGTAGATGCTAAACAAGTTAAAGAAGGTCTAGACGCTAGTAAAAAGGTAAGAGTGTTGATAACATTCTTAACAAAAGCAAATGCAAAAAGTAACGCTATTAACAAAACAAACCAAAGTATTGGTTTTGGGTAGTGTAGATAAAAGCACCTACACTTAGAAGATGATGTAAAAAAATATTATAAAAAGGAGTTCTTTAAAATGAATAGTGAACAAAACGGACAACAAATTGTCCAACAAGGTTTAGGAGCTATCGCAAGTCAAGTTCAACAACAAGAACAACGACGTAAACAAGCTGTTGAGTTTACTAAAAATTATGGTAAACAACAAGCTATCGGAAAAAGCTACTAGCAAGATTAAAGAAAAATTCAACTTACAAAAACTTGTGTTGAACAAAACGCCTAAAGGTGTTTTGAAGCAACTTTCTAAGTTTAATGAAGCAAGGGCTAAGGGTTTAAGCAAATTATCTAATTCATTCTTGTTTAAAAAAATAATTTTTATTGGAAAAATTCTTTTAAAGGACAAGCTGAAAAATCAATGGCTGTTGCTGAAAAATCAACGCCCATTTAGGAGGCTCTGCTCTTAAAAAGGCACAGCAGAAGTTGTAAAACAAGGTGCTACTAAAGTGGCAACCAAAGCTGCAACACTAGTGCAACACAAGCTGCATCAGTAGCTTTAGCAGCTCCTACTGCTGGATTGAGTGTAGCATGTTGAAAAACAGCAACCATTGCAAAAGGCACTGTTGATGTTGGTAAAAAGGTTTAGAAGCTAAAGGTGCAGTAGATGTTGCAAAAGATGTTGCAACTGGTAAAAATAACCCACTGCAAAATAAAGCGAACACCCTAGTGAATGAAAAAACCAACGAAATGATTGCGAAAAGTCACGCCTGGGGCTAAAACAAATGCAAGGTATTCTTAATAAAAACAAATCAAAAAGAAGATAAGAATAAGGATACGAGCATGGCTATTTTCTCAGGAACTAAGGATTTAGCAACAAAAGTTGCAGGTAAATCTCACGGTTTTAGATATTCTAAAATAGAGTAAAAGAAACAGTTTTTTTGAAAGAACTGTTTCTTTTATTTTGTATGGCATACTATAAATAATAAAACATGGAAAGGAAATAAAATGTCTAAAAAGTATTATTAGATTCTGATAAAAATGACATGGGAAGAATATAATAAAGAAGATTTTTAGCAGAATGAGAAATTTAGTTGCTGACTATCAAAGATGCCGAACAGATGGTGTTCTTCTTGTAGATTATCAGCAACGACTACAAGAAATGATTGATGAGTTATTCGAGACCCACGAAACTATACTCTTATCCCTAAATTTTTAAAAAGGTCAATACCATCGTTATAGCACTCCTGAAGAGACATTTTCTTTTATGATCAGCTCAAGAAACAAACTGACCCTATTGACATGAGGAACAAATTAGAACGAATGATGGAGAAGCCCCTTCTGAAGTCACGCGCTCTGAGCAAGAAGCTTTCAACCATTTTGTTTTTAATCAAAGGTTTGCCTCAAGTCGATGGTCCAGAAAGTATTCAGCCAGATGTCTATTTCCATGTTCACGATAAAGTTTTAGGGGACATAGAGCTATTAAAGAAATGGACGCAGAAAAGAGCTAAATTTAATGGACAAGTCCTGAATCTTTTTGAAAGAGCTTTATCAGCAAAAATTAGCAGATATTGTCATTGAGCCCCTCAAATTTCTTTTACAGGGTGCCAAAATCTATCGTTGATGTTGAAAAACCAAACAATGTCTCTTTTTGACCGTTTAGTTGAAGAAAAGAAGATGTAAGAAAACTAAAAGAAGCGGTAGAAGAAAAAGAGATTTTCAGGGCGAAGTTACTAAAGAAGATTTATTTAAGGAAAAATTTATATAAATCTTTAGAAACTTATCGAGAAAAATACTGAAAAATTTGCCGAAGCAGAGTTGGCTCGTGTCGAAGCTCAACTAGATTCTTTACTTAAAGATGAAAAGGAATTTGGAAAGCGAAATTTCTCCTGAAGTATTAAATTCATTTGAAGAGATTGACTCCTGAACAAATGACGTACTATGACAGAGGTGGAATGGAAGAAGACCAACAAGCTATTGAGGATTATTATAAGAATCTTGTGCTTGATGAGAAAAACGCTCCTCCTGTTTCAGAAGATGTTATTGGAATTGAAAGATTTTGATGAAGACATTTATTTCTCTCCAACTTTAGATGAGATGAATTTAGGCAATCTACCTCAAATGATGATGCCCCATTTGCATCATTGGAGAAAAATCTTTTGACCAGGATATACCGACGAACCTGAGAATTTAGATATTTATCAAGATTATATCTTTGACCAACAAAATATAGTTCGATTGATATTGATGATTATAGACGGAGACAGCATTAGTGCCTTTTAGTCAAGGATTGGATAGCGACTTGCAGAAATTGATTGATGAATGGTATCAATTAAATAATAAGGATAAACTAAACCGAGCATGAGTTAGATAAGATGGTTGACTTAGAGTCTAAAGATGGATTCAAAGTTGCTCAAGATCAATCAGCTATATGTCTATTCCTTCTGAAGTTGTAAATATTACAAAAAGGAAATAATCCTTTTCTTTAATGAATTGTTAAAACATTAAAGATGAGACAATTGACCCAATTCTTGAAAGTGATTTGTCAGAATATAAAGTTTTCAATTCTCGTTGGAAAACTTACAATACTCCTGATGAAAAGAAATTAAACAAAATGAAGAGAAAGGTGCTGAACGATGAGTGTAAATGAAGAGTTAAAAACAGATTTTTCGTGAAGATTTTTAAAAAGTGGTTTGAAGACGACAAAGAACCATCCAATGTTGATTATATTCTTGCTATTGTAGAAGGAAGTCCAGATATGAGAGAAAGTGCAGGTAGGGGCTTACGCAAGGACTTTTTATTGAAGAAGATGGAAGTATTGACCCAGACCTTGGTAAATACTTAACTCCAGACGTATCTATGAACTACAATCCAGACAACGCTTTCTTTTTAGAACTTGAGGATAAAGTAGATAAATTTTTACTTAGACAAAACACTTGCTTACCAAAGATGGTTTAAAAACTCAGCTCCTCACCGAGCAATGTATGAGGCAAAACTTTTACAGAAAAACGTGTGTTGGCAGTAGAAAATGCTTATAAAAACCACAACAAAGCGCAGCAGGCAGGGATGAAGGAGTTGGCAGAGCAAGTGGAATAGTTTAGAAGAACATAAATTATTAACTCCAGCAGTAAACTTGAGTTTGTCTTCTAAATTTATGGATGAGATTAGGAAAAGACCCTACGCTTGAACGTTATCTTCCTTCTAAATTGGTAGATAATCCTGGGACAAAATTATCAGCTCCATTTTTATGATGAAGTTCGTAATTTTGTCCAAAACGAAAAAGAAGAATACGAAGGATTCTTTGCTATCCCAGGTGATTTCCGTACATCTGCAATGAATAAATTGAGGACGGACGCTGACCGAGATTTTTAAACTTCGTTCAAATCCTGAAAAAGCAAAAATCTTTGGTCAAAAACTTGAGGGAAAAGACGTGCTGAAATTGAAGCGACTCGCAACAAGATAGAACAACCTTCTAATAAGAGTAAACTTCCTGAGAAAAACCCCTGAACAACAATTAAGTAAATAGCACATACAAAATAAAAAAACCTCTTTAGCAGAGGTTTTATCTTTATAAAGTCTACAGAGCAGTTCTTACTACCGCCCAAAGTAAAGTGATTAGATTCCTTCTCTAACTCCTATATTGTGCTTAATAGGCTTATCGCAAGGGAACAATTTTTAGTTTTGCCAAACCATATAGCGTGACTATTGCTATATGTTCACATTGCTAATGAATTAGGTAAGGTTAAGAGAAATATCTCTACCTGTTTTTATATTATACTATTTTTGTTGTTAGACTCAATTTTTGTAAACATCATTTCTTCAACTTGACAACATAACATTATGTTTGATAAAATAAGTAGTAACTAAAAATAGTAATTTAATTAACGAAAAAGGTGTTTACAAATTATGGGACTTTTTAAATCATCAGAGAAAAAGAAAAAGCGAAGAACCTCCTTTGAAGAAGGTGAATATTGCGGAATTATTGGAAGAATCAGAACAAAAGCAAAAAGAAATTCAAAGTATTGAAATTCCAGTTGGTAAAGATTTTTCATCTGCTTCACAGCCAAATCCAGAAAAAGAGTATTTAACAGGTTTAAATGACACTTACAAACAAATTTTTGACAAAGACGGTTTGGATGAAACAAAAAGAGATGCCTAGAAGTTTAATCAGTGATAAAATAGGTTTAACTGAAGATACTAACTCAACTCTTATATTCGGTATTGCTGGTTCTGGAAAGACAAATGGCAGGGATGGAAGTCTATGAAGATAAGGAAATTCATGAAGATGATGTTGTTTCTGAGACAAACTTATCATCAGAGGAAACTGAAAGCAAATTTGTTTTAGAAGACCCTCAAGCTGAAGATGAGTTAGCGAACACATCAGAAGATAGTGAAGAGAACTTTACTCTTGATGAAACAACTGTTGCAGAAAATGTAGAAGAAAATTTAGAATTAGAAGATGGAGAAGATATGAAAAATCAGAAACAATTCAAGTCCACGCGCATTTAATGACTGGCACGAACAAGCAGATAAAACTAAGAGCGTATTCGAAGTATGCTGAGATTGAAGCTTCGGAAAATGAGAAGCTAATTGCATGGGTTCGTAATAATCAAAATGAATTTTGAAAATTTGGCTAGGTGCTTTAATCCCAGAGTTGGAGATTCAATATTACATCACAAAAATCGCAAACTATGATCAAATTTCGCCAAACTTGCTTGTAAGGACAGCAGAAGGTCGGTATATGGTTTAAAAACAAATGCAGACATTCTAGATACTGACGTTACAAAATTGACAGAAGAAGAAATTCAGTAAGACTGGGGCTATTTTGTTTTGAAAATGGCTTCTCAGAATTGGTTGAAGATTAGGAGTATCGGAGTGAGTGTTTTTAGAAGAGAATCTGACAGTATCAGAAAAAGATTTTCCTGTTTTGTTACTTACATCAAACGACTCTAATTCAAAACCAGAAGGGTTACAATCTAGATGTTGACGCTGACAATATCCTACATATTGATGTTGCTAAAAATGATGTTAGAAGGCACAGATAGAAGTTTAGAAGATGAAATTGGAAGCAAACTTTTTTATCTAATGAACGATGTTATTCGTTACGCCAACATTTCAAAACTTCAAAGCTATAAGATTTTGGACGAATCACTGCAACCTAAAAACCTGGTGATTATTGATTCGTTGGATAAAGTTTATGCTTTCGTTGGCGAAGAGGGTTTGTTTGCTTTGCTTGACCATTATGCTCCAATTTTGGCAAAACTTATAACTGTTTTGTTGAATTTGTTATTAGGATGTGATTGATGTTTTGCTAATCGACTTGTTAAAAGACTGTCAAACGATTGTTGCAACACTAAGTTTACACAAAGAAGCTTACTACTCTTTCTTTGACGATAAAGATTTTTAGACACTATTCTAGAAACACAAGATTCACACTTTGAAAAACATTGTATCCCATTTTGATAAAGGTCACTTTTTGTAAGTAAGAAAAAGAATAAAAATAAAATTGTGAGCCGAAAAAGAGGAAATTTTTCATTCGGTTCACTTTATTTTTGGAGAAAAAGATGAGAAAGAAAAACAACCTTCCTTACAAAACTTATGCAGGCTGATTTTAAAAAAGACCAAGATATTTAAAGAATTTGTGAATTGACTTTATCTTTTTATGCCAATTGGTTTTAGTCCAGTTTTTGCCAGCGGAAGAATATTAGCTTATATATAACTTTGTTTGAAATAAAGTTACTTTTTGGTTGCAATTCTTATTCTTATCAAGATCCAGCAAAATCAAGGCAAAAAGGTTTTTAAATCAGTTCTAATTTAATTAAAGATAATTAAAGGAAGCTCTTGATTTTTATTTAAGGGATGATATGCTTAAAAATGTGCAAGAAGATAAGAAGGATTTTAGAAAATGACTAGCATAACTTTAGTTACAGAGTCTAAACTCTATGTAAAAAGATAATGCTTCTTTATACACTTACTTTGATGAGCTACTCCAAACTGTTTGGCTTTTTGAGTTCGTAGATTGTGTCCATCATTTACGACATCAGTTAAATGGCGAGCCGGAATCTCGGTATCGAACCAATTTAATGTTGGAGTTTAATGTCACAAATAGAATGGCTAAAGCAGTTATTAAACTGCTAAAAACCAACTGAGGTTGTTAAAGGAGTCTGCTTATTATCAATTTGAGAATTTATACAAACGTAAACGTTCCTTATTTAAGAAGATAACAAAGCTAAGCTATTTTTATCTTCAAACTCAACTTCTTTAAAACAGAGGAAGTTAGCTAAACTTCGTCTCTTTTTGGACTCAGATGAGTTAAACAAAGTCAATCAGCTAATAGCTAACGGTCTGAGGTTGCATTTAACCTTTGGTACAAAACGCCTGTTAAAAACGAATAAAAGCTAAATTTCTAGCTAAACGAGATAATCAGGGTTGTTTATATTGGGGATAAGAATGAGACTTATGAGAATCAACAATTCCAAATCAGTTTCAACCCTAAACACAACCGATTTGATTACAAGTTGAGGTTAGAGAATCAGTGGGTAGCTGGTTCGAGATAAGTATATTTTTGGTTCATTTGTTTTGAAAAATAAGGAAGCTAAAACTGATGTTTTAAAAACTTTATCTCATATCTAACCCTTTTAACTGTTCGAATCATCAAACGTGATGATGGTTTATATTTACATTATGTACCGAAGAGAAACATCAGAGGTTACGAGAAGTCATTTCGGTGTCTTAGGGTTGATTTTAATAAAGGGTTTATATCTGTTTCTGAAATTAACTCAGATGGGAAATTGCAGTCTTTAACTGAGATACACTTATCTTCATCAAGGTAAAACCACCAAGACAAAAACCTCTATGTTAGCATTAGTCTCTCAGTTAGTTGCTCAAGCAGTAAGTGTTGGAAAAAGATATTGTTATAGAAGATTTGAGTTAGTTTAGACTCCAATAAGAAACAAGAGAGGCAACTTCAACAGATTACAATCGCATGATAAATAGTTTGAAGTTTTGGCTTATTCAAACGTTACTTACTGAGTAAAGCAACAAAAGAAGAGCATCTATACAATTCGTGAACCCTTATATCACAAGTAAGATAGCTAGGGCAAGTTATACAGATAGAATGAAATTAAATGTGCATGAGTGCAGCATCTTATGTCATTGCACGAAGATTTTATCAATACGACTAAGCAAAAGAGTCTTAATACAATCTGAAGACCAGATACGGAAAAATTGTGAAATTAAGTCATCTACGTTAGTGTTTGAAAAATCTTTTATTGCTTTGAAATAAAGAGGAGCTTAGACTATTTGACTAACACCGTACAGCTAATTTAATTGGAATATTAAATGAAAGGAATAGAGTAACTATTTATAGTTATTTCTTTACGGTAGAATTAGAACAGTTAGAATAAACGGTTAATTCAAGAAATTAAGGAAAGTATAAAAAGAAAGGAAAAGTGACTATGAATTTACGGACAGTTAATTCAAATAACTATCCAATGGTTTTTTACGGGATTTAGCGTAGATGCGAAAAGGGTGGATGTATGGCTCTCAAACATTTTCAGAGGCGCAACTCATTATAACCCTTTGAAATTAGTGTTAAATCTAAACGACTCCAGAGAAGTATTGATCGAGCACAGTATGTTTAATCCTGAAGCCAATGATTATATCAATAAACTACTTGATGATGTCAGAATGAATTTTTCCGAACGATGAAATCGACATCTTTATTGATATGGAGAAAAAGTTTATTACAATTAGCATTGAGTAAAGATACTCTCTCTTATTTTTACGATTTTATGTTTTTGTGGCATACTAATTTTATATGACTACTTTTGGAGGGAAACTTATGCTGAAACATTAGGGCGGCGACAGTTGCTATGTTAGCTCTGTTGGCAGGTTCGCCTACAACAACTCCTATATTCAAACGTTTTAGCTGAAGAAAACACTGAAAAAGTCCAAAAACCAGCAGATAAACCTGCTGAAGCGAGACAGATGCAGATAAAACCAATTTCTTCGAGTCGTCGAAAAAGAATCTGTAATTTTTGGCGAGATAGTTCTGTTTTTAGTATTCAAATTGGTTATCAATTTGATGACAGTTCTTTGATGAATGACGAAAAGGTACGAGGCTTTTGAGTTAGCAATCAGGAGATTTTTGACAACCCAAAGTTTATCTGATACAAGCACATCAAATTCTCTTTTGCAAGGCAATTTTAGATAAAAAGCTGACACTATAAGACTGCTGGGATTCGACTAAAAACGAGGCGGAAGTTGAAAAACATTTTTAAAAATTAGAGTTTACAAATTCTGATCGGTGAGATGTTAGCTGTAAAAAGCAAGCACTTCAAAAATGGATTGGGACTTAATTTCACTGAAAAACTGAGCCAATCAACACCTGCCGTCTTTGAAGAAGAGTGATGTGAGATAGTACAGAAGGTACTAAATATAAGCTAAAAAGTTTCTGATTTGGTAAACAAAAAGCTGAAATCACCGAGCAGAAGGTCTTTTAATAAAACCTGCAACAAATGCTGCTAGTGGAACATTAGCTTTAAAAGCAGATGTGAGCAAAGGAAACCAGTAGGTTCTCCAGTTTATAATGAAAAAGGAACATTATTGGTATGGTTACAGGCACAGGAGATGCTGACACTTGTTCCTAGCGGTGGACTTCAAACGTTTTTGAATAACAATGAGTGTGAAAATTCCGATACTCGTATCACTGCTGAAAAAGAAACGTGAGAAAGCAAAAAGAAAAATGCTGAAAAAGCTTTGAAAGATGCTGAACGAGCTTCATAACACAAAACCTCTTGAAGAAGCTATTCAAAAAGCTGGAAGCTGTCAAAAGCATCCAAATACAGCTGGCTATGAAGCTGATGATGTCAGCGAGTTAGTGAAGGAAAGAAAAATCTTAGAAAACGAAGATAAAAAACTCAAGCAGAAGTTTGATAGCGCAGAGATCAACGATGCTTATGGAAGCTTGGAAGAATACACTTTTAATTGATAGACTAAAACTTCCTTTAATTATCGGAGTTGCTGTTCTTCTTTTTGAGGTGGTCTTGTGCTTTTGTCGTCTCTAAAATCAAAAAAGGTAGTAGCAAAACCAAACAAAAAAATACCAGTAGCTGTGCCACAGGAAGATACTGACTTCTCTGAAGAATTGCGTCGAATGGATGAAGTTGATTTGGGTGGCCAAAGACCAACAGTTCAACGTCCAGCTTACCAAGAGCCTGTAATGCCACAACGAAATTCTAATGGTCAATACAGAAGAAATGGATTATGGTTTGGATGTGACAGCTCAAACTTCTCACGCTGGATTAAGAACTAATAATACAAACATTCCTGGCGTTGAATTTGCAGAAGAAAGTTCAGATAGACCAACTGATTTGACAAATCAGCGTTACGGACAACCAGATTTGTTAGACGATGGTGGTGATGAGACTACTATTCTAGGAAGAACCCCATATTTGGTTCGAGATGATGATGGTCATCAAATTCCATTGCGTCACGGTTTTATTATCGGTAAAGAAGTTAATAAGGTTAATTACGCCATTAAAGGCAATCCGCATCTGTAAGTAGAGCGCACGCTGAGTTTGCTGTATTGATGGAAAATATCATATTCAAGATTTACGTTCTAAGAACTATACTTACCTGAACGGAAATCAGTGACCTGAACTACTCGTTATGCCAAACTCGAATAATGGTGATAAAGATTCGTTTTAGCAAATGTATCTTTCACTTACTATGAGTAATGATTTGAGATAAGGGGTTATAGATGGGATTAACTGCATATAAAACCGATGTAGGTATTAAGAAAAAGGTAAAGCCAAAGATTCGTTAGTATCAGGAAGGCAATGACTGAGATTGGCGAAATCACATTTATTAGGTATGTGACGGCATGGGCGGACTCTCCTTTGGAGAGCTTGCCTCTGCTGAAGCAGTAAACATCTTGAATAATTGGTTTTGATGAAGATTTACCAGAATTGTTAATAGAAGGTATTTCTGATCAATCGTTTAAAGATAGTATTTTGCCACGCATTGAAGAAGCTGATGAAAAATCTTCCGATATGGAAGACGAACATAATGCGTCTTGCGGAACGACAATGACTGCAATTTTACTTTATAATAATAGATATGCTACTGTGAGACATCGGAGACTCAAGGATTTATAAACTTGATTCAGAAAAATCGACAGCTAACTCATGACCAAAGCGTTGTTCAGCAATTGTTGAGATAGTGGTCAAATTACTGCTGAAGAAGCTGAAACTCATCCGCAAAGAAGTGTCCTTCTTCAATGTGTAGGGTTTGGCGAAAGAGCTATTCAGAGTTTACGTTTGGTTCTTATAAAAGAAGGGGATGAATTCTTTAGCTTGTAGTGATGGATTCCGACACAAATTAACAGAAGAAATGTATCAAGTTTTGTATGTTAATCTAGAAAAAGAATCTGAAAAAGAATTTAACGAACGTAAAAAGATTTAGTCGAGACGTCTTGGATACTAGTTGAAGTTGTTAAAGAGCGTGGAGAGAAAAGATAATATTACGGTAGTTTAGCTTGTATTATTTAAAGGAGGATTTTTAATGGTTGAGCAAAAAGCATCACGAAAGTTGCGTTTTGAGGCCTCGTTAATTGATGGGAAATATAAGGTCATTGCAAAGTTGGGAAAAGGTGGAATGTCAACTGTTTGGTTGGCAATGAATATTAAAACCAACAAAAACTGGGCAATTAAAGAAGTTCGTCAAACAGAAAAAAATGATGTTGCTTTAGTAAAACAGAATTTGATGACGGAGATTGAAATCCTTAAAAAACTTCACCACGAAAACTTGCCTCAAATCATTGATATTTTTGAAAAAAATGATACCTACCTTATTATTATGGACTACGTTGAAGGTCGGACATTAAAGGCTATCATTGATGAAAAAGACGGCGACCTCAAGAAGATGTTGTTAATTGGGCAATTCAGTTATGTTCTGTTTTAGATTATTTGCACACGCGCAAACCAGCAATTATTTATCGAGACTTAAAGCCAGGAAATATCATGTTGCGTCCAGATGGTCGAATTGTTTTAATTGACTTTGGAACTGCACGAGAATATAAGGTTGGACAAGATGAAGATACCACTTCTTTAGGAACAAGGGGTTATGCTGCACCTGAACACATATATATGGTGGAGATGGGCAGACGGATGCTCGGACGGATATTTATAATTTAGGTGCAACGATTTATCATTTGGTGACTGGTAAAAACCTAACAAACCTCCTTATGAGATTCGTCCTATTCGAGAATGGAATCCTAGTCTTTCAACAGGGCTTGAATCCATTATTTTAAAATGTATTGCCAACAATCCAAATGACCGCTACCAAACAGCTAAAGAACTTAAATTTGCTTTAGAGCATTACAAAGAACTAGAAACTAGCTACATTAAAAAGGCAAGAAAAAGCAAGTGCGTTCTTTTTACACAAGCATGTGTTCTGCAATTCTTGCATTTTGTGGTCAGCTTTGGTTTAAGCAGCTTATGCAAATTCAATCAAATAAAGAACTATGAAGAGCAGTTGCATCTAGCGACAAAGTCTTCCTAATGAAAAATGAACAAATCAAAAGCTTATCAAGAAGCTATCAAATTAAACCCAGAGTCGATGCTTATGAAGGGTTGCTAAACAATGTTTTCTTAAAGACGGAAATTTTTCTCAAGAAGAAGTTAATAAAATGACTGAAATTTTAGGTTTTTAAAAGGCAAATCTAGCGATGAAACAATTGAGAATAAATTGAAAAATAACAAGGAAGCTTATGATAAATTTGCTTATGATATGGGACTAGCTTACTTCTATTATTACGGAGAAGATGGTAATAAGCAGTTATCACAACCTTGGTTTGAAAATTGCTGAGAGGAGAGCAAGCGTTTGTCTCCTTTTGCAAGTTGAAAGAGCGGAAGCGTTTTAGTCAAATTACTGACTACAACATGAGAATCAACCTGAAGAACAAAGCAGGTGACAAAGGCATCTCATATAGCGATTACTGGGATGACATTGTTTTGTTAGCTTCTGGAGATATTGCTCATGACGATAATTTAAAAACTGCTTTAGTAGTTTATAAAGAATTGGTAGCTCAAATCCTATTGCATGCAAACGATTTTAAAAACGCTGGTATCAAACAAGACGTTATTGAATCAGAGCTTGAAATGGTTAAATTAAGATTGGCAGATATTGTGAAAATGGATGATTTCGATTCTGATTTAGATCAAGAGTTAGTAAACCAGATTAAGCAAAAGTTTAGAAAAAGCACATCAAGCAGTTGATTATGCTTTTTGCTGATTGAAGAAAGGAGTTGTTAAAATGGCTGAATATATTGGACTTTTAAAAACGGCATCTTTCTTTAATGGCGAGTGCTGGATTTTTATTACTGTGTTTATCTGCTTTTATTGTTTGGAAATATGATTTGTTAGACTATTACCGTTTTAAAACTGGTAAAGGGAAGAAAAAAACTTCTGATATTGAGAAACCAAAAACTATTTCTCAATATTATTCAGAGACTCTTAACGATGACCATAGTCACGAAGTATCAATCAAGAATACGATCAGGGATAGTACCGATTTAGCTGATAATATTACAATCGGAAGGAACAACAGTGGGGAAATTCAACAGGTTATTGATAACGATGTTGTTGATTTTTCGTTTAAATCAAGACCTTCATCAATTCCTTTAGCTGAAGGTTCAGAAGAAACTACATTATTGGGTCAAACTGAACATTCTCAAAAACTTCATGTTTCATCAGATTTTGATAATGAAAAAGTCTTTGAATCTTCAATCTTAGAAGAGGTTTATGAAAACGATAATGGAATTGATGAAACTGATATTATTCCTTTACCAAGACCTAATTTTTAATGAAATTTATGAAGCTGACGAAAATATTGATGAAACAGACGTTATCAACATTTTAAAACCTGATGAAAATGAAGGTAGCGAGGAAACTCAATTGTTGAGCGAGAATTTAGACGAAACTGATGCTATCAATATAGAACCTTCTACCGCAGACTTAAAGAAGAAGATGATGATAACAAAGAGCTTGATTTGCATATAAAAACAAAGAAAGCTTTCTTAGGAAGAAAATTAACAGCAGACAGAAGTGGCTCTTGCAAAGTGGAACTTTTGAGTTCGACAGCATCAGCAAAAATCAGAAGAAAGATGTAAAAATCTCCTAAAGAAGATTCAAAAAGAAACACTCGCATTTGAGATAGCGACGAAACTGAGTTGTTGCAACCTGAAAATAAAGAGAGTGTTCAAGAAGAAATTTGATGGCTCTGATGAAACTGAATTGTTGCAACGTGAAGTTGGAGCTAGTGTTCAGGAAGAATCTGACGGCTCTGACGAAACTGAGTTACTAAACAACCCTGTTCAAGACGATGACGCAACAGAAGATTTGTCAAAAGAACAAGGAGATTCCGTTCAAGACAATGAAGCTACAACGTTGCTTGTAGATGAAGATGGAAGCTGAAAACAACCATTTTATCTCAATCAAACAACGAAGAGAAATTGTCTTCAAGTCTATGGGCAAAAACAAACGACAAAAATTTGAAATTTCTAAAAATAGTAATTTGCTAGTTACAGCAGTAATTAAGAAATAGGACGGAAAAACCGTCTTTTTCTTATTTTTGTGATATAATTAGATAGTATATAGTGTAAAAATGTCAACGCTAACTACATAAAAATAGAACAATATGAAAAAGAGGATAACAAATGTCTTACAAAACTTACAAAAGAGTTGTGTCTAGTTCTTTAGGTGCTTTATTAGCAACATCTTCTGTTATTAGCTCCTGCGAGGCTTTTGCAGAAGAAAAATAATGCTTCTTCTAGTACCGAAGGAACTCCTGCAACTCCTACGCCTGCGCCTGCGCCAACCGAGCAAGGTGGCGGAGGGACTGCTCCAGCAACAAGTGAAGCGTCAGGAACTCCTGCAACTCCTACGCCTGCGCCAACTCCTGACCCTGCACCCTACACCTACACCAGCTCCTGCGTCAAAACAAGAAGCTGAATTTAAGCTGGTAGATGAAAAAGGACTCCGATTACTGACTTAACAGGTTTAGAATTTAAAAATGACTGCACCAGACGGCTCAGTAGTTGATGGAGATTTAGAAAAAGATGATGTTATTAAATTCACCCCTAAAGCAAAGGTCGATGAAACAACTGTGTTTAATTACACAGTGAAATTGCCTGGATTTGCTGATTTTTCTGGAGAACCAATTAGTTTTGGCGAATTAAAAACAACATTTTGCAATCTTGGTATTGGATAGCAGAAAACCTGCTGGTTCAGACATTACATTTAATTATGATAAAGACATTCCTTTAACAAAGAGTGATTTTAAATTTACAAAAAAGATGGTCAAGAAATTGATTTATCCTAGTAAATGATGAAGTAGGTCATTTCGATTTGTCAACTCTTAAAGAAGGTGATGAAATCTCTTATGTTGTTAATCATGAGGGATACAAAAACCACAGGTAGTTTTGTTGTTAAAACAACAGCGATGAAAAGAAGATGTTGTATTGACAAAAACTAGATGATATTTCTAAAGACAAAGAAATTAACAAGGTTTATGGAGACGAATCTTTTAATCTTAAAGATTTGTTAGAAATCCCCAAGCGATTACGACGGTACTTTAACTTATACTCTTGAAGAAGGAAATTCTGTTATTTCTTTAGATAGCAATCAATTGATTACAATTTCTAATTCAGGAAAAGCTAAGATTCATGTAAAAAGCTCCTAAAACAGATAACTTTAAAGAAGTTGATTTTTGTAGTTACTGTAAATATTGCCAAGAAAAAAACCTTGGTAAAATCAACAGCAGTATGATCGACTGGGAAAAAGCTGAAAAACTTTTTGACGGAAAAAGCTGAAATGAAGTCAAAAAGGTGTTTTTAAAACAGTAAAAGCAGGCTTAAAAATCAGGAGATGAAATTAAAGTTTCTGCGACACTGAAAATTGACACTGCATCTGCTGGGACTCATGAAAGCTAGTTACAAAAGTGGAATTATCAGGCAATGTTGAAAATTACACTTATGAAACAGATGTAGAAAAAGGACCTAACGTTACTATTTCAGCTAAAGACTACAAAGTTGCTTTTAAAAGATATTTCTGTTACTTACGGTTCGAAAGAATGGAAAGATTTAGTTGCAGGTAAAATTCCTGAAAACTATAAGCTTAAAGACATTTTAGATTTGCCAACACACTTTGATTCAGAAGAGGAAAAAAAGCTTACTTTGAGAGCTTAGATGTTAAAAAAATATCCTCGAAGTATCTGTGAAAAAGATAAGTATATGGTTGGGGGAATTTAAAGATAGCCTAACGCTTACTATCAAAAATGTTCCTGACGGAAACTACAAATTCGCTGCTGATAAACTGACAGCAAATATCACTGTCAAAGAGGATGTGCGTTCTTCTGATGATTTGTGGTCTCACATTTCTATTGATGATAGCTCTAGCAAAAATATTTACCAAAAAGATGGAGTAACATTTATCAAGCCTGGTGGATATATCGGATTTAATCTGAAAAAAGATTCGGATTATAACAAGTTAAACATTAGGACAACTAATTTAGGAACTAATGAATATACTGATAAAATCAGCGTTCCTGAAACGGTTGTGTCAAAAGATGTAGTTGGTAAATTTTATCTTTCACACACTGAAAGTGAAGCTACAAAAAACTAAAGAATACGACTTGCAAACACATTCAAAGTTGATGCAGATGCCCCTGTAATTGATTTTGTTGACGGTTCTAAAATTTTTGCATCTATCTTTAATGCTGGAACAACCAATTTCTCAGATGCGGATCAAGCAGTAAAATTCTCTAAAGCAAATAGCAAAGACGGCTACGTTATGACACTATCTTCAAAAGATGAAGGAAGTGGTCTCAAATCTTTGAAATACAGTCTTGTAAAAATCACTAGTGATGAAGATGCAAAAAGTGAAAGTTAAAGAAGCTGTGTTTGCAGATGATACCAAGTGGGAAGATGTCAAAAACAATGCGATTGCAGTTAAGGGTGCTGCTGAAGGCTACTACATTGTTATCGTAAAAAGCAAAGATAATGTTGGAAACGAATCTGTTTTATGCTTCAAATGGTATGGTGTTTGATACAACAAACCCAGTTGTAAACATTAAAGATTTGTCAGCTACAAACAACTACTCCAGCAAAAGACATTACTCATAAAGTAAATCTTATTGACCCTGTTAATAATGGGGGTAACAACAGGGATTGCTAAAGTCGATGTTGTTGTGAAAGCAAATGGTCAGGTTATTCATTCTGAAAAACCAAATACAAACACTTTTTCTCTAACGTCTAAAGATTTGTATGGTGTTGATAACATTGATACATTTACGAAATTTGACCTTGCTAAAAGTCGAAAAAGAATTTGCAGGAACAATTGATGCTGATAGTAATGATGTTTCGTTAGAAGTCATTGCTTATGACAGTGCAGGTAATAAAGTATCTTCAAACGAAGTTACTGGATTAAAGATTGACAAATCTAAAGCTAGTGTATCCGCAAAATATGACAATTCAGTATTGAATAACGGAAAATATTTAGCTAAAAACCGACAACTGACAGTATCTATTACTGATAGGAACTTTATCGAAAACAATGCTACTGTTCAATTGACAATCGACGGAACTACTAAAGACTATAATATCCAAGACATCCGAGACGGAAAAGTAAAAAGGTATTAAACTAGTTTCTGACAGGGTAGATTCTCAAGCGGATAGACAAGAAAAAGACTATACTAATGACAGAACAAATACTTATGTGTTTGAAATTGGTGGTGATGAGTAGAAAGCCATTCTTACAAAAGCGGATGTAACTTACCTCAAGAATGGAGAAACTACCAAGGCTGTTTTTGAAAATGGTTCTAACGAAGAGTTCGTTATTGACAAAAGTAGTTCCAGAAACAAAACTTTCATTTACTGACGGAACAAACTTTTGATGTCCCTGTAAGTACAGATGCAACCTCACCTACTTACACTCGAAAAGGTATGTCAGCAATTTTAGTTGTTACAGAAGATACTTTTGACCCAGCAAAATGTAAATGTCTATGTAACTTCTAAAAATGCAAAAGGAGAAGCAAATTCTGCACATCCTAATGACGCTCTCCAAAAAGTTAAATTAGGAAAATGGACATCAGAAAATAATGTTCATACACTTGTATTGGACGCTTTCGAAGAAGATTCAAATTATAGCTTGGCTTTTAGAGTACACTGACTTTGCAGGAAATACTCAAAAAAACAGCAACTTATTACTTTACAGTTGATAAGACTGCTCCATCAGGGTCTATTAGCGTTACAGATGGCGGAAATTCATCAAGCTATAACTCTTTATCTGACAAAGCGAACTTTAGTCATGTTACAAAAATCAGCAGTAGAAGTTGGACAAAGTTCTGATGATGAAACAGCAGGTATTGCATCTGTTAAGTATTATCTATACCATCCATCTTTAGATGCTAAAGGTTCATTCAGCCTTCCTTCAGTAGATGAATTACGTTCAGTAGATTGGAAAGACTGGAATGAAAAACTAACTCTTACAGAAGACCAACAAACAGTTGTCTACCAACGAATCGAAGACAAAGCTGGGAATGTAACTTTTGTAAACACTAGTGGAGCAATCTTAATTGATAATACTGCTCCAACTCAACCTCAAATTACCTTCAACTCACAAGCCTCTGCTAACAATGTCTTTGCAGGTAACGTTTCTACAACGATTAGTGTTGAAGATCAAACTAGTGGCGGAACATATTCAGGATTGAATACCGTGACAGTTGAGGTGTTTAACGGAAATACTGTTAGTCAAAGTCAAACATTTAATGTTGGTTCAAAAGAAGATAGAGTTAAAACTTTCAGCACTGATTTTACAATTGATGCTGGATTGAATAACTCAAACTCTATTACTATTCGCGTGACAAGTGTGGATTGGGCTGGCAATACATCTAGTTCTGAACAAAAACTTTCTATTGATACTGTTGCTCCCTCGTATCGAAATTGTATGGGATAGCAATGATGGTCGTCAAGGTCGTTATTATAATAGAAACCGTACTGCAACTATTCACATTTACGAAAGAAACTTTAATCCTAACGCAACTTCTATCAACGTTCAGGGAGGAAATGCTCAGATTAGTGGATGGAGTGTTAGTGGAGACGGTACTGACAATAGTGTAAATACTGCGACTGTTACTTTCTCCGGAAGATGGAGATTACACATTTACTGTAAACTCAACAGACTTGGCAGGAAATAGCGCTCAACAAAGTCATACTGAACTATTTACCATTGATAAAACAGTTCCAACAATTAACGTCTCATGGGACAAACAGTTGGTCAACGGAAAAAATATGTGTCAGGTACTCGTGCAACGACTATCACAGTTGTAGAACACAACTTTAACGCTTCAGGATTCACTGCTGATATTAAGGCGGCTCTTGAATCTCAAAGGGATTCCTGCTCCTTCAGTTAGTGGTTGGTCAGCAATGGAGATACCCACACTGCAACTCTTACATTCAGTGCAGATGGTGATTACAGCTTCAATTTGAATTTTTGAAGATTTAGCAGGAAATCGTTCTAACAGTTATAAAGCGAAAACGAATTTACAGTTGACTCTACAAATCCAACTATTGAGTTTGATGGAGTTGTAGATGGTTCAAGCAATAAGGGTGATGTTCGCCCATCTGTTAAGTTCTCAGATAGGAACTATGACAAATCAGGCATTACATTAACACTAAAAGGTTATCGTCATAAAGAGGTTGTTGTTACAGGCTCTTATAGCGAAACTGCTCAAGGAGGCATTATCACTTTAGATAATTTCCTCACGACGTTGATGTAGATGATGTTTACACACTTACAGCGGAAGCAGTTGATAAAGCTGGTAACAAAAACCACAAAATCAATTACATTCTCTATTAACCGTTTTGGTTCAAACTATTATTTTAGTGAAGATTCCGAAAAATACTTGGATGAATATTATCACAACAAAGAAAAAGATATTGTTATCCACGAAGTAAATACAGATACTTTTGAAAAAAATAAGAGTGTGACGGTTATTCGAGATGGTTCAGCTATTACATTGAAAGATAGCGATTACTCTATCAAAGATGTTTCTACAAATGGTTGGAAAGAATATATTTACACGATTAAAAGCTAGTGTCTTTGAGAAAGAAGGACGCTATGAGATCACAGTAGATTCAGAAGACCAAGCTGGAAACAAACAAAAGTAATAAAATTAAAGAAAAAGCCTGCAAGTTTTATTATTGATAAAACAAATCCTTCATCTGTCATTACAGGTGTTGAAAAATGGTGAAATCTATAATGCTGTTGATAGAGAAATTGGGATTTCAGTATCAGATAACGTCCTTACAAGCAAAGTAGAACTTTTTAGTAGATGGTAAAGTCGCTAAAGTTTATTCTGAAAAAGGAAATTCAAGAATCTAACGGAAACTTGAAATACACATTGAAAGATTCAAAAATCTTGGCAAGTTCTTCAACTTAAAAACAAGAGATGCTGCTGGTAATGAAGCAACTTCGAAGAAACAAAGGTTTTAATTACTCCTGATGTTTGCAACACGGACTTTGAATAGTATGTGGTTGAAATTAACTGGTCTTGGACTTATTGTAACTTTAATTTCAGCAGGAATCTTGTGGTTCTTTATTAAGAAAAAGAATAAAGATGAACAAGAAGAGTTGGAAAAAACAATAACGAACGCAGACTATAATAAAAAGAGGGAATTTTTCAAAAATTCTCTTTTTATTTTTATAATATCTTTCGTTTTTTTGTGGCATACTATTATTATCGAAAGTTAATTTTATATTAACTCTTTGATAAAAAGAAAATTTTAGGAAAGGAGTACAATCTAGATGTACTTGCTCACAAACTTGTCTCTAATGCCTACGGCTTAGGGAAAAACAGGAAAAAGATGATGAAAGCTTCTTTTATGGCAGTAGCAGTTCTTGCAACTGTTAATTTTTGCTTTCCCTGGTGTTTTTGCGACTCCAGACCTTGCTAAAAGTTGTTGGTATGGTTCTTGGTATTATTTACGTTATCATGGTTTTTCGTAGGAATTTTCCTCTTGGTAACAAATATCATGTCATTTGCAACAGCCGATGCTGATAACGGACCTGCTCAGTACCAAAAGCTACTTATGGTATGGCTGGTGGAGGATTGCTTATCATTCTTCCTGCTGTATTGACAATTTTCCCATTCGCACAGTGGGTTACAGAGCAAATTCAAGACCTTCTCAATGTTTAAAAAGGTTTTTGCAAAAAGAGTCGAACTCTCTCTCTTATTTTCTATCAATATTTGTGGCATACTAATTTTATATTGATAAAAACAAAAAGAAAGGTTATTTTTATGTATAACGAGTTGACTGCAAACAATGATAAGTTTTACTTATTAAAACGCATTTTTAGGAACAAGTATTGGGCTGGAGCTTTTCTACTTGTTGGGATTGTTACTCTTGTTCTAGCTTTCTTCCCAGAAGTTTTAGCTTATTCTAGTCCACAAGGATTAAAGATCAATATGAGAGTTTAATTAACGGTTCTCAAAAACATCTATTGAGTTTATGGGAAATGCTTACAGCTTATTTGGAGATATTTTCAGACCCTAGTTATGTAAGTGAAAAAAACAGCTAACACGTTAATCGGAGGAGTAAGTGCACTCGATTTGTAGATGGGATTCAAGCTGTAATTGTTACATTAGCTGGTGCAGTTATTGTTGTCTTTTTACGACAAATATTATTAAAGAGTCGCAAAAAGGGGATTTGTCTATTGAATATTGGCAAAGAGTAATCTTAAACCTAGTTATTTCTTTTGGTAACAACTCTTCTTGCGACAAGAATTATGCTTGCGATTTATTTGATTGGTGATTCTGTCATCAAGACATTTTATTAGCTCTCTTGGGAATAACCCTCTAGCCTCGATAGACAAAAACACTTATGCAACTTATTTGTCTAAAATTCCTGGCATGGAAAGTCTACCAGATGTTATTTCAGGCGGTTCGGTTGTAGACTATGATAAGCTTGAAGGAATCGAACGTATGTTGAACTTTATGGAGCTTGTTGTTTGGGTCCCAATGGTTATTGGTGTATTCTTTGATGTACTCAGCAATCTTTTGAAATTAAAAATCCGTGAATTGTTTGCTCCATTGGCAGTATCATCTATCATGGTTGAGGGTTCTAGAGGTTCAGGCGCTCGCTTCTTGAAGAAGTTTGCAGCATGTTATCTAAAAATTGCAATTTATTTTGTCCTTGCTTATTTTGGTATGGAAGCTACTCGATTCTTCTTTGAAAAACTCGAGATACAACTGCTGAAGCAGGTGGTATTAACCTAGCCTTCATTTGTATGTTAATGTCAAACGTAGTTGCTGGTATGGCGATGATGCAGACAGGTGGATTAGCAGATGAAAATCGTAGGGTGCTTAATAGAAAGGAGAACAAAAGTATGCTTTGAAATCAAAATGTCTCGTGACATTAGGGAGTTTTTCACCTAAAGTTCTTGGTCCCGTTCGATAAGCGACAAATCGTGGTATTAGCAGCAGCTATTTTTACTGGTGTTCCTATTTTTCTATTGTTAGGCTCTTTTACCTTTGCAATTTAAGTTAATTGTTTCGTTGATTGTAGTATTACCAATTCTGCATTTGCGGGTTGGGTAAAAATGTTTGGGATGCCGTTGGAAGTTTTTGTCTTCAAATTTATTCTCCCAACAATTTTTAATCCTCGTAAAAAGATTTATATTACTGAGAATTATTACGAAAAATTATTTACAGAAGAAGGACAACCTTCCCCTTATAAAGCAGAACCTTTGTTGAGAAATGTTGAGGTGAAAAACTTTCTAGTAAAGAAAGAAGAGTTAAAAAGCTTTTGTTTAGAAGAATATGAAGGAACAAATTAGAAAGGTATAAATAAATGTTAGGTAGGTTATTTAATTTTTCAAAAATAAAAGAAACTCAACAAAAAGAAACCGACTAAAGAAGAAATTAAAAATAAACGTAGTGTTCAAGCAGCAATCCCTTTATTTGAATGTTTTCAAAGATGGGACTATCGAAACAAAACCAGGACAATACACACGCGCATACAATTTAGGTAATGTAAACTTTAAAATTGCTCCAAACGAAGAACAGGTAAATTTGTTTAAAAGCTTACGGAGACTTCTTAAATACATTTTTCTCCAGAAGTGCATTTCCAAATTGTTATCCAAAACTCTATTGCTGACCGTAGAACTTCCCTTGGAAAATATTCGCTATGTATTGAGACCAGGGATAATCTAAACAAGTATCGACAAGAAATGAATAGTATCTTGTTAGATAAAATGGCAGAAGGTGGGCGAGGACTTACTCAAGATAAATACCTTTGTTGTTTCTATTAAAGAAGAAATATAAATCGTGCCTTTACTTTTATTAAACAACGTAGAACAAGATGTTCAAAAGAGTTTAAGACGACTATCTCGTGATGTTGATATTAAACGTCAAACAATTGAAGAACGTTTGAGTTTACTGTTTAATATTTATAACCAAGATGGACAATCTATCTTCTATAATGACTATAAAGAAGTTAATGGAAAAACAAACCTCTTTATTTCAACTATGAACGTTTATTGAAATATGGGAATGTCTTCTAAAAGATTTAATTGCGCCTAGCGGAATGGAATTTAAGGGAGATCATTCTATTATTGGTGGTATGTATGCTCGTTCTATGTATCTAGAAGGTGTCCCTACATGGCTTTCAACAGACTTCATCTCAGACTTGTCTGACTTGCAAACAACTATGTTGATTTCGCTTGACCATGACCCAGTTGATACTGCAAAAGCTGTTCGTATGATTAAAAACCAACTGACAGCAGTAAATGGTCAAATCGCTAACAGCCAAAAACAAGCTGTTCAGTCAGGTTATACTCCTGATTTGATTGCACCAAGTTTGCAAATGGCGCAAACAGAGACTAGGGAATTGATGGATGACGTAGTTGCTCGTGACCAAAAACTTTTCTTCATTACTTTCACAATCACCTTCTTTGCGGAAGATAAGGAACAGTTGAACGAGTTCACAAGAAGCATTACTGCGATTTCAAACAAGTATCTATGTCCTATGAAGACCTTGTTATATCAACAAGAACAAGGGTTTAATACGTCATTGCCTTTAGGAATCAATGAATTGCAAATCAGACGTTTGCTAACGACTGAATCTGCATCTGTGTTTATTCCATACACTTCACTAGAACTATATCAAAAAGCACGGCTTGTATTATGGTTTGAACCAATCATCAAACAACCTAATTCTTTACGATAGATTGTCAGGTAAGAACTTTTAACGGTTTGGTATTTGGTGAGCCAGGTTCAGGTAAATCATTCTTCGTTAAACGTGAAATGACATCTGTTCGTCTCCGTGATGATAAAAACGTCGTTTACGTTATTGACCCTGAGTCAGAGTATTTAGATTTAGCTCATGCGTTAGGCGGAGAAATAGCTGTATTAACACCTGGTTCTCAAACTTACATCAACCCACTTGACATGGACTTATTCTATGATGGTGGGGGAATCTGACCCAGTTGCAATGAAAGTTGACTATGTAGTTTCTCTTGTTGAAATTATGTTAGGTGAAGGAAAATTCCCTAGACCCACAAGCTACTTCTATTTTGAGTAGATGTGTGAAGAACATCTTCAGACCTTACATTAAACTATTGGATACTCTTAGAGAAACTGACCCAACAATTACTTATGATAAGGACAACATGCCTACCCTTGTCAATTTGTATAATGAATTGTTGCTTCAGCCAGAACCAGAAGCTAAAACAATCGCAAATGTCTTAGAAGCCTATGCGACTGGAGCGTTCAATATCTTTTGCCAACCCTTCTAACGTAGACACAGATAATCGTTTCCTTGTTTATGATATTAAAAACTTGGGTACAGGTATGAAGAATATTGGTCTTCATGTCTGCTTGAACGATATTTGGAATAAGATGATTGATAATCGTCGTAAAGGTCTCTTTACATGGATTTATATCGACGAGTTTTATCTCTTGCTTCAATCAGAATCAGCAACCAAGTTCTTGGCAGAAATTTGGAAACGTGCGCGCAAGTGGCAGGGTGTACCTACTGGTATTATGCAAAATACTGAAGATTTGTTGAACTCTAAATGGTCTCGAAATATCATTAACAACTCTTCATTTATTGCAATGATGAGTTTACCAAAACTTGACCGTAATAACTTGAGCGACTTGTTACAAATCCCAGAATCTCAATTAGACTACATTACAAACAGTCAGCCAGGTTATGGACTCTTGTATAACGGTAAAACCGTTGTTCCGTTTAAGGATGAGTTCCCACGAGATTCAGAATTATTCGGACTAATGAATACGACTGCAAGGGAAAAATTTCTACTCATAGAAAAATAAAAACAGGGTTTTTGCCTGTTTTTCTTTTTAAGTCTTAAATATCTGTTATTTCTCGTCTTTTGTGGCATACTATTATTATGGTTATTTTTTTAAAAAACAAGAGGTGAAAACGATGAAAAATTTTTTAATATTTTTGCAACAATGTTTACTTGTCTATTTATGGCGCAAGGTGTTGCTAAAGCAGAAGAAACAGGTCCAGTTATTGTCCAAGCAATTGTTCAAGAAGGACATAGAAACGTAGAAATTACTGCTTTACTAGTTAAGGCTGATACAGAAGAAGTTGTTAGAACTTATAAATTAAATCCAGACAATTATTGGGTTCAAAAAGATACTGTCCCAGTAGGTAAATATAGAATTAGAGTTTACGCAGACGGAATAACAGCTCGTTCGATGACCAAAATAAAAGCTACTTATATGGTGAAAGAAGTTATTGCAAAATCCTGAGATCACAGATTACATAGACAAAAACCCCTCGTTTTGGAGTTATGGAAGGTGATGAAAAATTCTTATCTGACTTTTATGGAATGGTTGACTTTGCAAGAGCTGATGGAAGCACGATAAAAGGTGAGATTTCTCGCGAACAAATGGAAACTTATCACAAAGAAGCCGTGTTTAGTCAACGAGATTTGCTTGTGCCTCAACACGAAGAAGAAAGACATTTTGACGAGCATGATGACGTTGCTGGTCCAGGTCAAGATCATGGTTTGAGCAAAAAGAAATTGAAGATGTAAAATCAGAATATCAAAAAGAACATGAAATTGAAAAAAATATTCTCCAGACAAGTTCAAAGCGAAAGAAGAAAGCAAAGGAGGATTAAAAAGTTGTTTTAATTTCTCTTGTAGTAGTAATTGGTTTAGGAACTACATCTTTCGCAATTTATAAGAAATTCAAGAGATAATTTTTCCACAAAAATATGAGAGAAAGGGCGCAAAGCGTAATAGTAAGTTATGTCTGATAAAGAAAACAAAAACTTGTCTGAAATCGGAAAAGAATTTCAATCTCAAGTTTAGAAGAAATGCAAAAAGAAGAAGCAAAAAGAATAATAAAAAAAGATTCTTCTAAAGGCGAACTAATGGGCAATCAGAAGAAAAAGCCAAAGGCTGAAAAACAAAGATGAAAACTTAGATAAGCCAAATCTCTTTAAGAAAGATAATGATGATATTCTTTTAGACGATGAAGAAAATGAAAATCTTGATGAAGAATCAAGACAAAGAAGATTCTTCCGAAGAATTAGAAGAAGAATCTGTCATCGACAAGAAAAATCTTCGTCAAGAAGAAGATTTGTTAAAAGATAAAAAGAACCTTCGAGGGTCTGAAGACTCTCTTGAATTAACTCTAGAAAATAAATATAACGGAAAAACTTCGAGTTTCTAACGGAGAAAAATGAAGAGGAAGAAGAAAAGCAAGCTGAAGAAGAGATTTTCGGATGAATTAAGCGAAGAAGAAGAGCGTCTTGCTGAATTACAAGCAAAAGAACAAGAAGATGCTGAAAGAGAATTTAGACAAGAACAATTTAGAGAAGCTAATGAACGTCTTTTACGTTACCAAAACGCTAATCGTTTAGGTCAAGAAAATTATCGCAGAAATGCTCGCTTTTTAGAACAAGAGGCTTTGGATAGAGAGGCTTCTGAACAAGCAAGGTCAATCTTTGTAGAGAATAATAAAAAGCTGAACAAGATAAGTTTGCTGAAGAGTATTTTTGATAAATTAAGAAGTAACAATAGTTCTTTGAACAGCTCCACTGATGAAGAGCAAAAACATACATTATAAAAATTCCTAAAGCTAAAGATTTGTCTGCACAAGACACTGCTACTGACTCTTGCGAATAAAGCTAGTAGTAATGTCTGCTAGTATGGTTCAAGATGCTGGTCCAAAAATGGGGAGAGAATCCTCAGAAGCAGATGAGTCTAAAAGAAGCTAATATGCGAAAAAGTAGCTCTTGAAACAATAGACATGATGCAGGGAGGGCGAACAAATTGAATTGATGGTGTTGCTGTCCAATTAACAAAAGACTCCCTCAGTAAACAACGCTCTTTTCCCAATCGCTTCATGGACAGACAGTTAGCGGTTTAATAGGGCAAGTTGCAAAATATTAACGACAAAAATCTGCTGAAGAAAATGCTCAAACAGCTATTCAGACAGGGAATTACTCATGCAGCAAGTTCAGCGAAAAAGACTTTTGCAACATCTGCTGACAAATTCTTAGAAAATATCGAAACCAAAGGTTTTGAAACAGGTTCTTCAACAAATAGCTTGAAAGTCGGTGGTAGAAATCAAGAATTAAACACTCGCTCTTCAACGACTCCTCAAACTACAACTAGATTAGGTTCTAAAAAAGCAGGAGTTTTGAATGTTAGAACTGGTAATGATTCTGCTACTGGTATTTCACGAAACATCAAAGGACGTACTATCTTTGAAGGTTCAGCAGGGCGAAGATTAAGTGCTGTTGGGAATAAACTAAATAGTGGGCTAAAAACTTGACAGAGCTATTGCTTCTCAACGAGGTATTGTAGGCGCTCATAGAATTACCGTTGAAATCTTGCTTCTGCAAAAGGCAGGTATCCTAACTAAAGGTGCGGTTAGCAGTGCTATTTCAGAAAAACGCTGGAGTAATCGGTCAATTTGCTGGGCAAATGATGAAGCCTAGTGATAAAGCGAGCGAAAAAGATAACAACCCAGCTAATTTAGCTAAAACTGGCAAACAATACCTTGACAAGTTAAAAAGTTAATGTAAACTCAAAAACTTCAGCTTCTTTAAAAGGTAAAACTGCAAATATCGTTGCAAAAGGGGTAACGTCTTCTAGTTCTAGCGCAAGCGCTGATACTTTAGCACAAACTAAAAAGGCTACTAAAGTAGGGGGATAAAATTGCTACCTTTGGTCGAAAAAGACGCTGAAAAACAGTAGTCAACAAAGGAATGGCGCTATGCGTATTGTTCGTGAAGGACAAGAAACTGGCGTTAAAGAACTCAATGTTGATAGCCCAGGGGTGCTAAGAAAAAACAAGGAAGAACAACTTCTAAAAGGGCGCAATCTCGCTCAGAAAAAGAATATCAAAAAAACGAAAAAGACGCAACAGATATTTATGAAAAAACTGTTAAAAAGAAACAGGGCGGTATTCGTTTAGAAAAAGGGAAGATTGTTGAAAATCCTGCTGATACAGCTCCTAAAAGATATTCTAGGTAAAAATGGAGACTAGAAAGAAAAAGTATTTCTAGCAAGATTGATGGTAAACTTAATGCTAAAAGTTGCCAACGTTAGAGCAGGAGGAAAAGGTCTAGCTCCTAAAGGCGGTCCTTTAGCAGAGCAAGCTGAAAATGCTCGTAAACAAACAGAATTTATTCGTCGTTTTTGGATGAAGAACGGGACAAGATTTGCTGAGCAAACAGCTCAGACAAATGTTGTTGGAAAAGTTATCCTTAAAAAGCTGTTGCTACTATTGCGACAACAGGTATGTCTGCTGAGCTATGGCAGGAGGTTCTGCTATCTTCGGTGGTTCAAAAACAGACCCATCATTTGAAGTTATTGCCGCAAACGTTTATGACGAATCAGATACAAAATCTTTTTAACTCAAGAAGCTGTAGAAATGCTTTCAAGCACGTGCTAAAGCTTACGATAAAAAGGCTAAAAGGTAAAGATTTAACCCCTACCGAGTTAGAAAATGCAGGGAACAGATACAAACCTTTATTAGAACATATCTATGTCCCTAAAACTATCAATGGTAAGCCTGTTCAGTCAAGGGTCAAATACAAGTTCGTTGATGGAGATGGAAACAATATTAGCAAAGATAAGTTTTTGCTAAATGAATATTCTGATCTTGTAATGCCAAAAGATGCTGTTAATTCAGGAGGCATTAGTGGTCCAAGTGGAGAAATTGGTTCTAATGATACAGGACACCCTCTAAATGTTCCTTACACAATTAGTCAAGGGCTTCACTACTTCAGCTGCACTTGACTTGGCTGCCCTGAAGGTTCACCCTATCTTTGCTGTTTCTGACGGAACAGTTCTTGAGTCAAACTCTCAGCCTGAATACATGCACATCAATGGTAACTACTTTGCGTCACACCCTTCCTAATGGCGAAACTATTTACTATGGACACATGAGTCAACCGCCACTTGTAAAGGTTGGAGATCAAGTTAAAAGGTCAGCATATTGGGTATGTTTGTCAAACTGGTTTGGCGACAGGTCCACACATTCACTTCGATATTCGTTATCCTGATTCCAGCGTACCTGGTGGTAATCCTTGGAAATTATTGCCAGGAGTTCCTTATGGTTCAGTAGGGTATTACAGTTGACCCTGCAACATCAAAAGGAGCTACCCCTGACACAGAAAGTAGTGGAGGGTCAAGTAGTTCTCCCTAGTCCATCAAGCGGAGGCGGAAATTCATCAAATTCTAGCTCTAGCAGTTCAAACAAGAGCGCTGGTGGCGAAACTCAAATGGATAAGATGTTGAATATGATTGGTGCGCTTGAGACAGGAGGACAAGTCTATGGACAACGTGATTATTCTAACTTTATCAATGCGGAATTAGCAGCCGAAGTAACAGCTACTCTTGGTTGGTCTTCATTCTACGGAGAAAATGGTCGTAAGTGGCTTGAACGCTTTAAGAATGAAAAACCCTGATTTATTCAATCAATTAGATGAAGGTGGGCAAGTTGCTCCTGTCATTGGATTGAACTGGGAGGCATCTCGTTGGAACGCTAATGCAACTCAACGTGCCTCTATCGTCAATATGTTGACAACAGACCAAGGCAAGAAGTTGCAAGACCAAATGACTGCCGAACGCGAGGCAGTCCATTGGAAAAACGTAGTCGCTAAGTACACAGATAATATGAGAGCAGTAGCTTGGTATACTAACATTGCTGAATTGGCAGGGACAAGTACGGCAGAATGGTTGTTTGATACAGCAAATGGAGATTACTCATTAGATAATCTGTATAATATCACTATGTCACGTACAGGTTATGCAGCTATTGGTAACTCAATGTATCATCGTAGACACGCGCTTTACAAACAATGGATTGAAGAGCATTTTGGCGCAGATGAAAAGGTTGATTTAAACAATATTTCTGTAACAGGTGCAGGCGCAATCAATTCTAGTGGAAGTAATCCAAATAGTGGAAGTGACACTCGTGCAGGGCTAAAACTTCTCATTAAAGAAGTCTTAGCTTTATCCGCTGTCGGTTCACACTACGGTCAACCAAATCAAAAAGAAGATTACCTTAAATACTGTCTTGATGTTATTGACCATGCCTACGAAGGAAAAAGACGGCAATGGATTTAAAGTTGATTATATCGAAAAACGAACACTCTGTTATCGCAAACGTTCAATTTAAAAATCTTATGTGACTTGTATGAACTTGAAAAATGGAAACAAAATTCCATACATGGGATACAAGTGATTCGACTTATGGAGACAAAAACCCTCAAGCCTACATGGCTCTTCCAGAAAAAGACTTTAATGAAATCTTCAATGTAGAGATTAAACCGATTTCTTTTAGATGGAGATGCTGGAAGCAAGAGTGGTGGTGGAGGTAGCTCAGGTCTTCCTTACATCAAATGGGCGTTAGCTATTGCAGATGATGACTCTCACGGATATTCTCAAATTCACCGTAACGGAGATCCAGACTACGACTGTTCATCATTCATTTGGTACGCTTTGAATCAAGCTGGATTCGATGTTGGTTCTTACGCTTTTTGCGACACCATCAATGCCGTCTGTTTTACAAGCTGCTGGATTTGAAATGTTTGATATTAACTCTGGTACTCAACTAGAACCAGGGATATTCTTCTTAGAGATGGACATACAGAAATCTATATTGGTGATGGTAAAACTGTTGGCGCTCACTGTGATGAAAAACTGTGGTATTACTGGTCCACTTGGAGGAGACCAAGGTGTTGCTGGTCTAGGGTTCGGAGAAATCTCTGTAATCCCTTTGGATATTGGAGCATGGACTTGGGGCTTTAGACCTCCAAAAGAATATGTATCACAACATGCTAGTAGTGACGCTTCAGGTTCTCAAGGTGCAGTTGAGTTTGGTCCAGATGGATTATTGAAAGAACAACCTTCTGAATTAGGTCAAAAAATCATTAACCAATTATTTGCAATTCCTGGTCAACAGAATGGTGGACAACAACACATAGATTGGGGTATTGATGATAATATTGACAAAGCTAACAACAGCAGAAGCTGTATGGGTTATTCATAGGCTGGAAGGACCAGGATTTGGTCAAACTGGAGATGGATATGCAGGAGCAGATACTCCTGAATCTCACAAAATTTTTGTTCAAAACCAAATCAATAACCGATTCGGTGGTTCGGTACACAATCTATTGAAAAAATGGGGAACTATTCCCATACAATGGATATTAAAAGACAGAAAAAGATGAAGATTTTTCTTCATCTTTTTGTTTTATTTTTATCGAAAAAAAGCGCACTAGAAATCGTTATTTTTTTATGGCATACTATAATTACAAGTTTTATAAAAAGGGTGTCATTTGATATGGAACATACAACCAAAAGAGACTCCCAGAAGTAAGAAAAACGGTATCTTTTATTAGATGAACAGTTTAACAAGCCTTATTTAGACGAAAGGTAGAAGAGTCGTTTTTGTTTGTAGATGAATTTACAAGCAAAGAAAAATGCGAGCTGAAATAAAAGTCTGTTAAACTGATAGATGTTACAAATAGGAATCTAAGAGATATTTGCTTCACTTTGTTACGCTTCTGGAGCTAGTTATTTATCCATTGTTGGAGAAAGATGATTCTGAAGACCTGAAAAACTAGTAAAAAGAAAAATCTTATTCGGAGATATTACAATAGCGACTTAAATGCTTATTTGAGATTACAACTTCGCTTTTAGAAGTCTCGAAGCTAAAAAAAGAAACTTGCTGACTGTAAATATATTGTCGCTGTAAATATAGATAAAAAACAGAGAAGAGTATATTGTATATGCTAGTGCCAAAAGTAAATCAGGTTTAAATGCTTTAGTTGCTTTTAGTGATTTAGCAGAGTTTGAGCAGTGGAGGCAGAAGTTCGGTCAAAAATACAAGCCTTTAGAAGTTGATTTTTTAGGATTGCAACGATTAGGTGGACGACACGGATTTTTAATCAACCCTTTAACCTCTAAGTTTTTACTCTATCTCCAGAGTTAATTGATGAAATAAGAAAGTTCTTTATCGAGAGAATTGAAGAACGTAAAAAAATGTTAGAAAGTGATAAAAAGGAATGAATATGTTATTCGGTTTTAAAAATAAAAAGAAATATTACTATGTGCAACGATGCCCTGAATGTAAAAAGTAGGGTAACTGAGCGATACATTCCCAAGACCAAAAATACGAAACAGATGCAGATTATTTAATGAGAAATTCTCTCATTCATGGCGAACTGGTTCGATTTGCAGATACAGACTTTTTAATAATTGCTATTGTGAGGACTGTGGTTATGAATGGCGATATGAAGTGATTGGACGCTTAATTTCTTTAGAACGCTTTGAAGAAGAAGGACGTGTTAGGAAAGCAAGGGAGCGTTTGGCTGAGTATAACGAGATGAACCCTCCAAAGAAAAAAAGGCTGGTTAAAATCTGCTCTTAGTTTATTGCCACGGTATTAAGGAGAATTTTTCATGAGATGGTATTCTAATTATTTACAAATTTTTAAAAATCAGCATCTACTATTGCTGAAGAAGAAGCTGGAGTGATTTATAGATTAGCCTTTTGAAGCTTTGAAGAAGTATGGAATTGCAACTTTAAACGAAGGTGTTTGGACTATTGAAGATGATGGACTTATTTACTCTGTTCAAGATGATGGACTTATTTACTCTGTTCAAGATGATGTTAGCGGTGTAGAACCCTAATGATTTTAGAAGATATTCAAAAACGACGTTTATCTTCCAAGTAATAACGCTAACGAGGACATTTCATCAATTGACTTTGAAGCTATTAAAGAAGGGCTTGAAGACCCTAAAGAAGCTCCTCCTGTATTTGAGATGGAAGCAGAAACAGATGATAGTGAAGAAGAATACAGCGAATTACCTCAAGAAACTGAATTAGAAACAATCCCAACAGAGAGTCCTGCGGTTGACGATACAAACGAGGAAGATAATCCTTTCTCAAGCGAAGCTCCTGTCTTAGAAGAAGTCAATCCTTTTGAAAATGAAATTTTTTTGAAGCAGAGGAGGTCAATCCTTTCACTCTCCCTTCAAATTCAACTGAAGAAGTAGAGGGGTATTCCTGATGACAATCCATTCCATAATGAAGTTAATGAAGAATTAGACCCTTTAAACGTTCCTTTAGAAGTAACGGAGCAAACTGTTGAAATTTCTGAAGTTCCAGATACCCAAGAAGTTAAGTCAGAAACCCTTTTAAATGAATTGGTGTCTCAAATTTCTTCAAACAACTCTTCTAGCGATGAAGTGGCTGAAATCTCACAAAAAGAACGTCCTCCACAACAATTTCCTCTTTCTTTTGCAATCAAAAAGATTTTACCTTTTGCAGTTAGTGGAATAAATTCAAAAGATTTGAGCCAACAAGCAACTTTCTTAATTGCACCATTAAGAACTGACGTTGAAAATCCTGTATCAGTTGTAAAAGCTGTTATCAACGGAAATGAGTTTGTTTACACAACTGACTCTAATGGTAAGATTGAGTTTGAAACAGAAGTATATACTTACGCTATCGAATCTATCATTCAAGATGGTCAATTCTCTCCGAATGTTTATGTTAAAGACGAGGACATGGACGACTTTAATCATACTCAAAAAAACCTTTTTGGGGATAAAGGTCACATTGTTTTTAGTTGACGAAGAAGATGATATTGCAGTCCATATCTTCCCAACCTCATTTAAAGAAAAATCAATATCATACAGCAGACTTTATTTACTGCATTGATACAGGAGATGGAGATTTCTTCTCAGATACAAACCACAAAGAGAAAATCAGCTCTTGTAAAAAAATCAATGGGGAAACTTTTGAAATTACTGCTAAATGGAAAGATTCTGTCTTGTATGCAAAAAAATTGAACAAGCACAGTAGGGGGTTTGTCATGACTGTTACTATGTATAACAAATCAAGACCCCTTCTCCATTTAGAAATGGAAGGGACAACTGTAACAAAAATAAAGAGTTATGTAAAAGAAAATAGAAAATATCTCCCAATTTGCTTCCAAAACGAAATCACTCTTGAATCCTTGAATGAATGGATTTCAAAACGATTGATGTCTAAATCAAGAGAAGGGCTAGAGGAGGCTTTTAAGAGAGTTTCCTAATTTTTGAACAATATGGCTGTATGTTTTCTTTATCAGACCAATATTGGTTCAAGTCTAGTAAATATCAAACATGGGAATCGTTAAATTTTTTCACAAACGACTATACGGAAGACGTTGGGAAAATTTTCTTCTCTCCTTGGGAGGTCAATCCTGACCATGTAGGTTCTGTTTCTCCAGACTTATCTACAAACGGAGTTTTGAGAAAAGCTTGGTTAAAAAGAAAACGGTAAAAAAATTATCTTTACAAAAGCAGGTAGTGAAAGACATCATCAACAACCTATCAGTGAGGTTTTAGCAACTCTGTTTTTGAAAAAATTAGACTTTTTGCCATTTGTAGAATACGAACTAGATATTTATGGTCTAAAGCTATGCTCTAAATGTGAAAACTTCATTGATGAAAATACAGAATTTGTCCCAGCCTCGCACATTTACAATTTAAAAAAAGAAGGCTAAAAAGGCGTATCTATTTATGACCACTTTTTTTGAATCTTTGCGATGAATTTGGCATTATTGGTGTTAAAGAGTATCTAGATAAGATGATTGCCGCAGACAAGATTATTGGAAACGATGACCGTCATTTCGGAAATTTTGGTTTTATCAGGGATGTAGAAACAGCAAAAATTATTGGCTTTGCCCCTTTATTTGATTCAGGTTCTTCTTTCTATGGTGTCCATGATGGTGAGAAAAAAAGCAAAACTTTTTGAAGACGAGAGTTATGAAGCTATCAAATCTGTTATGCGTAGCCACGATTTGAACTCTGCTTTAGACTGTGAGCAGATGTTTGACTTGATTGAGAAATATCCAGAAATTTCTTGGCAGAAGAAAAATTGAGATGAAAGAAAGGATTCAAGATACTGTCAAAAAAACATCAAGAAAGTTACGGATAGTATTACCTTGGAATTAAAAAAACGAAGAAATGGAGACACCAGCTTTGAGTTGAAAACCTCCCTCTTTCTATTGATAATGAGAAGATTACATTTGCAACGTGAGTAATAAGAATGTCGGATAAGAGACATTAAAAACCTTATCGAATCAATTTCTGTGCGGAGGATTTAATCTTTCGCATTTTTTTTATTTTTTTGGAGTTATGACGTTATGTTCCTAAAAATATTTCTAATTACTTGTTTTTTTATTGTTACTATATGATATACTTTTTCTTAGGCACATAGCACTATGTTAGGAAGAGGGAAGTTACTGTGAAATCAAGCGAAAAGTTAGTTTGGAATATTGAAAATAATAGCGAATTAACAGTAAATGATGTTATCAATAAATCAGGAATAATGAAGGATTATCCTGCTGATGAAGTAGCAACTCTTATAAACGCTGTTTCATATTTAAAAGATAGTGTTCCTCTTAATATCCTTGGAAAGATTAGGAGCGCAATGGCAAGTGAATAAAGTAAATAAACCAGAAGACCTTATTAGTGAATCTGAAAAGACTGCTTTAGTAGAAGCTATTTTAGCTCGACAAGAAAGCAAAAAAGAGAAGAAAAAAGCTCTATCAAAAGATTTGCGCAAAACTATCCAAAAAGCTGCCAACAGTGATGATGAAGAACTTGTAAAGCTAGGAGCTATGTTAGCTTTTGAAGCAATTGAAACTTTTTACTCTAAGAAGGCTACTGCTTTTGCTGAATATGGAAGAACAGAAGTTGAAGACTTACAATCAGAATTGTATTTATTAGTCTTAAAGCACCTTCATCAGTACAATGGAGAGAACTCGCTTTTCACCTTCTTTGACCCTTTAGTAACACGCGCTTTTGCAAAAACAAGAGAAAAGGGTCGTGGTTTAACATCATCTAGGTATTTTAGGGAACTAGGTCCATATATTTCTAAAGCAATTGATGAAATCAGGGTCATGGGTTTGTTAAATCCTACACCGACTGACATCAGTGATTACATCAGGGTTAAAAGGGGCAAAGTTATTGCTGAAAGCACCATTGAGCAATGGATTGCAGTACACAAAGAACATGCGTCTTTGGAAGAAATCAGCGATTTATACAATTACGAAGCAGAAGAAGCTTTAAATCCTGAAACTTCTTTAATTAAACAAGAAGAAACGCAAGAATTTTACGAAGCTGTTATGAAGACTACTCCTAGAAGCCGAGCTATTTTGTTAATGGAAGTGGAGTATATTGACCAACACGGCTTAATGCCAACAACAAAAGATTTATTCCCTAAATTATTAAAAGAATCTATTGTTCGTAATTTTGAAGATGCTGAAATTTCTATCGCTCACGCACACCAAGAATTGAAGTCTGTGATTACTGGAAAACGCAGACGTTTAAAACGACTTCCTATCAATAGAATTAAAGATTCTATTATGAAGGATGAAATTCTTGAAGAAGAAAAATAAAGATATTGAAAAACGCATTAAATGATTCTATCAGCGATTTCTTTGAAGATATGTAAATTAAAAAAAGATAGTTTTTTTAGTATAAAACTATCTTTTTATTGAAAAACTCTATTTTTTTGATATAATAGACCATAAGAACGTGATACAGAATCTATAATCGAAAGGGTTTTTACATTGGATTATTCACTTATTAAAAATTCGATTGCTCATTTATCTAAAGAAGAGCAAGAAAATGTATTAAACAACATTACTAAAAGAGTAGAGGCAGGTGATATTTACGAAGAAACCCACTTGCACTCAAGAGAACAATTTAAAGCTGACAACTCTCCGAAAGATGTTGTAAAGAGATATAAAGAACTTGGATTTAGCTCTATTCACTTAACACAACACGGTGTAGCAGCAATCGTTTGGGACTTTAAGCCAATTGTAGAAAAAGAAGGTTTAAAACTAATCCCAGGAATAGAAACAGCTTATCAAGCAAAAGCTAAAAAAGGGGCTGATGGATTGATGCAAGCCAATTCATCTCTACCTCAATCTGAACTAATCATTCATGCTTTAAATGATGATGGATGGAAAGCTATCAGTATGGCAATTTCTGCTTCTCAGACAGTTGATGGCTTGTCTTTAATGTCTGATAAAATCCTTACTGAGTTTTTCGGAAAAGGCTCTGTCGGACATAAAAACGTTGTCGCAACCACAGCTTCAATCAATGGTCCAATTGCTCAAGTGTACCGAGAAAATGCTATTGCTGAAGTAAGCGCTCAGGAAGTTTTAAAGAGAAGAGATAGTGCTACTGGTGGCGAAATTCCAGAAAGCTACTTCAAGAAACTAACAGATAAAATTAAAGAGCTAACTTTAGAATTAGACGGTATAAAAGCTGAAATGAAAGAGATTAAAAAGGTCGCAAATTTCAATTTCAGTCGAAGAGAAGCTGCTTTAGAAAAAATAAAATCTATCAGTGGAGAAACTTCCCAAGCTTTTATTGATGCTTACTTAAAATTGTCCGAGGATAGAAAAACTCTAAGCAAGCTAAATTAAGTTTGCAGCCTTTAAAAAGATGAATCTGATAGACTAACTAAACGAATTTCAGCGTTGAATAGTGAGTTAAAAGAATTTCATAAATTAAATGAGAAAAATGCTCTTTATTCTGAAGAAGTTTCAGATATTATGAGCAAAGTTACTCCAAGCGAAGAACTTGATAATAAAGCAGAGAAAACTTTATTAAAATTAGAAAAAATCTTTGGAAAAGGCTTTTTCTACATTGAGATTCAAAACCACGGTTCTGAAGAGCAAAAAAGAGTTTTTCCTAAAGTAGTTGCTTTAGCAAGAGAAAATGAAATACCTCTTATAGCCTCTAACGACGTTCACATGTTGGATAATTCAGAATCAGAGATGTTGAAACGTCAAATCTTAAAAGGATTAGAGTTTCCTAAAACACCTAAATGGTTTGACTTAACCCCTAATGAAAAAGAAATGTATATCAAATCAGGGGAAGAAGTAAAAGAGTCTCTATTAGCAATCTTCCCTCAAGATGTTGTGGAAGAAGCAATGTTAAATACTTTGGTATTGACAGAGTTATCTAATGTCAATTTTACAGTTGTTGACCACCATCCAAAATACAAGGATGAACAAGGTCTCTCATCAGAAGAAATCTTTATGACTTTAATCAACCAAGGGATTAAAAAGAAATTCCCAGAAGGGTTAGATAAAGAACATCAAAATAGACTTGACCATGAAGTTCATGTTATGAAATCAATGGGATACGTTGATTATCATTTGATTGTAAATGACTTCAACCAATACGCTTCAGAGTATGATGCAATTCCTTTTGATAAAATTGAAGAAGCACCTTTGAAGAGAATTGTTAGAATGGAAAAAGAGAATGACTTTGAAATTCCAGTTGGTTTTAACCAATGGAACAGGAAGGGGTTCTGCGGTTGGTTCTGTTTGTGATTTGTTAGAATCACTCACTTAGACC
>BNJS01001622.1_pt1 | contig 101962 bp, 163 predicted proteins | sample 8540461 | NCBI WGS metagenome assembly BNJS01 (sample SAMD00202454, study PRJDB9452) | human saliva metagenome | isolation source: human saliva | place: Japan | reverse complement strand
ATGGATAGATTGGATGAGTATGACATAGAATATGAAGTTATACCCGGCATCAGCTCATTCTTGGCTACAACGGCGGCTTTAAAAAGAGTATACCTTATGGCTGTTACTCAAACTCTTATATTAACAAGAATGGAGGAAGGACTCCGGTCCCTGATAAAGAAAGAATAGAAGAACTTTGCAAAACACATAGAGCAACTATGAGTTGTTTTTCTCAGTATAGGAGTTATAGATGAACTTGCCACTGAGGCTAAAAACAGGTTATGCGGAAAATACACCTGTGGCAGTTGTATACAAGGCTTCGATGGGAAGAACAAAAAGATAGTAAGAGGAATTTGAATAATATAGCAAGACTGGTAAAAGAGGCCGGGTATAAGCAAGACAGCCTTAGTAGTTGTAGGAGATTTCTTGGGTGATGAATACGAGATTATCCAAGTTGTATGATAAAAATTTCTCACACGAATACAGAAAGTAAAAGTTTTAAATTTCAGAAAAAGAGTAGTAAGTGGAAGTATTTAGAGATTTTCATGGTGGAAAAAGTATTAGAAATATCTAGTAATATAGAAGTCGGAGAGTTTTCGATTTTTCAGCTAATATAAGTCCTTTTTGATGGAAAAAGAAATAAAAGAAAAACTATATAACAGTATAGATGATATAGTTTATTATCCGAAACTGATTATGAGGACATATATAATAAACTGGCTTCTTTTACATAATATAAATAAATCTTATATAAGATTGGGAAGTGGTGTATAGATATTATATATAAACTGGCGGCATTTCTAAATCTAAAAAGGTAAGAAAAGGAAAGTATTATTTGTAGAACCTAGCTTCATAGAATATAGAAAGCTTTTAGGATATATGAAGATATAGACTTAGTATATTATGATATGGATAAAGAAAATCTAAAGTTAGATGAAAAAGTATGATTGGATATTTTGGATAATGATATATGGCTATATTTATATGATAATCCAAATAATCCAAGCTCCTGTCTTATAGAAAAAGAAATTTTTAAATAAAAATACTAAAAATGCAAGGAAAAAGATATATATCTTGTTTTAGATGAATGTTTTTATGGATTTTATTTTAGAAGAAGAATAAATATAAAGCATGTTAGTAATATAGAGGAGAATAAAAACTTATAATCTTACGTTCTTTTACTAAATTATTTGCTGTTGCAGGCCTTAGATTAGGTTATACTATTTCATCTGATAGATTCTTTTTAAAAAGTATGGATCTATTAAACCCACATTGGCATATAAATACCTTAGCATTAAGAGTGGCAGATTTAGCTGCTGATATGTATATAGACTTAAAAATAAAAATTTAGATTTGATAGAAAAAGAAAGAAAAATATCTTATACAAGAGTTGGAAGATTTAAAGATAAAGGTATATGAATCAAAAGGCAAATTTTATATTACTAAGATTTGATAAAAAAATTATGATGATTTTTGAAGAATATCTACTTAAATATAAGATACTTATTCGTTCTTGTTCTAACTATAGAGGCTTGGACGGAAGATATTATAGAATAGCAATAAGAACACATAAGGATAATATAAAAACTTATTAATGTATTTAGGAGTATTTTAGATGAAAGCTATAATGATTCTTGGAACTATGTCAAATTCGGGAAAAAGTTTTTATAACTGCAGGCTTATTAAGAGTATTAAAAGAGCGGCTATAAGGTTTGTCCTTTTTAAATCTCAGAATATGGCTTTGAATTCATATATAACTAAAGAGGGTTATGAGATAGGTATGGCTCAAGCTATGCAAGCAAGAGCTTGTGGAATTGAGCCGAGTGTATCTATGAATCCTATACTTTTTAAAAGCCAAATTCAGATACAGGTTCGCAAGTTATAGTTGGTGGTAAAGTGCTTTCTAATATGAGTGCAAAAGATTATTTTGCAAAGGGAATTGATACCATATATAAAAAGAAGCTTATGAGAAATTACAGGAAGAATATGATATTTGTGTTATAGAAGGTGCAGGTTCTCCGGCTGAGATAAATCTTAAAGAAAATGACATAGTAAATCTAGGACTGGCTGATATAATAGATTGTGATGCTATTTTAGTAGGAGATATGACAGAGGTGGAGTTTTTGCGGCTTTATATGGGACAGTAGAACTCTTGGAAGAACATGAAAAAGGAGCGTATTAAGGGCTTAGTAATAAATAAGTTTAGAGGCGATGTAAGTATATTAAAACCCGGACTTGATATGATAGAAAAGAAACTTGGTAAAAAAGTTCTTGGTACAGTTCCTATGAAAAGAATAGATATAGCAGATGAGGATAGTCTTAATGAAAGATTGACAGATCAAAAAGACTATAAAAGCTATAGATATAGCTGTCATAAGATTTCCCACATATCAAATTTCTACTGATTTTTGATATTTTTGGAACGTTTTGATAATGTAAGTCTTAGATATGATTAATACAGTAGCAGAATTTGAAATCCGGATATAATTATTCTACCGGGACTAAAAATACTAGATGATTTACTTGCTATAAAGACAAAATGGTTTTGGAGAGTCTTGTCTATAGAAGCTAGCTAAAGATAAACTTATAATAGGTATTTGTGGTGGCTATCAAATGCTGGGAAAAGATTTAAAAGACCCTTATAATATGGAAAATGGATTAGAAACTAAAAGGTATAGGACTTCTAAATGCCGCTACTATATTTGAAAAAGATAAAAACGGTACAAATAAAGTGGTAAAATCTTAGAAAGTACGGGTTTTTAACTAAAGATAGTATAGTAAAAAGGGATATGAGATACATTTAGGAAAAACTTCCGGCCTAGGTGAAGATGAGACCCTTGCTAGAATTAGAAGATGGAAGAATGGATGGTCTAATTGCTAAGACCGGTAATGTAGTTGGAACATATTTACATGGCATATTTGATAATGAAGACTTTGTATATGATATACTTTCGTATGTAGCAGGAAAAAGGTATAAGCTGGAAAAAGCCTATAAATATGGAAGAATATATGAGAAAGAATATGATAAATTAGAAAAATCTAATTAGAGAAAAATGTGGATATGAATGAAATTTATAGAATAATCGGTATAGATAGATAAAGTTAGAGGATAAAATGTTAGAAAAATATAGAAATAGTAAAACCGAATTAATAGAGAAGTATGAAATAATAGAAAGTGAGATGTCAAAAGAAAGCATGAAAGGTTTTACAAACGAAGAATTATTAGTAGTAAAACGTTGATACATACAGCAGATTTTGATTATGAGAAAAACCTTATTTTCCATAAAGATGTAATAAATAAAGCTTTTGCTCTTTTTAAAGAAAAACAGTTATAATTACAGATACCAGCATGGCTATGGCAGGGATGAATAAAAAGTATACTGCTAAAAGCTGGGAGCAGAAGTTAGAAATTTTATAGCAGATGAGGATGTGATAAGGGAAAGCAAAAGAAAGAGGACTTACACGTTCGGCTATATGTATGGATAAGGCGGCTAAAATAAAAAGAAGAAGGCTGTAATGATTTTAGCAATAGGAAATGCACCTACGGCTCTTATAAGGCTATATGAATTAGATAAGCAAGGTGAGTTCAAGCCTGATATGATAGTAGCTGTACCGGTGAGCTTTTAGTGAATGTTGTAGAATCAAAGGGAATGTAATACTTGGCATGGATGTTCCGACAATGAGTTGCTGAGGAAGAAAGGGTGGAAGTAATATTTGTGCCGCTATTATTAATGCAATAATATATCAATTAATTGAAAGATAGGAATAGATATGAATAAAGCTGATGTACTTGAGATACAATTTAAAAAGATAGCAATATAATAACTAAAATAGTGGGGTTGTTATGTAGATGCCGAAAAGAAGTCAAATTTATACAAAAAGATGCCTTTTATTCTTTGGGAGAGGAAGACTGTTTTTAAGTATGAAGATATTTAGAAAAACTCTTTCAGGTACTTTGGGTGAGAAACTTGATAAATATAGAGCTTTGAAAATGCGGCCTTAGAAGAAGGTGGAGCCGTGAATTTTTATTTAAACTTAGACAAAGTAAGCTAGAAGATGATGAACTCTTAGAAGTCAAAGAAATAATATCGGGATATGAGTATAATGAGAATTATTTTATAATTCTTATAGATATAGTTTACGATATACCCGGAAAGACAAATGATAATATGCTAATGGAAGATGCCAGTGATGAAGTATATCATGCGCTTTTATGTAGTATTTGCCTGTAAAAGCTTTCTAAGGCTTCCATTAGGCTATAACGCTATAAAGAATAATATAGAAAACACAGGGTGAGAGATTGGATAGTTGATGCCTATGCAGGGCTTTTTGTATCAAGTTTTGATGATAGAAAGACTAATGTCTATGAGGTATTATATTTAGCAAGAAAATAAATGAGATAATGCCGAATTTATATATATGAGATGTTTGATAGTGAGGCACCATTAAGTGTAAGTGAACAGAAAGAAAGTGTTTTATCAGCTATACAACAGGTGGGCTCTGAGAATATGAATGTAGAGATGATGGCGGAAGTATATGATAAAATAAGTGATATGATAGCGGAGCATGACGAAAAAGAGGGACCTTTAATATTAGATAAGAATGATATGCTAAGGGTACTCTCATCAGCAGGAGTTGATGATAAATCCTTGGACTTATATGATAAATTAGAAAGCTCTGATGTAAAAGTGGTAGCTGAAAATATAATTGATGTTAAAATTGAAATTAAAAAGACCGGTATCAGTATAAAGATAGATCCTGATTGTATGGGGCAAGTTAGCACCGGATACATAGACGAGCAAGAAATGTATACTTATAGCGGCGGAAGATGGAAATAAACGGAGTTATGGTAAAGACTATCTAGGGGTATATATGAATATAAGCTAATACACAGTTGGATATGAGAAAGATTGCCGATAGTGGACAAATTTTTAGATTTAATATGTTGGGTGAAAATGAATTTGAACTCTTAGCGAGGTGATAGATACCTAAAAATAAAAGAAGTTTGTATATATAGATGGTATAGAATGTAGCGAATATTATTTGGAATGTACTAAAGAAGAGTTTGAAGAATATTTAGGAAGAGTATTTTGATCTAAAAAGTAGATTATGATACTTTTTCTGTAAATATACCTAAAGAAGATATATTTTTAAATAAAGCCTTAGAATATTCCAGAGGTATAAGAATTTTAAAAGCAAGATAAATGGGAAGATGCTTATTTCTTTTATAATATCCCAAAAGAAAATCTATACCTGCCATAAAATCACTATGAAAAACTTTGTGAAAAATATGGCAAGAAATTAAAAATGGTAAATATGCTTTTCAACACCTAGTGAGCTTGCAAATGCAGATGTAGATGATTTAATTCTTGTTCACTAGGATATAAGTGAGTTATATAAAGAAGTAGCAGTTTCTGTAACAAGTGGGAAAATAGACTTAGAAAAGATATCTGATTTGGATGATGAAAATTTATTAAAAAGAGCTTATGAGTCTAAAAAGGTGTAGGAATAAAAGTAGCCTCTTGTGTAGCCTTATTTGGTTATTATAGAATAGCGGCGTTTCCTAGATGTCTGGATACAAAAGATGATAGATAGACATTATAACGAAATTTCCGTTTGCTAGATATGAAGGTTAGCAGAGTGTTATTCAACAATATATTTTCTTCTACGGAAGAGAGAATGAAAAGATTAAGAAAAAGCTAAAAATAATATTGAGTAGTATAATAAGAATAAATATAGTATAATTATAAGACTATAAAATTTATAGTATAGATTAAGTGTCTTAATAATCTACATAATTGCTATATAAAAGGAGAAAATGGAAAAATTTTATCTGTAGTTGTGCCTACATATAATATGGAAAAATTTTTGAATACTTGTCTTTCCTCTTTTATTATAGAAGAGATACTGGAGATATAGAAATACTTATTATAAATGACGGTTCTAATGATAGGTCGGAAAGTATTGCCCTAGAATATGTAAAAAGTATCCTTCCAGTTTAAAGCTCATAAATAAAGAAATGGAGGACATGGTTCTCACCATTAATAAAGGTATAGAAGTATCCGATTGCTAAGTATTTTAAGGTGGTTGACGGAGATGATTTTGTAGAAAAAGAAGCCTTTATATGATTTGATAAAGAGTCTGAAAAATACTGATGCCGACTTGGTTTTAAGTAATTTTTATTGGCGAGATTTTAAAACAGGAAAACTTAGTAAAGAAGTAGAAGAATTAGTCACAAATATAGAATATTATAAAACTTATAAAAGTGAGATATAGTAGATAAAAACTTTTTGAAGATGCATAGTTATACTATAAAAACAGAAATTCTTAATGAATAAAAAGAATAAGAGAGAAATGTTTTTATGTGAGATGTAGAATACATAGCTTATCCACTTACCTTATATAAATGCAGTTTTATTTACAAGAAACCTGTGTATATATATAATATAGGTATGAATAGTCAAAAGTATGGATATGAAAAATATGCAAAAGCGTTGTACTCAACACGAAAGGTTTTAGATGATTTATTAGAATATTATTTAGCAAACAATAAAAATGATAGTAGATCTAAGGCTCTAGCTAATATTTGCTCAAGAACTTTGGTGAGTCAATATAAGATTTATTTAAGTCTTGGATGCTCATGTAAAGAAAAATTTGATTAGTTTAGATATAAAAAGGAATATTTGGGTATATATAAGAGTGTGAGAAACCCAGCTATAAAAATACTTAGAGAAAGCAGATATAGTTTATATTTCCCACTTTCTCTTATAGTTAGATTTAAATATTTTCTATAAAGGAACAGAAAAATGTTAAAAATGATAGATAGATTAAATACTTTTTAAACATTATGAACCTTTGCTTGAGCAACTTGTAAGTAAGGATATAAAGTTAAAGTATAGAAGAAGTTTTTGGTTATTTGTGGAGTGTACTAATCCACTTATGATAATGATAATCATGAGTTTATAGTATTTTCAAATATGTTTAAATCAGACATAGTTAATTATCCTGCATATTTGATAATAGGACAGACTATATCTCGGTTTTGTTTCAGAATCAACAAACCAAGCTATGTTCTCTATTGTGGTAATGCCGCACTTATGAAAAAAGACTTATGTACCTAAGTATATTTACTTTCTCAAAAGTTACAAGTTCTTTAGTGAATATGATATTCTCTTGGAGCTATGGTAATAGTATTTATAGTTTGTAAAGTTAGTTTTAATATAAATATGATTATTTATACCGTTTTATACTCTTGGAAGTATATATTTTTGCATAGGACTTGGCATTGCTTGCACAGGCAACAGTATTTTTAGAGACGTTCAATATATATATAGTGCTTTACTCTCACAGCTTGGATGTATTTAACGCCTATATTTTATCCTTTTGAGCCAGTTGCCTGAGGATTTACAAAAGGCTATTATTACATTTAACCCTATATACTCATATATAGAACAATTTAGAATTATAACCTTATATGGAAAGTTTCGGATATTATACTTATAGCAAATGGAAGCTTAGTTTGCAATGATCAGTCTTTGTATAGGAAGTATAGTGTTCATGAAAAATCAAAAATAAGTTTATATATATATATTTAATATAAGGAAAAGAAAATGAAAAGATAATTTGAAAAACTATGATAGAAGTTAAAGATGCTACCGTCAGATTTAACATAGCATCTGAAAGAATTGATAATCTAAAAGAATATTTTTATAAAAATTAGTAGAGCTTTATGTTTAAAGAGTTTTTAGCATTAAAAATATAAATTTTAGTGTAAAGCAAGGTGAAGCTTGGGGAATAGTCGGCACAAACGGTTCGGGTAAATCGACCTTATTAAAAACTTATATGTGGTATTTTAAAACCATATAAAGGAAGTAGTTAGTATAAATGGAAGTATAGCTCCACTTATAGAACTTGGTGCAGGCTTTGACGGAGATCTGACAGCCAGAGAAAATGTTTTTCTTAAATGGAGCCGTACTCGGTTATAGCGATAAATTTATGAAAAGAGAACATTTTGATGAGATTATAGATTTTTGCAGAACTTTGGGATTTCCTTGATATGCCTATAAAGAATTATTCTTTCAGGTATGTCAGCCAGATTGGGTTTTGCTAGTAGCAACTATGGTTAGACCCGATATACTTATATGTGATGAGGTACTTTCAGTAGGAGATTATGCTTTTTCAAAAGAAATGTGAAAAGCGTATGAATGAGATGAGAGAGCAAGGTACAACGCTTTTATTCGTATCCCACTCTATAGAAGCAGTTAGAGAAGTTTGCGATAAGGTTCTTTGGATAAATAAAGGAGAAAAAGGTGATGGAAGGTCTTGCACAAGATGTATGTGGGGCATATATGAAGTCACTAGAGGAATAAGAACTATGAGTGATTTGAAAATATTTATTTCTTTGTCATAAAAATCAAAAGTAGCAGAAAAAGATTTTTTATATCCTATACAAGTAGGAGCTTGTTATGCTAAAGATAGAATAGAAACTTTTTGCATGATGATGAAGGTGATAATATTTCTGAGAAAAAAATAAGAAGTATTGCGAACTTACAGCACAGTATTATGTATGGAAAAATATAGAGGCAGATTATTATGGTTTTCATTATAGAAGATATTTTAATTTCAATTTAGATAAAAAACTTAAAAGAAGATGCATGGGGAAGTATTGTCTATGATAAAAATAGATGAAACGGTAATAGAAGAACTATCTATAGATGAGAAAAAATAAAAAGATTTATTTAAAGAATACGATATATTAACGACCAAAAAGGAATTTAAGTAAGGCACCGGAGCGAACAAGAGTATTACAGTGTATGAAGAATATATAAAAACGCGGGGACATCAACACGAAAAAGATCTAAAAACTTTTTGGAAGTTATAAAATATAAGTATCCGGAATTTAAAGAGACAGTAGATACTTATATGAATGGTAATAAAGCTTATGGAGTGTAATATGTTTATTATGAAAAAGATATTTTTATAAATACTCCGCTTGGCTTTTTGAGGTGCTTTTTGAAGTCGAAAAATATATAGACTTTTAGTACATATAATATGGAAGAAACTAGAGTTATGGGTTTTTAGCAGAGAGAGCTTGCGGTATTTATATCGAATATTTAAAAGAGCAAAGGAAGTCAGGTAGCAGAGCTTCAAAAACTATATTCATGAATACGGATGTTGAAGAAAAAGCTGAAACTTTGGATATAAAAAGTATACCTATTGTTTTAGCTGCAAATAATAAGTTTGCTCCCTATATGAGTATTTTTATAAAAATCTTTAGCTTTTAAATAATATAAATAATAAAATAGATATATTTGTATTACATCAAGATATAACAGCAGATACAAAGAATAGGATAATAAAAGATAATCCATATTCTAATATAAAAATAAAATTTATCGATGTAAAGACTTATTTTTGCTAATTTAAAATTATATATAGATCAGCATTTATCTTTAGAAACATATTTTTAGACTGGTAATACAAGATATATTTAAAGATTATTCTAAGGTATTATACTTTAGATAGTGATATGATAGTTCTACAAGATATTAGGGAACTATATGAAATGGATATGCAAGATATAGCTATAGCCGGGTAAAAGATATTGACTATGCCGGGGCTTGCAAAACTAGAATAGAACCTGTAAAATATGCGAAAGATATTTTGAAACTGGATAATGAATACGATTACATACAGGCGGGGTTTTGATTTTTAATTTGGATAAAAATGAGAAAGCTATATTCAGTCGAAGAATTGTTAAAAATAGCAAGTAGTTATAAATGGAAACATCATGATCAGGATGTGCTTAATTTTTGCTTATAGAGGGAATATAAAAACATATTCGCAAGAATGGAATGTCATGATGAATTGGAGAAGAATATATCCAGAATGGATATCTTAGCACCTCTTAGTTTTGTATGAAGAATACAAAAAGCAAGGCAAAAATCCTAAAATAGTTCATTTTGCAGGTTATCAAAAACCTTGAATGAAGAGAAAGCTGCGATTATGCAGAGTTTTGGGGAATATGCCAGAAAAGAGTATTTATTATGAATATTTGCTAAGAATACTTTTGGATAAGAATAATAGAAGTAAAGAAAAAATTACTGTGAAAGATAAAGTTTATCAAATATTCACTAAAGTTTTCCTTTATATTCAAAGAGAAGGGATGTAGTGAGAGAGCATATAGAAGTTTTGTTAAGAGATAGGGAGATAGAGGAGTTTCATGAAAGATATTAAAATATTTGTATCCTGCCATAAGCCATCAATAGTAGCCAAAGAAGTTTTTATATCCTATACAGTTGGGTTGTTCATTAACGGAAAATAGGATAGAAGGTTATCTTTATGATAATGAAGGTGATAATATATCTGAGAAAAATAAATCATACTGTGAGCTTACAGCACAATATTATGCATGGAAAAATGTTGAAGCAGATTATATGGATTCTTTCATTATAGAAGATATTTTAATTTAGTGAAAATCAACATCTTAAAGAGAATGATTGAGGAAGTATCGTTTGTGATAAAGTGAATGAGCGTGTCTTAGAGAAATTGGACTTGATGATACTAATATACAAAATAATGCTTAATAAATATGATGTTATAAGTACAGAGATTTATATTATTTTTGATAAGAAAAAGCAAAAAGTATCTACTACAGTTTATAACGAATATATTAGACAAAGCCACCAATATGAAAAAGATTTAAAGAAGATGATAGAGATTATAAATATTAAGTATCCTGAATTTTCTTATATCACAACAGATTATATGAATGGTAGCTCAGCCTATGAATGTAATATGTTTATAATGCGTGCGGATATATTCAAAGAATATTCTAAATGGTTATTTGATATACTATTTGAAACTGAAAAATATATAGATATGTCAAATTATAGTGTTGAAGAAACTAGGGTTATGGGATTTTTGGCAGAGAGAGCCTGTGGTATATATATGGAATATTTGAAAGTTAAAAAGAATATAGAATGTTGGAAGCACAAAAACTATATTTCTTGAAACAGATAGAGAAGAAGATATAAGACCTATATCTAAAGAAGCTATACCAATAGTTTTGGCAGCTAATGTAATTTTTGCTCCTTATATGAATGTATTTATAAAAATCATTAGTTGAAAATAATACAAATAGAGAGACTTGATATTATAGTATTACATCAGGATATAAAGAAAGAAACACAAAGTATAATTAAGGATGATAATTGCATAACAAATAGAATAAGTATTAGATTTTATGATGTTAAAGATTATTTTAAAAACTTAAATCTATATATAGATCAGCATCTTTCGCTTGAAACATATTTTAGACTAGCCATACAAGAAATATTAGTTGATTATGATAAAGTATTATATTTAGATAGTGATATGGTAGTTTTGAGAGATATTAAAGAATTGTATGATATGGATATAGAGAGTATGCTCTTATTGGTGCTAAGGATATAGATTATCTGGGAAATTGTAAAATAAGCAAAGAACCGGTAGAGTACGCTATAAATAAATTGAAGTTGAATAGTGAATTTGACTATATGCAAGCAGGAGTTCTGATTTTTAACCTGAAGATGAGGAGAAATGTATTCAGTTCAAGATTTACTTGATATAGCCGTAGCTATGAGTGGAAGCATCATGATCAAGATGTATTAAATTATGCATTTAGAGGAAAGATAAAATTTCTACCACAAGTTTGGAATGTAGTAATGGATTGGAAACAAAATAAGCTTTCACGAATGAATATAATATCAAAAGCACCGGCAAATCTTTATAATGAGTACGTTGAGGCTAGAAAAGAATCCTTATATAGTTCATTATGCAGGTTTTCAAAAAGCCCTTGGAATGTAGAAACTCGTGATTATGCAAAAGAATTCTGGAGATACATGCCAGATTAACTTCTTCTTATGAATTTCTAATAAAACAATTAAAGGCCTCGAAAAGTAAGAAAGTTAGTCATAGTAAACGACATAATACAGGAATGATTGTTGACGATAATTATGCTTATAACCCTAAAATAAATTATATAGGAGATTTAAGTGATAATGAAAGAGAATTGGTTGCGGTGGAAGTCATATAAGAATAGATGGCATAGATAAAGCCTATAATGGTTGATGGAATGTATATCAAACTCATAAATGCATTAAATAGGGCTTTTCCTGTACATTCATTTAGAAGAAAGGTATTAAAAAGTATCTAGAATATTTATTAGATAAATGCTAAAAATAGGAGCTATTATGGAAAAAGAGAATAGATTAGAATATAGATATATTGAATGTTTTTATCATGTATTGCTGTAATATACTTACATTCTAATGGGGTCTTTTGGTCGTTTGAAAAAGCAACATGGTGGTTGGGAGCTAATGTTATAGAAAGTGTCTTTTATTTTGCCGTTCCAATATTCTTTATGATTGAGTGGGTTACATTATTAGACTATAATAAGAAGTATACTACAGAGGAATACTTTAAAAAGAGAATGTATAAGACATTAATCCCTTTTATATTTTGGAGTATTATCGGAATAATATTTGTATATTATGAAAAGAGATCGGAATAGAAGAATTGTCACCTGTAAATATTATAAATTCCATTTTTAAATACAAGATTTAATGGTGGTTTCTATTGGTATTTTATAGCTTTGTATACAATATATTTAGTTATTCCAATTTTAGCAGTTATACCTGGAAGAAAAAGGAAAAATACATTTGCTTATATAATCGTAAGCTATATCATATTAAATGTATTTATACCTTTGGTATTAACTTTATTTAAAATAGGAGTCAATTGGAATACTGCATTGGCAGTACCTTTTTGAGACTAATTTTTGTTATATATTTATTTATAGGATATTATATGAACAGATATGAAATAGAGAAAATATAGATTACTTATTTACATATTAGGAATTATAGGATTGTTACTACATATATTTGGAACAGCATATCTATCGTTTAAAGATAATGCTATAAATGGGACATTTAAGGGATATTTAGGACTTCCTTGTATAATGTATTCAGCGGCAATATTTTACTCTTTAAATATATTAGAATGGGAAACTTTTAAGAAAAATTTGTATAATGTATCTGCCATATTTAAGAAACAGACTTTTGGTATATATTTAGTTCATTATTTTGTACTAATGAGTATTACAGGTTATTATAATCTTGATATAAAAAGTATTAAAAGTAAGATTAATATTGGCACCTATCATTTTATTATCTCTTGGATATGTGTAAAAATAATACAAGTATTCCTATATTAAAAGATATTACCATAATATGAAGGAGATAGTATGAAAAGAATAAGGAATAGTGATATAAGCAGTATCTATATTTTTACTTTTGATGTTTGTATTAGGGATGTTATTTTTCATTGGTTTATATAAATATGGTAATACCTCAATGGAAGTTAAAGAGTATGTTTATGATTGGAGTTTTGAAACATTAGGGTACCAATGCTGAATTAGAAGGAAAAATTTTCTGGAGTTTAATTTTTTTCGGTATAATGATACTAATATGTATACATAAATATATTATAAAGGAAAGTGTTATAAAAGTAATATCGGATACGGATATAGAAAATTATAGTATTTTCTATTATATCAGTAAGTATGTACATATATAATGGAACTATAGCCTATGCGATGGTATATTTACTTTTATTAATTGCACTTAATAAGATAGTGTTTAAAAAGTAGTACAGAAGAGTATATATATTTATATATTCTTTTAACTTTAAGTTTGAGTATTTTTGTCTTATATACTGATAAGTAGTGTAAATATAAAAAGTATTATCCTAGTATCTTTCACTATAGTATCGTTGGTTTTATTATATATAAAAGCAAAAGTGGGAAAAATATACTTAACAGATTTTCTTTGATAGTAAGCCTTATAGTACCACTTTCTTTTTGGTGTATATAAAGAATACATATATATATAATGGAAAGATTGAAAATATATATAATAATAGAATAATTAATTCTTTCTTCTTATTATTGATGTTAGCATTAGTAACATATAATATATATATATGTTTAAAAGAATGGAATGCTAAAAATTTATCTATAAGTTTGATAACAGTAATATCTGTAACATCTATTATTTCGTATTCTAGAGTTAGTAAAATTGTTTACGATGACATCACTTGGCAGAAGAAGTTTTACCATATAATCAAATCTTTGGTTATGGAAATATTCCATATGTAGATTATTTTCCCGTTTTCAGGTTTGTTTCCTATCGGTATAGGAGCTATACAAAAATATTTGGATTAAAATTGACTGAAACTAATTTAGCTGTTGCTATATTTGGAATTATATGTTCTATAATAGTAGTATTGTTATTAGATAGATATCTGGAAAGAAAAAGAGTTATTATTTTTTTAGTAGTATTATTTCCCTACATCAAATATATATATATAGGACTAATTTATTGATTATATATTTCTTGATTTTATTTTTACCTTTTTAAAAAATAAAATAGGATATTGGATAGAGGTTTGGGGAATAAGCACTTACATATTAGTATTCTTTTATCCTTTATTTGGTATAGCAGCATTTCTGGGGACATTGCCATTTACTATATATAAATTATTTATATTTGTTCGAGATAAAGAATATAAAAAGAATTTAGAAATCCTATTTTTAATATTCTTATTTCGAAAATATGCATATTGATATTATCATTTAAAAGTATAATTGGACTGATAGTGCATATTTTAACTTATTCTGATCAAGGAATACTTTGTAATGCTTGGGCTAGTTTTTGGACAGAAGATTCCTTGAAGATTTTTATGTTATGCTTGAAGGGATTTCAAGGTATAAGATATGGATTGGCATAGCATAAGATATATGTTAATTATACTTGTAGTTTTGGATTATGTTTCTGTTATTTATACATAGAGTAAAAATATAAAGGACCCTAAATGCTATATATGAAGATAGCCCTTTATATTATTTTCAGGAATTATTACACTTTTAATATCTTGTACTTTGACAATAAAAAGGCAAGATCAAGAGTGGTTATTATCAAGGACCGGGTTGGGTCTTATTTCCTACAATCTCTATAATCATATTACTTTGTTATATTTAAGTATATGCAAAAAAACCTATATGAGTAGTGTTTTCATAGGTATATTAGCGAGTATATGTGGAATGGCATTATTAAATCCTTTATATTTCTTAGATAATGTATATTATAAAAATGAAAAATGTAGACTCTCAAAAATTATATATATATGGATAACCCCAAATATAAAAATTTAGGTAAGGATATATTCCCAAATATATGATAAAATGATCTTGATAAGTATTATACTATAACTCAAGATATTAAAAAAAGTACGATGATAAAATAAGTTTTTAGGGTTTACATTTAGGGATATATCTCAGCATTGGATTTAAAAACTACTAGTCAACCAAGTCTATCATGCAGTTATGACATATAAGCAATCTAAGAAGCTTATAGAAGAAGTGAAGAATACTAAGGCGATAGTATTTAATGAATTATTATCTCCTACTATAATGCATAATCTTTGTAAGTGGTTATTAACTACTGATGAATATATATATGTTAGAAAAATGGGAGCATTTGTTCCTAGGGAAAAAGCTAAGATATTTGAAGTTGAAGGTGATGATAAACGTGGAAGTATATGGGATACTACTGAGCTTGATAATAATGCAGCTACGGCAGGTAAGTCTTTTGATTATTTAAAAACCTAATTACGATGATACGAATTTGGAATTTACTTATACAGAGCCTATTTCTTATTCCGAGATAATAAATAATGATACAAAAGAGGTGTCTAATGTATCTGAAATAAATATAGATTTTAACAGAGAAATAACAGAGCTTGGAAGGAAATTATTTGTATTTAGATTTACAAAGAGATAATGGTAATATTAGTAATCTTGATAGTATAGAAGATAAATTTATGAGGCATTTTACAAAAGAGCAAATAAATGAAAAGTGTACGCTAATATTAGCTGGATTGGTGAAGAAGGAAGAGCTAATTTTATAAACTGTAAGATGAGTGACGGAAGAGTATTCATACCATTAGAGGCAAATACTAATTGGTTACTTAATTCACATAAGGAGTTAAAGTAAAGGTGTTTGGCTTGGATGAAGGAGAAAAAGTTCATATAAATAGTTGTGAAATGATGAAATCAAAAAGATTTATAAGGGGGAGTGTTATGTTGATTCTTTCAATACTAATTATTTGTTTTTGGACATTTTTAGAGTGTTGCAATGGGGAGTTATTTGTAAGTACTTATGAAAAACCTAGGAAGAGAAGTTTATTGCAAGCCTTATCTTTTTGGTTATATAGCAAATTATTTTTGCCTTTTAAAGTGGGAGATTTGTTTTAGAGCATATATAGCCGGACGAAAAATGAAAAAATGGAAAGGGCTTTGCACTTGCTACAGTTATAATAGATAGATGTTTAGATGTTATTGTTGTAGGAATAATATTTGGTATATTTAGTATTTTAGGAATCGGAAGAAATAGTGAGCTGTCTTTTAGATATTATACAATTTTTAGCTGTATTACTTATTATATTTATTACTCTAGTTTATTTTGTTAGAAATAAAGTTAAAGTGATTATAGATTTATAGCGGTTTATTTAATCCATATATAGAAGAGAGAATTTTTGAGATTCTCTTGGGCACTGATATGGAGCTTCAAAGATATTCTTATGAGATTATCAAAGGTAAAACTTCTTATATATAATATTTCTATGTGGATTTTATATTATTATTTCATATTGGTGTTTTGGTAGTTTTCTTAGTGAAAATGGATTAGGTATAAAAATGGACAGATATATTTATTTCTTTATTTGCAAAAATTCAATAGCAAGTAGCGGATTTTTATTGAGTAATAATATTTTATAGTATAGTCTGTATTATCTCACACCTTCTATAATACTTATACTTATATCTTTATTTGTTAAAGATAAGGAGCATAGCATAGAAGAGGAAAAATGAATGTTTAAATCTTTTGCCACATATAAATGAAGATGAGAGAAGAAACTTTTTAGAATTATATTTTTCGGGTAAAAAGAATGAATATATAAAAAACTATCTTGATATGAACAGAAATATACTTATTTTGAGGGATTATTCGGCGGGTTCTAATGCTACAACTATACTCTGTACGCAAGGTGGAGATAATTTCTTTAGAAAGTATGCATTCGATACAGATGCCGATAAACTATATGAACAAATACTGTGGCTTAAAAATATCAAGATAGTGTACCTCTTCCTGAGATATTAAGGTATGAGAAAACAGAGAGGGACCTGTTATTATGATATGCCTTATAATAATAATGCCATAGGTTTGTTTTTCTTATCACATTCCAGTCCATATGAATATTCTTGGGAATTTATGAGAAAGGCACTGGAGTGTTTTAGAGCTTACTTTATATAAGAATAATTTGCGTAAAGCAGATAAGACTACTATTACCAAGTATGTTGCCGATAAGGTGGACAAAAATATTGATAGGATTTTGAAAGCCAGAAGATTGAAAAATCTTATGAAGTATGAAGATATAGTAATAAATGGTATTGCATATAAAAATTTACCATACTATCTAAAAATATTTATCTATAGAGCATTTAGAAGAAGTTTTTATGTCGGATATGTATTCAGATATTCATGGTGATTTAACAATAGAAAAATATCATTTGCGTAAGAAATCAAAAATGCTGAAGATGATTTTTTTATAATAGATCCGAATACAGGGAATGTACATGATTCATCAAATCTTGATTATGCAAAATTATTACAATCTATACATGGAAATTACGAGTTTTTGATGGCTACAACTAACGTTGAATCAAATGAAAATCATATAGATTTTACTTTCATAAAATCAGATGCTTATGCACATTTATGGAAGAAAACTAGATACATATATGAGAGAAAATTTCAGTAAAGAAAAGAGTGAAGAGTATATATTATCATGAGATAATACATTGGTTACGTTTATTACCATACAAGATAGAGAAGAATGGTAAGAGAGCCTTATTATTTTATGCAGGTTTGCTTATGGTTCTTTCTGATATTGTCAAAATGGTTTGAGGAGGAGTAATGAAAGCAAAAGCTGGCAATGTTCGATTTAGATGGAACTTTGTTTGATACTAGAAGTCTTAATTATTTAGCATATAAAGCAGCACTTGAAAAATTTAATTTTAAATTAGATAAAGAATATTTTTATTCAGAATGTAATGGCAGACACTATAAGGTATTTTTACCACAAATTTTTGAATAATGATATTATCTATATGGAAGATATTCATAGGCTAAAAAGAGTTTTATGAAAAATTTTTAGGTGAGGCTATAAAGAATGAGCATTTGTTTAATATAATAAAGCTTATGAAAGAGGAATATTATCTTGCAGTTGTAACAACAGCTTCAAGGAAAAATTGCGAGGAAATTCTTTCTAAGTTTGACGCTCTTTCTTTGTTTGATTTAGTAATAGCCGGAGAAGATGTTTCAAAGAAAAAGCCTGAACCTAGAAGGTTATTTAAAGGCTATGAAACATTTTGATATTAGTTCTGAAAAATTCTATCATTTTTGAAGATTCAGAGGTGGGAATTTTAGCCGGTGAGAGAAGTGGGGCTAAGGTTTTTGTAGTGAAAGGATATTCGTAAGGTAAAGGTAATGAAAGATAAGATATTGGTATTTATACCTATGTATAATTGCGAAAAGCAGATTGTTAGAGTTATAGATCAGTTGACAGGAGATATTAGACCGTATATAGATGAAGTTATCATTGTGAATAATAGAAGTACAGATAATGGTGAGACGAGCAGTTATAGATAAGTTAAAAATTATAGATACTGATTTAAAAAAATCAAGTTGCTTAGAAATGATGAAAATTATGGTTTGGGGGTCTCACAAGCTTTGCATTTAAGTATGCTATAGAAAATAATTTTGATTATATTATAGTATTACATGGTGATGATCAAGGAAGTATTGCTGATTTTATACCTTTACTCAAGAAAGATAAGCAAAAAGAGTATGATTGTATACTTGGAGCGAGATTTATGAAAGGATCTAGTTTTGACGGGGTATTCAAAATTTAGAGTATTTGGAAATAGAGTTTTTAATATACTTTTTCAATAGTATTAGGAAAAAGAATATATGATTTAGGTGCAGGCTTAAATATGTATTCTGTAAGAATGTTAAAAGAAAATATTACTTTAAGTTTCCTGATAATTTAACCTTTTAATTGTTATATGTTATTTTGCAACTTCAATATTGAGGCAAAGTTTCTATTTACTCCTATAAGTTGGAGAGAGGATGACCAAATTTCAAAATGTAAAAATGATTAAGCAAAGCAATACAAACATTAAAAAAATGTTAGTATTATTTGGTCTGAGAAGAACAGCTTTCTATATAAGGAAGCTAGAACCTTAGAACATAGAGATTATACTTTGCAAACTAATATATGAAAATAAGGAGTAATGATATGTCTCAAAACTAACCTAATAATGCCTATGGGTGGTGGTGGAACCAGATTTGAAAATCATGGTTTTAATCTTCCTAAACCTCTGATAGAAATATATGGAAAACCTTTTTACTGGGCTACACAGTCTATATTAAAGTTTGTAGAAGTAGAAAGTCTAACTTTTGTTGTACTGCAAGAGCATATAGAAAAATTTTCAATAGATAAAAAGAATATATGAGTACTATCCACAGGCAAAAATAAATATTATAGAGAAAGTTTTACGGGAGCAGTATTAACTTGTATACAAGGTATCAGAAATATAGAAAAGGATAAGCCTATATTATTTAATGATTGCGATCATTTATTTATATGTAAGGATTTTAATGATTTTTGTGATAAAGATAAGTTTAATGAATTGGATGGTGCCCTACTTACATTTAAGTCCACAGACCCTAGATTCAGTTTTGTATCTTTCTCTGAAGATGGCTTTGTAAATAAAAACTATAGAAAAAGCAGGCTATAAGTAGTGATGCAATTTGTGGAGCATATTATTTTAAAAACAAGCAAGTATTTGAAGAGGCAGTTAATATTTATTTAGAAAAATGTGCTTATACAGAATACTTTGTCAGTGGTGTATATAATGTTATGGCAGATAAAGGTTTAAAAGATTAAAAACTTTTAATACAAATGAACATGTGTCTTTTGGAACACCGGATGAGTTTGAGGAAGCACAATCTGATATTGTATATAAAGAATTGATTTAGTATGGAATGGAGCTTATAATGAAAACTGATATTTTTGATAAACTTATGTCCCTGCCCGTACTTAATATATTTGAGTCATTTTATATAAAAGAGATTTTTGTTATATTTATTTTTGGCGGTTTGGCATTTTTCCCTAAAACATTATTTTTGTTTTTATATTTTTATGCAGATTTATTGTTTAATGAACTTGTTGCCAATGCTTTCAGTTGGATATTATGTGTCTTATTTCAATTTTTACAAATAGAATTTGGGTGTTTGACGGTAAAACAGATAATAATATAGCTTTCTTTAAACAAATGTTTTCTTTTACGGCAGGTAGAGTATTTACTTTAGTTATTGAAGAAATAATACTTTGCCATATTTATCACTTACTTAAACTTGCCAAGTTTACCGGTTAAATTAGCAGCTCAAGTGATTGTAATAGTCTTAAATTATGTTATAAGTAAGTTATATGTATTTAAGAAATAATAAATATTATATTATAGATAAAGATTTATAATACTATAGGATGTCGAAATAGAAAATTTTTGCTGTTTCCGACATTTTCATATATTAATTATAATATCTTTAAAAGCTGATTTATATCTAAAAAGTATAGTTAAAAATATCTCATATACTATGGAAATAACTGATATTGCTAGAAATATAACTTCAAATATAGTATAATAGGCTTAATCAAATATTCGAAATATATGAAATAAATGAAAGGGAAAGTACAATTTTTGTACAGCATAAGATATGGAATTTGAAAGAAGTGCAGGAATACTATTACCAATATTTTTCTTTTACCTAGCAAGTATGGTATAGGAACAATGGGAGGAGAAGCTTATAAGTTTATAGATTTTCTTGAGAAAGCAGGACAAAAATATTGGCAAAATCTTACCAATAGGACCAACGGGATATGGAGATTCTCCATACCAAAGCTTTTTCGACTTTTGCAGGAAATCCTTACTTTATAGATTTAGATTTTTCTTGTTGAAAGTGGTGATATAAGTTTAGAAGATGTACAAGCTGTATCATGGTATGAAAGAGAAGATAGTGTAGATTATGGTATGATTTATAATGGAAGAAATTATATTTTGGAGAAAGTATATCATAATTCTTACGCTAAATACGAGAGAAATAGAAGATTTTAAGAGAGAAAAATGAATATTGGATAGATAATTATTCTTTATATATGGCACTTAAAAAGCATTTTGGAATGAAGTCCTATATAGATTGGGAGGATAGAGGTGCCAGATTAAAGAGATGAGAGAGCTTAAATAGATATAGAGAATTGCTAAAAGAGGATATTAATTATTATACCTTTATCCAATTTATATTCTATAGACAATGGGAAAAATTAAAAGCCTATGCCAACTCAAAGAATATAGAGATTATTGGAGATATTCCTATATATGTATCTTTAGATTCTTCTGATTGTTGGGCAAATCCTAAGTTGTTTTTATTAGATGAAGAAAATGTTCCTACTTTTATAGCAGGAGTTCCACCTGATTATTTTTAGTGAAGATGGACAATTATGGGGAAATCCTCTATATAACTGGGCTGAAATGAAAAATCAAGACTACGCTTGGTGGAAAGAAAGAATCAAAGGAGCTAAAAACTCTATGATGTTATAAGAATAGATCACTTTAGAGGTTTTTGAGAGTTTTTATAAAAGTAAAATATGGCTCTACTAATGCCAGAGTAGGAGAATGGGGAAAAAAGGTGGAGATATAGATTTTATACAAAGTATAAAAAGAATTTCGGATACTAAGTTTATAGCTGAAAAATTTAGGTTTACAAAGTGATGAGGTAAGAGCTTTTACTTGCCGCTCAGAGTATCCAGGAATGAAAATAGTGTGCTTTGCTTTTTGATGCAGATGATACGAATGAGTTTCTGCCACATAGATATGAGAAAAAAATTGCGTTTGTTACGCAGGTACTCACGATAATGATACTATACTTTCTTGGAGTCAAAAAGTTAATCCTAGAGAAGTGGAATTTGCTAAAAGCTTATGGTGGAATTAGTGAAGCAGAAGGTATGTGCTATGGTATACTTAGATTAGGACTTTCAAGTGTTGCAAATGTTTTTCGTGGCTCAATTACAAGATTATATGGAACTTGGAGAAGAGGGTAGAATAAATATGCCGGGTAAAAGCAAGTGGAAACTGGTCTTGAGACTTAAAAACATACCTGAAGATGCTTTGGCTTATAGAATAAGAGGCATTTGTAATATGTATTCCAGATAGTTGATTTATTATATTTTGTATTAGCTTATGCTATAATTTTTCACAAAGTGTTATAGATAATCGGTTTTAAAAATATGATTAGGATGTACATAATTTGAAAAAGATAAATATACGTCGAGGAGTACAAGTTGATTACTTTTTATAATTAATCCCAGTTCAGGTGGAGGAAAAATCACTTAAAGTATGGAAAAAGTTAGAAAAAGTATCTATATGAGAAGAACATTTCTTACGAGGGCTTTCATTACAAAATATAAAGGTGAGGCCGGAGATATAGTATTAAAGATTTGCGAAAAGAGTGATGGGAATACAGAAGATACTGTTGTTGCAGTTGGGGGAGATGGAACTGTAAATGATATGCTTTAGAGGTATATGTACTAATAAAAAGCTATATATGGACATATACCTACGGAACAGGAAATGATTTAGCTAGAGGGCTTGGCTTGCCTAAGTCCCCTTTAGCTTGTTTAAAAAGATAATAAATAAAGATAGAGTAAAAAGAGATAGATTATGGAATACTTAGTTACAGTACGGATGGGCATAAACGTTTTTGGTTGGTTCAGGAATAGGTTTTTGATGCAAGTATAGTAAATGAATATTCTTCCCTTGCCTAAAAATAGTGTTTTTCTAAAGGTTTATTTAGAAAGATTTCATATCTAAAAATAGGTATAAAGCATTTCTTTAAGACAGATACTTCTAAAGGTTTTGTTATTGTTGAAGGCATAAAAAGATAGAGTTTAATCATATATTCTTTGTGGTAGCTCATGTTCATCCTTATGAAGGCGGTGGTATAAAATTTGCACGGATGCCATAAATACTGATGGTGAATTAGATGTATGTTTAATGCATGGTAAAAAGTAAGTTTAATTTAGCTAAAAATTTTTGATTTTTATCTTTGTTAGGAAAAACATTTATAAAGGTGTAAGATATGGGACCTGTGAAGATATGCATATACATCTTGAAAAACCGAGTTTTGTACATGCTGACGGAGAATACTGTGGAAATATACGGATATAACTGTTTCATGTGTAAGAATAAGCTTAGATTTATTTGCTAATAGGAGTAATTATGAGAATTGGTCATGGATATGATGTACATAGACTGGTAGAGGGGAAAGCTTATAGTGGGTGGTGTCGATATACCCTATAAATTAGGGCTCTTAGGCCATTCAGATGCAGATGTTTTGTTGCATGCTATAAGTGATGCCCTACTTGGAGCAGCCGGACTAGGTGATATAGGTAAGCATTTTTCCGGATACTGATAAAAGATTTAAAGATGCCGATAGTTTAGAATTGTTAAAAGAAGTTGTAAAGCTGATTGAAGAAAAAAACTTATATTGTTGAGAATATAGATGCTACAATAGTAGCACAAAAAACCCTAAGTTACTCCATATATAGAAGAAATGAAAAATATTGCTGATGCAGTAGGTATAGATGTAAGTCAGGTTAATGTAAAAGCTACTACAGAAGAAAACTTGGGATTCACAGGTAATTTGGAAGGTATAAAAGCCTATGGAGTATGTTTACTTACAAGTGTTAGTGACGCATTTTCAACTTATGTAAATGAGGGTAGCTCTTGTGGTGGTTGTGGCTCTTGTCATAAAAATACTTAATGGAGTACAGAGAGGGAACAAAGATGAAGATTTATGATACTATGGCTAGAACAAAGAGAGAGTTTACACCTTTAGAAGAAGGTAAAGTAAAAATCTATGTTTGTGGTCCTACAGTATATAATTTGATACACATAGGTAATGCAAGACCTATGATATTTTTTGATACAGTAAGAAGATATTTTTTTCTTACAAAGGATATGAAGTAAAGTTTGTATCAAATTTTACAGATGTTGATGATAAAAATTATAAAAGCGGCTATAGAAGAGGGAGTAGATGCAGATATAATTTCTACACGATATATTAATGAATGTAAGAAAGATATGCAAGCTTTAAATGTACTTCCTGCTGACATACATCCATGTAGCAACAAAAAGAGATAGATGGTATGATGAGATATGATAACAGAGCTTATACATAAAAAAATCATGCTTATGTAGCTAAGGATGGTACAGTTTATTTTAGAGTATCAAGTTTTGCAGATTATGGAAAAGCTTAGTCATAAAAATATGGATGAATTACAGTCCGGACTTAGAGAATTAAAAGTTAGCGGTGAAGCTGATAAGGAGAGTCCATCTGACTTTGTCTTATGGAAACCTAAAAAGATGGAGAACCTTATTGGGATTCATCTTGGTGTGAAGAGTGAGACCGGCTGGCATATAGAATGTTCGGTTATGTCTAAGAAATATCTTGGAGAGCAAATAGATATACATGGCGGTGGTGAAGATCTTGTATTTCCGCATCATGAAAATGAAATAGCCCAATCAGAATGTTGCTCAGGTAAAAAGTTGCTAATTATTGGATGCATAATGCTTTTCTTAATATAGATAATATGTCTAAGTCAGAAGGAAACTTTTCACAGTCAGAGATATAAGTGAAAAATATGATTTGCAGATTCTTAGATTTTTTTATGCTAAATGCACATTATAGAAGTCCTCTTAATTTCTCGGCTGAGCTTATGGAAGCTGCTAAAAATAGCTTAGAGAATACTTACAGGTATTAATAATCTCAGGGATAATATTTCTTTGATAACTAAAAAAGACTTATCTGCGGAAGAAAAAGAAAATATACAAGAAATAGATAAATTAAAAAGAAAGATTTGATTTATCTATGGATGATGATTTTAATACAGCAGATGCTATAAGTATTATATTTGAGCTTGTAAAACTTAGTAATATTACTATATCTAAAGATTCTTCGATAGAATATTCAAAATATATGCTTGAAACTATAATCGGATTTTGTGATGTTTTGGGAATTATAACAGATAAAAAGAAGAAGTCTTAGATGCAGATGTAGAAAAACTTATAGAAGAAAGAAAAATGGCAAAAAGGCAAAAAGATTTTGCCAGAGCAGATGCTATAAGAGAAGAATTAAAGAATATGGGAATAGCCTTGGAAGATACGAGAGGGTGTTAAATGGAAGAGAATATAAATCTTCTAGGTATAGATTTACTTCAGGTATAGATAATAAAATTATAGATATCGATACAAAGGATGTAAGTTTATTTTCTCCTTTGATACTCTGCATATATAGGTGATGCTGTTTATGAACTTATAATAAGAACTCATATAGTAATAAAAGGTAACAGACCTGTAAATAAGTTACATAAGGATAGTGCAAGCTTGGTAAGCTAAGACACAGGCTAGTTTTGGAAAAACTTTTTAAAGATGAACTTAATGATAAGGAATTATCTATATATAAAAAGGGAAGAAATGCTAAAAAGTCATACTATGGCTAAAAATTCTACTGTTTCAGATTATAGACATGCAACAGCCTTTGAGGCTTTGATAGGCTACTTGTATTTAGATAATAAGCTGGATAGAGCTATTTATTTAGTAAGTAGAGCTATGTTTCTATATGAAAGCACTTATAATCAGGGAGAAGAGTAAGTTATGAATGAAAATTTAATAGAAGGACGAAATGCTATTATACGAAGCATTTCGTTCTGATAAACTATAGATAAACTTTATATTCAAGATGGTTTAAAAAGATGGACCGATACAAACTATATTAAGAGAAGCAAAAGAAAAAGAAATCTTTTCATAAATTTTTGTTTCAAAAGATATTTTTAGACTAAAAATGAGTCCTACGTCTAAGCATCAAGGAGCTATTGCTAATTTAGCTTCGTATGAATATTACGGTATAGATGATATTTTTAGCTGTAGCAAAAGAGAAGGAAGAAGATCCTTTTATTTTTATTTTAGATGGAATAGAAGATCCTCATAATTTAGGTGCTATTATAAGAACGGCAAACTTAGTAGGAGCTCATGGAGTTGTTATATGCTAAGCATAGAGCTGTAGGATTAACAGCTACTGTAGCTAGAACTTCTGCCGGTGCGATAAATTATACAAAAGTGGCTAAGGTAACAAATATAAACTCTACTATAGAAGAATTGAAAAAGAAAGGTTTATGGTTTGTTTGTGCAGATATGGGCGGAGAGCTTATGTATAAATTAAATCTGAAAGGTCCGATAGGTCTTGTAATAGGAAATGAAGGAAGTGGGAGTTTCAGCTTTAGTTAAGAAAAATTGTGATATGTTAGCAAGTATACCTATGAAAGGTGATATAGACTCTCTTAATGTCAGTGTAGCAACAGGAGTTTTAGCTTATGAGATATTTAGGCAGAGAATTTCCTAGTATTTTAATATGAATTGTATTTTTATTAAGTTCATAGCTTGTAATTAAATTTGGTATCAAGTATATTTAGCTTAAGGATATTATATTCTTAAGTTAAATATTATTTAAAACTATTTAATTTGTTATGAGTTTGTTTTTATTTAAAACTATTTCTTGATTTAATAAAACAAAAAGTTTTTCTTATATGTTAAAGGAGATTTTATGAGAAATGATAAGAGAAAAGAGTCGTACTTGTAGGTTGTGGAATGGTAGGTATGAGTTATGCCTATGCTATGCTAAACCAAAATACTTGTGATGAATTAGTATTAATAGATGTAAATGAGAAAGAGCCATAGGAGAAGCTATGGACTTAAATCATGGTCTTGCTTTCTCAGGTTCTCATATGAGAATTTGGGCAGGAAATTATAGTGATTGTTCAGATGCTGATATAGTTGTTATCTGTGCAGGTGTTCCTCAACAACCGGGAGAGTCCAGAAGACAATTATTGGAAAAAAATACTAAAGTCTTTAAGAGTATTATAGATCCTATAACAGAATCAGGATTTAACGGTATATTCTTAGTGGCTACAAATCCCGTAGATGTTATGACTTCAATAGTTATGAAATTATCAGGTTTTAATCCTAGAAGAGTAATAGGTTCAGGTACTGTTTTAGATACAGCAAGATTACGTTACCAATTAGGAAGCAGTATGCACGTAGATCCAAGGTCAATACATGCTTATGTTATAGGTGAGCATGGAGATAGTGAGTTTATTCCTTGGTCAAATGCTATGCTTTCAACAAGAGCTATTACAGATTTCTTTTGACGATCCGGGCTTTAACTTAGGCTTAGAGGATTTAGACACCATAGAAGAAGAAGTTAGATCGGCAGCTTATAAAATAATAGAAGCTAAGAGAGCTACTTATTATGGTATAGGTATGGCACTTACAAGAATTACAAAAGCTATCTTAGGTGATGAAAGTTCAGTTCTTACTGTATCGGCACACTTAAAAGGAGAGTATGGTGAGCAAGGTTTATATGCAGGTGTTCCTTTGTATAATTAATAAAAATGGTATACAAAAAGATATTGGAATTGGACTTAACAGATAAAGAGAAAGCAAAAATTTGCCGAATCTTGCCGAATTTTTAAGAGAAAATTGCTAGAATTGGGAGATGCAATTTAGTCTTGACAATATTAAAAATAACTTGTATAGTATATAAAAAGTTAAACCATTGATTGGGAGATAAAAACATTATAGTCGCTTACAGAGAGTTCAGGATGCTGGAAACCGGATAGAGAAGACGTTTTGTAAATGGACCCATGAGGGCTTGGTCAAAAGTATTTATTACGAGTATTCCAAGACGGTAACCACCGTTAAAAGGTAGAAATGTGTTTGCATTTTATTGAGAGAGTATTTTTACTAAAAAGGTGGTACCGCAGGTTATAGCTTGTCCTTTCTATTGATAGGGCGAGCTTTTTACTACTGATAAATATTTTGTCTAACTTAAAAATATTCTAATTTTATGGAGGAGAAAAATGAAGAAATCAGTAGTATTAACAATGGGAGCAATAGTTTTAGCATCTACTTTAGGAGCTTGTGTTCCAAGTCAAACAAGTAATAAGGAAAGCAACAGAAAGCCTAGCACAAAGCCAAGAGGCAGGTAAAGAAGTAGCAAAAAGATAACACCAACTATAGCAGTAGTTCAATTAATGGAGCATACTTTGAATATCATATATAAAGGCATTTATGGAGCAGATAGAAAGCCTAGGGTATAAGGATGGAGAAACAGCTCACATAATTTTTAAGAATGCACAAGGTGATATATCTAATATAGCAACTATTATGCAAACTTTAAAAGGAGAAAAATCCTGATGTAGTAGTTCTCTATAACAACACCTGTAGCACAAGGGGCTATGGAACTTGCAGCTACAACGCCTGTAGTTTTTCACAGCTGTTACAGATCACTGTAGCGGCAGGAGTAGTAACAGATTTTAATATTACAGATAAAGGAATGACAGGAACTTCTGATATTATACAAGTAGATAAAATATTAGATTTAGCATTGGAAATAACACCTGATATAAAAATATAGAGTTATATATATAATTCAGGAGAAGATAATTCAGTTAGTAATCTTGAAAAAGTAGAAGCTTATGCGGAGCACATAATTTAACCATATCTACTACTGCCATTACAAGTAGTTCAGAGTTACAAGTGCAGCAGCTACTATGGTAGAAAAAGTAGATGCCATATTTGTAGCAAATGATAATACAGTGGCAAAGCTATGCCTATACTTATGTCTGCTAGCAAATGCAGCTAAAGTTCCAGTTTATGTAGAGCCGATTCTATGGTTATGGATGGTGGATTTGCCACTGTTGGTATAGACTATAATAATTTGGGTAAAGAAACAGCCAATATAGGTAGATGAGGTGCTGAAAGGTAAAAAGACAAGTGAAAATACCCGTAAAAAGTATTTAAAGATGACTTAAATATCTATATAAATACAGATACGGCAGCTGCTCTAGGAATAAAGATACCGGAAAATATATTAAGTAGTGAAAAATTTGTAGAAATCAAGAATAAATAGGAAGTAAGAATATGGCATTATCAACTATTATAGGAAGTATAGAATTAGGACTTATTTTTGCTATACTGTCTTTAGGATTATTTATAGCATTTAGAATTTTGGATTTACGGATTTGACCGTAGATGGTAGTTTCGTTACCGGACTAGCATATTCAGCAGTATGGTCAAATGTAAACAGACCACTTATAGGTATTTTTATGGCATTGTATAGGGTGGCATCATGCAGGTTTTATTACAGGAATTTTGCATACAAAGTTAAAAATACATGAGATACTTGCAGGAATACTTACAATGACAGGTTTATATTCTATAAATCTTATGATAATGGGCGATAAGCCGAGTGTATTTTTCATGGAAAGAAAACGATATTTACGGTATAGAAAATAAAGTTTTCATATCGGGAGTTCCGGCAGGAAACTGGTATTGCTAGCCATTATAGTTATTATCTTAGTATTTGTAATGAATATATTTTTAAAACTCAAATAGGACTTTCTCTTAGAGCGACAGGCGATAATAGAATTTATGGTAAGAAGTTCCAGTATAAACACTGACTTTATGAAAATATTAGGGTTTTATATTGTGCAATCTTATAGTTGCTTTTCAGGTGCAATATATGCACAATATGGTTCAACTGCGACACACAGGGTAGAGTGTAGGGTATGTTGGTCTTAGGCCTTGCAAGTATAATAATAGGTGGAAACGGTAATAGGAAAAAGAGGAATGTTACGTCATCTTTTTGCAGTTGTAATAGGTTCCATCATATATAGATTTATGTTGACATTTTGCTTTTTGCTATAGGTTTTGCCACCTGTAAATTTAAAATTATTTTTCTGCTATAATAGTTATACTTGCAATTAGTTTACCTATAGTTAAACCTACATATAAGAAATGGAGGAAGGTTCATGCTAGAAATTAAAAATTTAAGAGTAATTTTCAATGAAGGAACTGTAAATGAAAAGATAGCTCTTGATAATATTAATTTGAAGCTGGAGGATGGAGATTTTGTTACCATTATAGGAAGTAATGGAGCCGGGAAAATCCACTTTATTAAATTCTATTGCAGGGTGATATAGAGGTAGAAAGTGGTAGAATATATATAATTCAGAGATATTACTACGAAAAGTTACATAAAAGAGCCAGATATATGGGTAGATTATATCAAGATCCTTTAAAGGAACAGCTCCTAATATGACAATAGAAGAAAATCTAGGTCTTGCTTTTTCCAGAGGTAAAAAGATGAGATTTGGATTTACAGTTAGAAAAAGAGGATCATAAGTTTTTTAAGGAAGTTTGTGCAAAACTTGGTTTAGGGCTTAGAAGACAGACTTAAAAACCCTGTTGGTCTACTTAGTGGTGAGCAAAGACAAGCTTTTAACTTTACTTATGGCAACATTAGAAGCTCCCGAATTACTTTTATTAGATGAACATACAGCTGCTCTTGACCCAAAGACGGCTAAGCAGATATTGGAGATAACAAAAGAGATAGTAGAAAAAAACAATATAACTACTCTAATGATAACCCATAATATACAAAATGCTTTAGAATATGGGAATAAAACCTTGGTAATGAATAGGGAGTAAGATAATTAAAAATATTAGAGGTGAAGAAAGAAAAATATTAAAATAGAAGATATAATGAATTTATATTCTAACAGTGGCGAAAGCTTAAGTGATAGAGCTATATTAGGATAATAAGATAATAAATGAGAGGTCTACTATGATAAAAATAAAATCATAGTAGGCTTTTTATTTTATGGGAAAAAGTGATATTTTTACAAAAATATTCAAAAATAATTATTTATAAACTTAATTGACAAGGTGTCATTTATAGTATAAACTTAAAAAGATGACAGGGTGTTACTTTTGAAAGGAGGTATCTTATGCCAAGCCCAGATTTGAAAAATAGATAGGGAGAGAGATAGGAATAATCTATGTAGCACTTGAAGAATTTTGCAAATAATGAATATGAAAAGTATCCATCAATAAAATAATAAAAAGCAGATATATCAAGAGGAAGCTTTTACACTTATTTTATAGATAAAAGAAGACTTATTTTTATATATAGTAAAAGATTATGTTGAACTTATGTACACTTTTGTTAAAGAAAGATTTTATTTTTAATAAGAAAGACATATTTGAAACTGTCATAGATATAGTAAATATGGGTATAGAAGTAAAAATAATAGCATAGAAGAAAAATAATATTTAGTATTTCTACTATGGAAGGTATCTTAAAAAGATAGGAGAAATGGAGATAGAGCATAAAATAGAAGAAAATTTTTGATAAAAGTTTCATCTTAACAAATATTTTTATACGAAGAGAGTAAAAGTAGAGTATAAGAAGAATTTTTCAAGATTTTTTTATTATATGCTTGATATTCTATTTAGACAAAGCACTCAGATTAATACACGAATGTTTTGAGTATACAAAAATCGGAATACAGACGAAGTAGAAAACTTTATAGACTTAAAAGAAAGTTTTTAAAAAGACAAATAGAAATAATAAAAAGGATATTTAAGCATATAAAATATCAAGAGGAGAAAAATGAAAAGAAAGTAATAATACAGGCACTTATTGCTATAGTATTGGTTGCAATAGTTGCATTTAAGATCTTTAGTAAAGCCCTATAGCACCGAGCAAGTAAGTATAACAAGTGTTGAGGTAGTAAAACCAAGTGTTCAAGAAGTTCTTAATTATACTGAACAAATGGGAACAGTTATTAAGGCAGACAGTGTTAGATATCTCTACCTAAAGGTAGGTGGAGAAGTAGTAGCCGTAAATGTAAAAGTAGGTGATAGAGTTAGTAAAGGTCAAGTTTTAGCCAGCTTATCAAAAGAAAATCTTACAAGCTTAAAAATACAAGTAGATACAGCAGCAATAGCTGTAAATGATGCAAATACAGCTCTTTCTCGCGCAACTGAACTTTTTAATAGTGGAGCTATATCAGAGCAAAATTTAGAGCAGGCAAGATCAGCTGCAAGTCAGGCAAATCTTGCATATAAATCAGCGAAAACTTCTTATGATCAACAAAATAAGAATACTAATATCATTTCGCCTATAGATGGAGTAGTGGAAACTAAAAATATAGAACTACATAATATGGTTTCAGGTACAAGTCCGGGTTTTTGTTGTTTTCATCAGAGGGAACTATGAGTGTAAAATTTGGAGTTACAAGAAGAAGTTAAGAATTTTATCTCTATAGGTGATACTGTAAATATAGAAAAAGATGATGAAAATTATACAGGAAATATTAATAGTATAGATGAAATAGCTTCTACTAGTGGACTATATAATGTAGAAACAAGTATAAATGAGAACAGCTAATATATCCTCAGGAACTAAAGTAAAGATAAACTTGGTAAAAAGCTAAAAATACAGAAGATTTAACAATACCGACATCAGCTATACATCATTTAGCTGGAGAAGCTTATGTATATATTTTTAGATGATGGTATAGCTACTAGAAAAGATGTAGTGACAGGCATATATGATAAAGACAAAATTGTAGTAAAAAAAGTGGTTTAAGTGAAAATGATGAAGTTATATATGCTTGGTCAAAAGAATTATATGATGGTGCAAATGTGGTTTTAGCTGATAAAAAGAAAAAGAAGATGAAATAATACCTTACAATGCAAATAAAAAGAGGTAAAATAAGGCTTATAAGAGGAGAAATTTATGTTTGGATTAACTAAATTAGCACTAAAAAGGCGGTTACAGTAATACTTGCCTTGATAACAATATTATATTTCGGTTTACAAAGCTATATTTGGTGCAAAGTTGGAACTTATGCCTGAGATGAATTTTCCTATGATGGTAGTTTCCACTACATATATAGGAGCTTCGCCAACAGATATAGATAAACTTGTAACAAAAGCCTGTAGAAGAAGGCGTTTCAACACTTTCCGGGTATAAAGACTGTTCAGGGACAGTCTATGGAAAAAGTCTTCTATGGTAATAGTAAGATACAATTATGGAACTAATATGGATAAGGCATATATGGATTTAAAGAAGCAGATAGAATATGATTAAATCTGATTTGCCAAAAGATGCAAATAGAGCCTGTAATTATACAAATAGACATAAGTGGAGGTTCTGATATAGATTTGGTAGTTAGTAAGAGCTCAGAAGCTAACTTATATGGTTTATGTTACAAAGAACATAGTTCCTGAATTTGATTCTACTGTTTCAAGAGTGTCTGTATCCGGGAGGACAAGAAAAATTATCTTAGAATACAAGTTTTACCTGAAAAGTTAGAGACAATATAATTTTAGACTTGAATACTATAGTTGAGCTCGTGAAAGCTTCAAATTTTAATATTCCTGCCGGGAAAAGTAGAGTATGGAAGCCAAGATTTGAATTTAAGCATAGGTGCAGATTATAAAGATATAGAAAAAAATTAAGAATATAATTATACCACTTAAAACAGGAGATGTTATAAAAATTAAGTGATATAGCAAAAATAGATGATGTATTGGCAGAAAAACTAGTCTTAGTAGATATAATAGTGAAGATGTAGTTGAGTATATCTATAAGTAAGCAACAGTTGGCATCAGCGGTATCTCTTAGTAAACAGGTAAAGTCAACTATAAAAACCTTAACAAATCAAAAATAGTGATTTGGAAGTAAGAATAATCAATGATAATGCAGATAGTATACTTAGCGCTATAAAAAGTGTATTTTCAAACTCTTATACTTGCTGTAATATTATCAATGATAGTTTTATTTATCTTCTTTGGTGATATAAAAGCATCTCTCATAGTAGGTAGTTCTATACCTGTATCAGTAATGTTAGCTTTAACTATGATGAGAGCGACCGGATTTTCATTTAATATGATTTCTTTAGGCTCTCTTGTACTTGGTGTAGGTATGATAGTTGATGCAAGTATAGTAGTACTTGACAGTTGTTTTAAAGAAAAAGCAGGAAAGAGCTTTTTAGAAGCAGCCTTAGAAGGAACCGGAGTAGTTATAGCTTCTATCTTAGGTTCCACTATAACAACTTGTGTAGTTTTTGTACCTTTAGCACTATTAAAAGGACTTTCAGGACAAATGTTTACTCAACTTGGCTGGACTATAGTATTTTGTATGGTAGCCTCACTATTTTCAGCTATAACTATAGTACCTCTCTTGTTCGTGTATACAAAGCCTATAGAAAAGGAAAAGACTATTTCTCATAAAATGCTGGCTTACTTACAAGATAAGTATAGAGAAGTAGCTACAGATATAATACCACGAAGGATTTTTGTTATTAGTTCATCGATATTTTTACTAGTCATATCTTTAGTAATGGCAGCTAATATAGGTATGGAACTCTCACCTGATATAGATAATGGACAAATAAGTATAAATATGGAAGTAGCTCCGGGTCTAAAAAATAGACAAAGTTGATAGCTTTGGTAAAGAAAGTTGAAAGAGTCATAGTAGATGAGAATGATTTAGATAGATATTCTATGACTTATGGAGCTTCAGGCTCTATATATGACTCAATTCAGGAGTTAATATAAATGCTTATTTAAGAGATGATAGAAAATTAAGTACTAAGGAAATAGTAGCAAAATGGAAAGAAGAATTAGATAAAATCAGTGATGCAAGTATTAGTGTTAGAAGTGTAAACAGTGCTTCTTTCTCATCAGGAAATTCGGATGTAAATATTCCTTTGCAAGGAACAGACTATGATATGCTTAAAAAGGCTAGTGATGAACTTGTTAAAGAATTACAAAATGAACCATATCTGAAGAGAGTACATTCAGATGCAGAAAATGGTGCACCTCTCATAAAGTATAGATGTAGATCCGGTAAAAAGCAGGTTCTTATGGTATAGCTCCTGCCAGTGTCGGTGCTAGAGTTAATACTTTGTTGCGTGGTAGCGAAGTAATGAGGGTATACTAAAGATGGAACAGAAATAGTAGTAAAATTAGAAGTACCAAAAGATAAAATATAAAACTATCAGTAATATAGAAGATATAATTTTTAGATACACCTACGAGAAGTAAAAATTTCAGTAGGGGATATAGCTAATATAAGTTTTAAAAGATAGTGCTACATCTATAATGAGTGCAGATAAGCAATATCAGATTAGTATTACAGCTGATGCTGCTAAAGGTTATGAAGATAGTGCAGCTCTAAAAACCCGAAGTTTATAGATGCCAAGAAATTACCAAGTGGTGTCAGTAGAACAACAAATGCTTTAGATGATGCTATGGCAGAAGAAATGAAAAATCTTATGAATGCATTAATTACAGCTATATTTTTAGTATTTATAGTAATGGCTATGCAATTTGAATCTCAAGATTTTCATTTATGGTTATGTTTACTATACCATTTGCACTTATAGGGCTTTTGGATTATTATTTTTATTTGATGTAAAAAATAAGTATGAACTCAATGTTAGGTTTTTCTTATGATGGTAGGTACTGTTGTTAATAATGGTATTTTATATGTAGATACAGTAAAATCAGTTGAAAGAAAAATGGAGCTTAGAAAAGCTTTGGTTGAAGCAGGAGTGTTAAAGGCTTAGACCTATACTTATGACTACTTTGACTACAGTACTATCAATGATACCAATGGCACTTGCTATGAGTAAAAATGGAGAGGCTTTTGCAAGGCCTTGCTTTAGATTAATGTAGGTGGTTTAATGGCTTCTACTATACTTTCTTTAGTATCACTACCACTTTATATGAAATGTTAGATAAAAAGAAAAATCACTATAGAAAACCAGTGAAAGATTAATAGAGGGTGAGATATGAGAAAAAAATATATATAATTTTAACAAGTTTTTAGTTTGAGCCTTGTACTTTGCAAAATATTTCTTCATTTGCAAGTCCTAGCTTCTACAAGAAGTAGCGAGGAGTGGGCAAGATTAAAGATAATGAACTTGAGTATGATGAAAATAGAAGGTCTTATAGAAGAATACAATCCTAGTGTAAAAAGAAAATGAAACAATTATATAAAATTCAGAAAGGATTATGGAGATAGCAATACAAAGCTTAGGGATAATTATAGAAGACTTGCAAATGAAATACTTTCCAGTATAGCGGATGCTGAACCTGAAAGTCCTAATTATATAGCTACTCTTACAGCAAATGCGAGATGCAAGAGCTCAGGCAGAAAGTTTATTAAATAATGCAGATAATTCTTTAGAAGATGCAGGAATAATGAGAAATTAAATAATGATATGGCTATTAAAACTTTGGTATGGAATGCTAAAAATAATATGATAAGTTATTATACAAATATTGAAGAGATAGAAAAAGAAGAATTACAAAAAGAACTATCTGAACAAAACTTTATCAAATATAGAACTTAATCTTAAACTGGGAACAAGTATCAAATCAGAAGTTTTTAAATGCAAAGGATAGTTTGTTAAAGAGTGAACAAAGTTTTGCAAAAATGCCAAGGCAGAAAAAAGAAAAAGCGGCTAGAAGTTGCAGGTTATGACAGGTTGGTCTTATGAAGCTAATCCTGAGTTTGTCGCTCTTCGAACTTGATTTGGAAAAGATTAATACTTATAATCCGACTACAGATTTATCTAAGGCAATAGAAAATAACTATAGCTAAAGATAAATGAAAAGAAACTTGCAAATGTCAGCTCTGATGATGCAAAAACTAAGTTAGAAACTACCATAGCAAGCAATAAAATCAAATATAGCAATATCTCTAAATAATGCCTATTCTAATATAAACCTTGCAAAAAGCAAGCTATGATGCCATAATAGTAATTTTAAGTTTTGCAAAAATAATTTTGCTTGCTGCCAAGCTTAAAACTAAAGGTGGGCAGTATATCAAGTGAAAAGCTTGAAACAAGTAAAATAAATGAAAAATTAGCAAATGTAAATTTAAAAAGCTTGCTAAATACAATTTATTTAGTGCAATGGAAGCTTATGAATTTAACATTAAAGGACACTACAAACACAGAAATAGGAGCAAAATAATGAAAGTAAATATTATAAAGTTTATGGCTTTTTATAAGTATTCTTGCAAGTATTTCCTTGCCAACTTATGCAAGTAACTAAGGCTGATGAACCGTCTAAGGTAAATAAAAAGTATAGCAGAGCTAAATGGATACGATGAAGAAACTTGGGCTAAGTTAATGGATAATAAATTAGAGTATGCAGAGATAGATGATTTAGTAAAAATTTCAATCCTGATATAAAAAGCTTGGTCTAAATTTAATAATAATATAGCTAATCTGGAAAGAACCTTGGATGAAGTAGCAGTTTCAGACGAAATATAAATTCTTTACTGGAAGAAAGCTAAAATTCGGAGATATGCAGTTGAGTACCGTATATGCCGGTCAAATAAAGGGTTTTGGATATGATAAATAAAGATTTATTAAAAGCGGTAAGAATTTGAAAAAGCCTATAACAAAGACTAATGCATCCTCAGATTAGCAACAAAAAGCAAGTAAGTTTAGCTAGCTAAGGCACTTATGATTAATTATAAAAAGTCTTGAAGGACAAGAAAAAATTCACTTGTTGAGCTTGTTTTCTTTTGAATGAAAATATATTAAAGAATGCAAAGTTGCATTGGGTATTATAACTAATGCTGATGTGGAAAAAGGCAAATACAGATTTACTTACAGCTAAGGCAAAATCTTACCAATATAAAATTAGAAAAGAAATTAAGAGTAGCTCTTATTAAAAATGCTTGGGTGGACAGAAAATTCAAATCCTGATATAGCTGATATACCTAATATTGACCTTGATTATATAGATAAAAATAAATTTAGAAGATGATATAAAAAGCGATTTCTAATAATTCAGAATTGGTAAACTTTAGAAATTCAAGAAAAAAATATCTTCATATTCTAATGAAATAGAAGAAGTTAAAAGAAACAGATATGGAAGATAATATAAAAAATAGATATGACAAGTCTTTATAATAATATAAAAGATGATAAGATAAGCTATGATGCAAGCAGCTTAGCCTAGGCAGCAAATTTAGCTTACAAAGCGGCAACTAATAGCAGAGTCTTTAGGGTATAATTAGTGAAAGTGCTTATCTTAATGCAAAAAGTATCTTATACGCAAAAAAGAGTGAATATGAAGCTGGCGGGATTAAAAACTTTTAAAATGAAATAGAAGAATATAAGGGAAAGTTATATTAGAAAAATATGGACTATTGCTTTAATGCTTAGGTATTGAAGTGATAGTCTTTGTTTTGTTTGAAAGTAAAATTAAGTATCGTTTTTATAGTATTTTCGAGTTTATAATATAATAAAAATATATAAATTTTAAAATATTAAACCGAATATATATTCGTAAATATAGAAAAATACCTTGAACATACTTTTCGAAGTGTGTTATAATAAAAATAAATAAAAAGCTGTTTTAAAAGGTAGGAGAAAGCTATGTCATATAAATTTATTTGTTGGTAGGAGCGGAAGTGGAAAAAACTAATTATGTTTTAGAAGAACTTATAAAAAGCTCTTTAGAGAATAAGGATATTTTGCATATTATTATAGTTCGGAACAATATACTATGCAAATACAAAAAAAGTAGTTCGACTACATCCTAAGCATGCAACAACAAATATTGATATACTTAGTTTTAATAGGCTTACAATAAAAATATTTAAAGAATTAAATATAAATTTGCCTAATATTCTGATGATGATAGCAAAGGCACATTATTATTAAAAAGTTGCAAATGATAACAAAAAGATCTATACCTATGGAAAGATAAATTTTCAAAATACGGATTCTTAGATAAGTTTTAAATCTCTAATCTCAGAATTATATCAATATGATATAAAAAGCAAGCCAAATTAAAAAGTTATGAAGATAATACCACAGAGAAAAACTAAACTATTAGAAAATAAATTAGGTGAAATAGATTTATTATATAATGCTTTTTCGGAATATATAAAAGGGAAAAGCACATAGTAAGTGAAGAAGTTTTGATATTCTAGCTAAAAAATCTAAGAAAGAGCAAAAAATTAAAAGGAGCTATTTAGTATTTGATAGTTTCTCAGGGTTTACACCTATACAATACAAATTAGTAGAGATGCTTATGGATAGTGCATATAAGAGCACTTTTTACTCTATGTGCCGACAAGCGTGGATATGAGATAGACTAAAACTTGCAGAAGATGATTTATTTTATATGACTATGGCTATGTCTAAACATATAAATAACTTGGCAGATAAAAATATGATACGTCAAGAAGAGAGTATTTATTTAGAAAATAGCTATATAAGCTCAGAAGCTTTAAAACATTTAGAAGAGTATTTTTAAGAGAAAAGAAATTTATAGAGGTGAAACGAAGATATAGAAATTGTTTCTACTAATAATTTAGAAGATGAAGTAAATTTTGTTGTTAATAAAATAAATAATTTAGTTAAAAGAAAAATATAGATATAGAGATATAGCTATAATAAGTGAGTGATTTAAACAGATATGCGGATAAACTTGCAAGTAAATTAGGAGAAGAAGATATACCTTATCATATAGATGCCAATATACAAAATTTCTACAAATGCACTTTGTTGAATTTATAAATATCTTATTAGAACTTGTTACTAATAATTATAACTACGATAGTATTATGAGATATATAAGAAATCCCTTTGCATCTAAGGACATAAAAAGACTATGAGTTATACTCATTAGATAATTATATGTATATTACAGGAAGTTATTCTTATAAAAATATCTAAACCTTTTAAAATATATTCCTAAAAAAATATAAAGGGTATAGCTATAGAAAAGCAATGAAATAAGAGAAAATATATTAAAACAAACTGAAAAATTATATTTATTGCTAAACCCTAAAAAGATAATAAAAAAATACAGATATAGAGATAAATATAAGCAATATTATAGAAGAGTTAAAAATATTTTTTTAATAGCTTAGATGTAGAAGAAAAAGTTACTTGCTATAAGCGAAGATTTTTAAGAAAAATGCAGATGAACAAAGAGCTAGGGGAGTATGGAGAGTATACGAAAGTGTTATGAGACTTGTTTAATACTTTAGAGAATTTATTAGATGGAGAAAAATTAAAAAAGAAAGAATTTATTGATTTATTTAGAGCAGGCTTATCTCAAGTGGAAATAGGTCTTATTCCTTCTGTACTTGATAGTATTTTTCATAGGGTGATATTATAAGATCTAGAGGAAGTAGAACTAAAAAGCAGTCTTTTATTTTTAGGTATGAATGAGGAATTATACCTAATACCGGAGTAGGTATTCTCTAATAAGTGATAGAGAAAAAGAATTTTAGAGCAAAAATACAAATTAAAGCTTAGCCAAACTTTAAAAGCAAGTATATATGAACAAAAATATTATTTTGTATCTAGCTATGACTAAAGCTAGTGAAATTATATTTATCTTATTCCAATACTGATGCCGATATAGAAAGCTATAAGACCGGCAGGTATATTAAAAATATTAAAGAATTATATACGGATTTATCTATAAAGAAGTTTGAAAAAGATAGATAAAAATAAGTTCGTTAAGAGAGTTAAAAGAAGAAATCTTTTCCGCCTCTAATTTAATGTTGGACAATAAGATTCTAAGAGATAGTTTAAAGATATTATTGGATACTAAGACTATGCTTAAATTAGATAAAATGATGAATTTTTGAGTATGAAGAAGAAAAATATAGGGAAAAGAACTTGCAAATAAACTATTTGGTGAAATATTAAAATTAAGTATTTCACGTTTGGAAAAAAATAATGCAGCTTGTCCATATAGACATTTTTGTAGAATATGGTCTTAGACTGGACGAAAGATATACTATAGGAAGTGTGGACATAGGCAATTTAGTCCATACCAGTCTAGAGAAAAATATTCAAAGATTATATTGCATACAATAAGGAGAAAGAAGGCAATGTAGAAGCTTTTTGAAAAATCTGGATACTAAAGTTGAAACTACAGTAAATGAAATTTTAGAAGCTGAAGAAGAAAAATAAATATACAGAAGATGCTAAAAGTATATACATTAAACAAAAGAGTGCTTTCACTTTTAAAAATTAAACTTGGATATTTTATTTTTATCAATTATCAAAAAGGAAAAATTTGAGCCTGATGAGATGGAATTTTCTTTTTGATATAAAAAGATGATCCTTATATGATATAAAGCTTGATAATGATAAAAATGTATATTTCAGGTAAAGTAGATAGAATAGATATATATGATTCTTCTAAGGATAATTTGGAAATAGAAGGAGAAAAATGCTAATAAGTTATTTAGCATTAAAAATAATAGATTATAAGACAGGTAGCACTAAGTGGGATACGGATTTAGTAAAATACGGTTTACAATTACAATTAGCTTTTTATCTGGATATATGTGAAAATATATAAAGAAAAAATATAAGAAAGATATAGAGCCGGCTGCTATAGTATATGCAGGTTTAGTAGATAAGTTTATAGATAGAAGTAGTTTTTGAAAGTTTATGCAAAGCTAAAGAAGTTGAGCTTGGTAGAGATTTAAAAGAAGAAGAAAAATAAACTTATCCAAAAGAACTCTTGTATGGTGAATATAAGATGGACGGTCTTATAAATAAAAAGTGCTAAAATTATAAAGGCTTTGGATAATGATTTATATAATATAAACATGGATGGTATGGAATCTACCATTATAGATAAACTTAGTACAAAAAGCAGAATTTGAAGATGAAAATTCAAAAGATAAAATAAAAACTTGGAATTTGAGTTTAGGAAAAGGTAAAAAGCGAGAATAAGAATGTTATAGAAAAAGATAAAAATACATGAGATTTTTAGTAGAAGCAGGAGAAAAAGTAAGAGAATTGGGGAAAGGAATAAGTTCGGAGATATAAAAAGTAGCACCTGTTTTAGTAAAAGATAAAGGCTTAAAAATTTAGTTGTGAATATTGTGAATATAAAATCTATTTGTGGTTTTGATAAAAAGATAAAGGTTATGAATATAAAAAGTGGGTAAAAAGAAAGTAGAAAGGAGGTTGAAGAATAATGGCTTGGACAAAAATCAAGAAGCTGCAATAAATATAAATGATAAGACTATATTAGTCTCAGCGGCGGCAGGAAGTGGGAAAAACAGCAGTTCTAGTACAAAGAATAGTAGATAAAAATACTAAATAAAGATTTAGATTATAGTATAGATGATTTACTTATTATGACTTTTACTAAAGCAGCAGCTTCAGTATGAAAGAACGTATTAAAAAGCCTTAGAAAAAGCCTTGGAAGATTTAGATAAAAGAAATAAAAGCGAGTATAAAAGAATAAAAAGAAGTATCATTAGTAGATATGGCTAGAATTTCCACTATTGATAGTTTTTGTATGAGTATAGTAAAAGAAAATATAGATAAAGTAGATATAGATCCCTCTTTTAGTATAGTAAGCGAAGAAGATCTCAAGTTATTAAGGGCTGATGTATTAGAAGAATATTTAGAAGAAGAATACGAGAGAGCTGAGGGAGGATTTTCTATTTGTACTAGATATTTTTTTGCAAAAACAAGAGGAGATGATGGACTGGCAGCTGCTATAGAAAAATCTATTTTTATTCGAAAAGTAAATTCGGCGGTGATAAGATTTTTAGAAGATTTAGCTAAAGATATATATACTGCTGATAAAATAGAAGAATATATATTTGATGAGACCAAAAGTATAATAAATAGAGCTATAGAATGTATAAAAAGAAATAGAAGATTTTGCTGTAGTAGAGGATAGTTTGGCTGAAAAGCTTGTATGGAAAGGCTGATAAGAAAAAAATCTACCTTAGGTGTATATACAAAAGAAAATAATGAAAAAGATTGTATAAATACTTGTCAAAAAGCTAAAGATATATATGAGGTGAAAACTGCATTAAAAAGACATAAAAATTTCATACTCTAAGAATAAGTAAAAAGTGGATGAGGATATTACTTCTAAAAATTAAAGAACTTAGAGATGAATATAAAAACAGCTATAAAAAAACTATAAAAGAAAATCTTGATTTTACCAGAGAAAGTCTTGAAGTTGAATATGAATTTTTCTTTAAAACTCAGCAAAACTCTAGTTAGGTTGACCAAAAGAATTTAGTAGAAGATTATTAGATAAAAATAGAAAAAGAAAATACTGGATTTTAATGATGTAGCTCTATATGCCTTAGATATTTTATGGAATGGAGATGAAAAACAGACGTTGCCCTTTCTTATGCAGAAGAATTTAAAGAAATATATGTAGATGAATATCAAGATTCTAATTATATACAAGAAAAAACTAATAGAAGCTATAGAAACTAATAATATATTTATGGTTGGAGATGTTAAAGCAAAGTATATATAGATTTAGACAAGCTAAGCCGGAATTATTTGTAAGTAAGTATGATGAGTACCCGCCTATGATGAGGATATGGAGTCAAAAAGTAAAGGTAGTTCTTTCAGACAACTTTAGAAGTAGAAAAAGAAGTATTAGATAGTATAAATGCAATATTTTATAAAATTATGTCTAAGGATTTAGGAAATATTGATTATGATAAATTAGCCGCTTTAAAATGCAACAGCAAAGTATGAATATACGGATGTAGCCCAAAAGACTAAATTATACTATATAAATCAAAAAGCTTTTAGAAGAAGATAAAAAGATAAATATTCCAAGATAGAATTAGAGGCAAAATTAATAGGGAAAACTATTGAAAATCTTATATTATCTAAAAACAAATAGAAGATGAGAAGATAGAAGAAATAGACGGAAAAATAGTAAAAACGAAGATTCTAAGAGATTTGGAATATAGAGATATAGTTATCTTACTTAGAAATACCAAAGATAAAGCAAATATTATTGTAGATGAACTTAGTAGTAGAGGTATTCCTTGTTATGCAAATTCTAAAACAGGATTTTTGATACGTATGAGATACAAAATTATTATCTATGCTAAGTATTATAGATAATCCGAGTTTAGAAATATCTTTATGTTCCTATTTAAAAATCTCCTATAGTAGATTTAGATGATGGAGTGATAGCTATTCTTGCAAATAATGAAATATTAAAAGAAAGAGATTTATATAAAAAGTATTTTATATATTTTATATTTATTTGGGCAAGAAAAAAACCTACGCAGATTTATTTATAAGTCAATATGATAGTTTTGATGAGAATAAAGAGAAAGATAGACTTTTAGTTTTATTAGGTAAAGAGAATATTGATAAAATATTATTAGCATTTAGGTATATAGAAACTTATAGAAAAGAAAAGCTTATATACTCCTCTTCATATATTAATAAGAAAGATATTGGTAGAAACAGAATTTATGAATTATATAGCTGCTATGCCTTATGGAGATGTTAGAAAAAGCAAATCTTTTATTACTTATAGAAAAAGCAAAAATCTTATGAAGAAAGTGGATATACGGGACTTTATAACTTTATACGATATATTTCTGAATTAAAAGAGCAAGCTACGGATTTTGGCGAAGCGAGTCTTATAAATGAAAATGCTAATACTGTTAGAATTATGACTATACATGCCTCAAAAAGGCTTAGAATATCCTATTTGTATATTGGCAAATCTAGCTACTACTTTTTGGGAATATGGATCAAAAAGACAAAAATGATTCTTGATGATAAATTCGGTTTAGGGTTTTGAATATAAGGATATGAAATATCGTACAAGTAGTGATAGTATTAAAAGACTCATAAAAGATAAAATTAGCGAGGATATGAAAGCAGAAGAGTTAAGGCTTTTGTATGTAGCTATGACAAAGAGCTAAAGATTTACTTATTATGACAGCTTGTGGTGAAAAATATAGATGTAGATAAGTATAGAGCTTTGGAAAAATATAGAGGGTAAACATTTATCTAAATATTATATTAAGTCTGCAAATAGTTATCTTACTTGGTTATTGATGTCTAAAAATACAAATGAAAAATATATAGACTATATTGAATTTACTTTAGATGAATTGGAACCTTCTATTATGGAAGAAAGTAAAGAATCTGAAACAGTAAAAGATTTTTATAAGTTTGGATAATAAAGATATTGAAGAATGTATTAATTTTGAATATAAAGATATAGTAAATACTAAATTACAAAAATAAATTTAGTGTAAGTGAATTAAAAAAGAAAAATCAAGTGGAAAATGATACAGAATTAAAATATCAAGACACTAAGAAAGAAAAAAACAAGATACTCACCTACAGAGAGAGGTAATGCTTATCATAGATTTATGGATTTGTTAGATTTCTCTTTATTGGAAAAAGGTTATAGTTTGGAAGATATAAGAAAAAAATATAGAAGAAGAAGCTTTTATGTCTAAAGAAGAGTTAGAATTAGTAGATTTAAAAAGATATAGAAATACTTTTAAAATCAGAATTGGGTAAGAGTATATACGCAGCTGCTTTAAATAAGTGTTTATTTGAGAGCAACAATTCTACATGGGACTTAGTGCAAGAGAACTTGATTTAGCAGATAGTGATGAACTTATTTTTAGTTCAAGGTGTGGTAGATGCTTACATTGAAACTGAAGAAGGAATAGTTATTATAGATTATAAAACTGATAAAATAAAGACTCTAAATATCTTAAAAAGAAAGATATGATAAACAATTAGATTATTATGCTAAAAGCTATATCTGCCAGTACGGATAAAAATATTATCAGCAAGATTTTATGGTCTTTTTGAATTAGGAAAAAGAACTTAGATATTAAAGGAGAAATATGGCAAATATAAGTGTATTTGATGTTATAGGACCACATATGGTTGGACCTTCAAGCTCACATACAGCGGGAGCTTGTGCTATTGCTTTATTAGCAAATAAAAATGTTAAAAGGTGAAGTGAAAAAGTAAAGTTTACCTTATATGGTTCTTTTTGCGAGAACGTACAAAGGGCATGGTACAGATAAAGCTTTATTGGGTGGTATATTAGGATTTAAGACAGATGATTTAAGAATAAGAGATGCTTTTAAAAATAGCCAAGGAACAAAGGTTAGAGTTTGAATTTATAGAAAATCATACAGGAATAGAAAAATCACCCAAATACCGTAGATATAGATATGGAAAGTTTTAGAGATTATAAACTTAGTCTTAGAGGAGAATCTATAGGTGGTGGAAAGATGAGAATAGCTTCTATTAATAATATAACTGTAGATTTCAGTGGAGAATATTGCTCTTTGATAGTAAAGCAAAATGATAAGCCGGGAGTAGCGGCGCATATAACAAAGTGCTTGAGTGATTTTGATGTGAATATAGCATTTATGAGATTATTTAGAGAATAAAGGCAAATTGGCATATACTATAGTCGAATCTGATTCTGATATAGATTTTGACATAGAATGTAAGTTGAAAGAATATAAAGATATAATAGATGTAACCATTATACATAAGTAATATTATGATATTTAGTAATAAAATGTAGCATATAATTATTGATGTAAAAGTCTACTATGTCATTAGGATATAAAATTGTATACAATTTACTAAGATATATAAATTCTGTATAAAAAGTTATGTTTATACTTCGCTTGTTATACATACAATGTCGCTTTGCTTGAAGGTAATGCAGTTAAAGGAGAAAAGATTAGGGAGAAAAATATGGATTTTTATAGTGCTAAGGAATTATTAGATATATCAGAAAAAACTAATAGAACTATAGCTGAAATAATGATAGAAAGAGAAGTTAGTGAGTTTTGAAATTAGTGAAAAAGAAATTATAGAGAAGATGAGAAAGACTTTCCTTGTTATGAAAGATAGCTGTCATACACCAATAAAAAGAACCTAAAAAGTCTATAGGTGGTCTGATTGGCGGTGAAGCAAAGAAACTGAGTGAAAATAAAAATAATTTTTTGCTTTGTGGTAAGTTTATATCTAAAGCTATGACCTATGCTTTAGCGGTTATGGAACTTAATGCATCTATGGGAGTTATTGTAGCAGCACCGACAGCCGGGAGTGCAGGGGTGGTGCCGGCAGGAATAGTAGCTCTATACGAAAGTTTAAATTTAGATGAAAGTATAGTTTTAGATGGTCTATTTACTGCAGGAGCTATAGGCTATCTTGCTATGAGAAATGCGTCCGTTTCAGGGGCAGAAGCAGGTTGTCAAGCAGAAGTAGGTATGGCAAGTGCTATGACAGCAGCAGCTCTAACTATTATGCAGGGTGGAGATACAAGAAAGGCTCTTGATGCGGCAAGTATATGTTTATCAAATTTATTAGGCTTAGTTTGTGATCCGGTTGCAGGTTTAGTAGAATCACCTTGTCAAAATAGAAATGTTATAGGAGTTATGAATGCAATTAGTGCAAGTCAATTAGTCCTGTCAGGTATAAAAGCCTTTATACCTTTGGATCAAATGATAGAAGCGATGTATAATGTTGGAAAGAGCTTGCCTTCTTCTCTTAGGGAAACGGCACTTGGAGGATGTGCAACTACAGAAGTTGCTTGTAATAAGTGTAAAGAGATATTTGGATAGGAGATTATAATATAGACAGTATTTAATAAATAGTTTATAATATTAAGTATAATGTTAAAAATACTGATAGGAGGATAAAAATGGAGAAAACAAAGTTAGGTTTACCGGTAAATATAATGGAAGGGATTTTGTTATTTTACAGCTTTATTTGGTGGTATATTAGGTATAATTCTTTTAGCAATATATATTTATTTAAAAGAAGATAACTCAAAATTGAAAACAAGTGTAAAAAAGCAATAGTTATTTGTTTGATATTTACAATAATTGAATGGATATTGAATTTGATATTAGGCGGAGCCTTGGCTTATGGAAGCTTATCATTTTTGATGACTTTAAAGTTGGAATTATTGCCTTGTTTTTTTGGTCATACACTTAGATTTATAAACGTTTTAATTAAAACAGTAAAAACTATAATTTTCTTGATATTAGGTTTGGGTGCTATAAGTGAAAAATAAACTTTGATATACCTTGTATGGATAGGGTTTTTTTAACTAGAATATATTTTTGAATAATTATCAAAGTATTTTTCTTGACATTATACTATATTTTTTTGCTAAATTTAAGTAGCTTAAAGAAGTTACGACTTTGTTTTCAAGCAAATATTGCTCCATTATTGCAAGTTTATTTGCATTTTTATACCAACGGACAGGTGGGAGCGAAAGCCGCGGGTGGATAAGCTCCACATTATTGATTGAGTTAAGAACTCAAATTTTATAAGTTGATTTGATTTTATATAGTATTAAGGCGTTTTAACGCATCATCTTGTGAAAGGTCAATAAGAGTACGTGCATATTTGCTACATACGATATCGAAGACAAAGTAATATTTTTATATTACATAGATTGACTAAGACAGATGATACTAAAATCTGTCTTTTTTTATATAAAAAATCAACTCCAATAAATGTGTGAAGGAGTAAGAAATGGAATTACTAAATCAATATAAGGCTCCCATTTATGAAGCACTTGAAAAATTTAGAAAACAAAGAGTAGTACCCTTTGATGTTCCGGGGCATAAAAGAGGACGAGGAAATCCGGAACTAGTTGAACTTCTAGGTGAGAAATGTGTGGGTATAGATGTTAATTCTATGAAACCTTTAGATAATTTGTGTCATCCTGTATCAGTTATAAGAGAAGCTGAAGAATTAACAGCACAAGCTTTCGGTGCAGATTATGCTTTTCTTATGGTAGGTGGAACAACTTCAGCAGTACAATCTATGATACTTAGTGTATGTAAATATGGAGATAAAATAATTCTACCAAGAAATGTACATAGATCAGCACTTAATGCCTTAGTTTTATGTGGTGCTATTCCTGTATATGTAGATATGAAAGTGAATGAGCGTATAGGTATTGCACTTGGTATGGAAGCAGGAGAATTAGAGAGAGCTATTATAGAGAATCCGGATGCAGTTGCTGTTCTTGTAAACAATCCTACATACTATGGTATTTGTTCGGATTTAAAAAGAATAGTAGAAATTGCCCATTTAAGAGGAATGAAAGTTTTGGTAGATGAAGCTCATGGCACTCATCTTTCCTTTGGTGAAGACTTGCCTATTTCAGGTATGGCGGCAGGCGCTGATATGTCAGCAGTATCTATGCATAAGTCGGGTGGAAGTCTAACACAAAGTTCAGTTTTACTTGCCAGTAAAGCTATGGATAAAGAATATATAAGGCAAATTATAAATCTTACTCAAACCACTTCCGGTTCATATTTGTTATTATCAAGTCTTGATATTTCAAGAAGAAACCTAGCTCTTAGAGGTAAAGAAAGATTTGAAAAAGTAAAAGAGATGGCAGATTATGCAAGAAATGAAATAAATGCTATTGGTGGATATTATGCTTACGGAAAAGAACTCATAAATGGAAGTAGTGTTTATGACTTTGATATTACAAAACTAGCTATATATACACAGGGGTATAGGTCTTACCGGTATAGAAGTCTATGATTTATTAAGAGATGAATATGATATACAAATAGAGTTTGGTGATATCGGTAATATCTTGGCATATATTTCCATTGGAGATAGAATACAAGATATAGAAAGACTGGTAGGGGCTTTGGCTGATATTAAAAGATTATATAGTAGAGATGGAAGCGATCTTATTTCCGGAGAATATATACAACCGGAAGTAGTTCTTAGTCCACAAAAAGCTTTTTATAGTAATAGAACTATGCTTCCAATAGAAGATTGTACAGGAAAAGTTTGCGGAGAGTTTGTCATGTGTTATCCGCCGGGCATACCTATAGTAGGACCGGGAGAACGTATAACTAAGGAGATAATAGAGCATATTATATTTTGCAAAGAAAGAGGTTGTTCTATGCAAGGAACTCAAGATCCGGATGTTAATTATCTTAATGTTATAGAGGAGGATTAATTGTGGAATTGTGGTTTAGTGAAAGCCATACTGAAAATGTAAAGATAGATTTAAGGTTAGAGAAACAATTATTTTCAGGAGAAAGCGATTATCAAAGAATAGATGTATTTGAGTCTAAGGAACTTGGACGAGTATTAACCTTAGATGGAGTATATTATTTTCAGCGGCTGATGACTTTTGTATACAATGAAATGGTAGCTCATGTACCAATGTCGGTTCATCCGAATATAAAAAAATGTTCTTATAATAGGTGGAGTTGATGGTGGAGTTAGTAAGGAACTTTTAAACTATGAAGGGATAGAAAAGTATAGATATAGTGGATCCTGATACTATGCTTATGGATGTTTGTAAAGAATTTTTCCCTGAAACGGCAAAAGGGCTTAGTGATGAACGAGTTCATGTATACAATGTTGATGGTTTGAAATTTTTAAGAAAATGTATAAATGAGTATGATCTTATTATAAATGATTCAACAGATCCGTTTGGATATACAGAGGGTCTATTTACAAAAGAATTTTATGGAGCTTGTTATAGAGCTTTAAAGGAAGATGGTATCATGGTATATCAGCATGGGAGTCCATTTTATGATGAAGATGAAGCAGCTTGTAGAACTATGCATAGAAAGGTATTTAAGTCTTTTCCTATAAGTAGAGTTTACCAAGCCCATATACCTACTTGTCCGGCAGGTTATTGGTTATTTGGTTTTGCTTCAAAAAAGTATCATCCGATAAAAGACTTTGATGCTAAAAGATTTAAAGATAGAAATATTAAGACATGGTATTATACAACAAACTTACACTTAGGAGCTTTTATGTTACCTAAATATGTCGAAGATTTATTAGAAGAGGAGGAGAAAAGGCATGAGTAGATTATTAATTATTGGTTGTGGTGGGGTTGCACAGGTTGCAATAAGTAAATGTTGTCAAAATCCTGATATTTTTTTCCGGAGATAATGATAGCTAGTAGAACTAAGAGTAAGTGTGATGAACTGGCAGACAAATTAAGACCTACAACTAAAAACTAAAATCGAAAACTGCAAAAAGTAGATGCAGACAAGGTAGAAGAGGTAGTAGCTTTAATAAATTCATATAAGCCTATTGCAGTTTTAAATGTAGCTCTACCATATCAAGATCTAACAATAATGGAAGCTTGTCTTGAGACAAAAGTTCATTATATAGATACAGCAAATTATGAAGCGGAAGATACAGAAGATAAAGAGTGGAGAAATATATACGAGGCAAGAGTAAAAGAAAAAGGATTTAGTGCTTATTTTGATTATTCTTGGCAATGGGCATACAAAGAAAAATTCGAAAAAGCCGGTATATGTGGTATCTTAGGTTCAGGCTTTGATCCGGGAGTAACGAGTATATATACGGCTTATGCTTTGAAACATTATTTTTGATGAAATTCATTATATAGATATATTAGATTGTAATGGTGGAGATCATGGTTATCCATTTGCAACAAATTTTTAATCCTGAAATTAATCTAAGAGAAGTTTCAGCACCGGGTTCATACTGGGAAGATGGAAAATGGGTAGAAGTTGAGGCTATGTCTATAAAGAGAGAATATGAATTTGAAGGTGTAGGTATGAAAGATATGTATTTATTACACCACGAAGAGATAGAATCTCTAGCTAAAAAATATTCCAAATGTAAAAAGAATAAGATTTTTCATGACTTTTTGGACAAAGCTATTTGACACATATGAATTGCTTAGAAAATGTAGGTATGTTGAGAACAGATGTTGTAGATTTTAATGGAACACAAATAGTTCCAATACAATTTTTAAAAAGCTCTTCTTCGGATCCTGCATCTTTAGGGCCTAGAACTAAAGGAAAAACAAATATCGGTTGTATTTTTACAGGTATAAAAAGATGGAAAAGAGAAAACTATTTATATTTATAATATTTGTGATCATGAAGAATGTTATAAAGAGGTGGGTTCTAAGCTGTAAGTTATACCACAGGTGTTCCTGCTATGATAGGAAGTATGCTACTATTAAATGGTAAGTGGAATAAAGCGGGTGTATACAATGTAGAAGAGTTTGATCCGGATCCATTTATGGAGGCTTTAAATAAGTATGGTTTACCTTGGAAAGTAGTTGAAAATCCTAAAATAGTTGAATAATAAAGAGAGGATAAAGAGGCTGGGGAAAAACTCTTTTTAGTAGATTGCTAATAAATAAAGTAGAATATAAAACTTGATTTATTATTTTGCTTTTATACTTGTAAAATTAGTGAGGTACTTTTTATAGGAGTTTTTACAGTCTCTCTTGAATATATAAAATATTTAAGTTTAGGTATATAGAATGAAATTATATGAAGTTCCCTACTCCTAGTTATGTAGTAGATCTTGCACAGCTGGAAGAGAATTTAAAAATATTAAGAAGAGTATCAGATGAAACCGGAGCAAAAATATTACTTGCACAAAAGGCGTTTTCTATGTTTGCTACATATCCACTTATAAAAAATATCTTGCAGGAACAACTGCAAGTGGTTTGTATGAAGCAAAATTAGGCTATGAAGAAATGGGTGGACAAGTTCATGTATTCTCACCTGCTTTTAAAGACAGCGAGTTTGATGAAATAGTAGAAATTTGTGATCATATAGTATTTAATTCCTTTAATCAATTGGAAAAGTTTAAAGACAGATGCAGGGGGAAGGAAATCGGTATCAGAATTAACCCTGAATGTTCTACACAAACAGAGCATGAAATATATGATCCTTGTGCCTATGGCTCAAGATTAGGTGTAACTATAGCTAATTTTTAGAGAGGATTTGGTAGAGGGAATAAGTGGACTACATTTTCATACTTTATGTGAACAAAATGCTGATGATTTGGAAACTACTTTAAAAGCAGTAGAAAAGAAATTTGGTAAATACTTATATTCCATGAAGTGGCTAAATATGGGTGGAGGTCATCATATATCCAGAAAAGATTATGATATAGATAAACTTATATATTTAGTAAATTATATGAAAGATAAGTATGATTTGGAGATATATCTAGAGCCGGGTGAAGCTGTAGCTTTAAATGCAGGTTATCTTGCTTGTGAGGTTTTAGATATAGTAGACAACGGAATTAAAATTCTGATTTTTAGATGCCAGCGCCGCTTGTCATATGCCTGATGTCTTGAAATGCCATATAGACCACCTCTTAAAGATGGATATGAAGCAAATGAAAAAGATTACACATATAGGCTGTCATCTGCTACCTGTTTATCAGGTGATATTATAGGAGATTATTCTTTTGAAAAAGAAATACATATAGGAGATAGACTCTATTTTGAAGATATGGCTATATATTCTATGGTAAAAATAATACATTTAACGGTATAGCTTTTACCAAGTTTATATGTTATGGATAAAAAGTGGAGAATGTAAAAAGATTAAAAAGTTTTTCGTATGAGGATTTTAAGGGAGATTATCTTGATGAAAATAAGCGATATAGAAAAAAATTAGGCTTATATATGCCGCCGAATTTGGACGACATCATGGAACCATAATGATATGGCCTAAAAGACCGGGTTCTTGGAAAAAGATCAAACTAAAGTAAGAAAAAAATATTTGCTGATATAATAACAGATATAGCTGAAGTTGAGAAATTATATTTAATTATAAAAACAGAAGATTTATTTGATGCTCATAAAAATTATAAGTGATACTTGTGATGAAAAATTAGCTCCAGGTAGGTTGGTTAGTTCCAGATTTAATATAATTAATAATATAAAATATCTTGATTTTTGATACAGATGATGCGTGGGCAAGAGATACTGCCCCAACATTTTCTTGTAAATGATAAAAAGTATTGCGGGAGTAAGTTGGAAATTTAATGCTTGGGGTGGAGAATATGATGGTCTTTATAAAGATTATGAAAATGATGCTGCTTTTAGCAGATAATATTTGTAAAGATTTAGGCATAGAAAAATATAGATTCTAAAGATTTTGTACTTGAAGGTGGCTCTATACATAGCGATGGAGAAGGAACCATTTTGGTAACAGAAGCATGTTTGCTTAGTAAGGAAGAAATCCAAAGCTTAGTAAAGAAGAAATAGAAAAAACGTTTACTGAGAACATTAGGGGCAAAAAAAGTTATATGGCTTAAAAAATGGTATATATAATGATGAAACAAATGAACATATTGATAATATTTGTGCTTTTGTAGAACCTGCAAAACTTGTTCTTGCTTGGACAGATGATGAAAGTGATCCACAATACACTATGTCAAAGTCTTGTATGGATATCTTAGAAAAAGAAGTAGATGCTAGAGGTAGAAAGATTGAAGTAATAAAGATTAATATTCCTAAAAATCCGGTCTGTGTAAAGAAAGAAGATTTAAAAGATTTCATTTTTGAGGAAGGCGAAGACACTAGAGAAGTAGGTGAAAGATTAGCAGCAAGTTATATAAATTTCTATATTTGTAATAATAAGATAATAATGCCTTTATTTGAAGATGAAAAATGATGTTCCGCTATACATACCTTACATAAATTATTTCCGGATAGAAGAATAGTAACTATAAAAAGCAAGAGATTTACTCCTTGGTGGTGGAAATATACATTGCCTTACTCAACAAATACCGGAGTATAAATCAAAAATTTTTGAATAGGAAGATAAATATGGAAAGAAAAAGTTAAAGTTGCAGCTATTCAAATGTCTTGTTCAAGAGATATTACAGAAAAATATAGAAAAAGCGGACAGATTAGTAAGAGAGGCTCATATAAATGGGGCAAAAATAATCTTATTACGGAATTATTTGAAAGACAGTATTTTTTTGCTAAGAGAGAAGATATGAATACTATGATTTTGCAAAAATGTAGAAGAAAACGATGCTATTAAACATTTTTTTCAAAATTAGCAAAAGACTTAGATGTGGTTTTGCCTATAAGTTTTTATGAAAAGGATATAAATAATTTATATAATAGTATAGCTATAATAGATGCAGATGGTAAAATTATGGGTGTATACAGAAAAACTCATATACCAGATGATCATTACTATCAAGAGAAATTTTACTTTACACCTGGAAATAGTGGTTTTAAAGTATGGGATACAAAGTATGCTAAGATAGGTGTGGGAATATGTTGGGATCAATGGTTTCGGAAACAGCCAGAAGTATGGCTCTTATGGGGGCTGAAATTTTATTCTACCCAACAGCAATAGGATCTGAGCCTATATTAGAATGTGATAGTATGGAGCATTGGAGAAGAACCATGCAAGGTCATGCGGCGGCAAATATTATTCCTGTAGTAGCGGCAAACAGATATGGACTTGAAGAAGTTTACCCTTGTGTAGAAAATGGAAATCAAAACTCAAGTTTAAATTTTTATGGTTCAAGTTTTATAACTGATGAGTTGGGAGAAATAATAGAAAGCGCCGGTAGAGATAAAGAAGAGATTTTATATTCGGAAATAGACTTGGATAAAAATAGAGAAGATAGATTGGCTTGGGGACTTTTTAGAGATAGAAGACCTAAGATGTATAATAAGATAGTAGAGTAAATTCATATAATTATTTGTGATAAAAACATTAATAGTTAGATTTTATAGTTGTAATATATTTTGTATTATTGAAAGATAAAATCTTTTAAGCAAGTTAATATAGAAAAATATATAAAAAGGATATAAAAATATTTTGAGAATTACTTTTGACTTAAGCAGTTAAGTTATCCGTATGGTAAAAGGATTTGATAGGTGTTTTTATTCTTTTTATTTTTATAGTTATTTTGCTGTGTCTATATAGAGATTTGCTGAAAAAATAAGTTAAAAGAATTTTTATTAGTGATTTATTAAGGATTATTATTAGATGATGTATCAGAAATATTTTTGTATTAATATTTTTATTTTTATGGTTGGGAATAGGATTGAAAAATAGTAGACGATATCTAGAGAAAAATACATAAGAAATAAAAATTTAATGAGTATCAAGAAATAAAAGGATAAATTTTAAGTTGAAAATTTACTAGATATTGGATGTTTTTGCTTGTATGTACTAAATGAAGTGGCTTTTTAAAGGGTGAAAAATAGAAAAAAAGTTTTTGAAAAATGTTGACACTTATATTGGTATATGATATTATATGCAGGTCGCTATCACATAGCGACAAAAAGAACCTTGAAAATCAAAGATTAAACAGTACACATAACCCTGAAATTTCTTTAAAAGAAAATTCAAGAATGTAAAAACCTTAACAGTAAAGGAAGATAAGTTGAACTTATGAAAATAAGAGTAGATTTATCAAAGGATAATTGCCAGTGCAATTAGAGAGAGATTAAACTTTAAGATGAGAGTTTGATCCTGGCTCAGGATGAACGCTGGCGGCGTGCTTAACACATGCAAGTCGAACGAAGTGTTTATTCAAAGTTCTTCGGGATAGAGAATAAATTACTTAGTGGCGGACGGGTGAGTAACGCGTGGGTAACCTGCCTCACACAGGGGGATAACAGTTGGAAACGACTGCTAATACCGCATAAGACCACAGCACCGCATGGTGCAGGGGTAAAAGATTTATCGGTGTGAGATGGACCTGCGTCTGATTAGATAGTTGGTGGGGTAGAAGCCTACCAAGTCAACGATCAGTAGCCGACCTGAGAGGGTGATCGGCCACATTGGGACTGAGACACGGCCCAAACTCCTACGGGAGGCAGCAGTGGGGAATATTGGACAATGGGGGAAACCCTGATCCAGCAACGCCGCGTGAGTGAAGAAGTATTTCGGTATGTAAAGCTCTATCAGCAGGGAAGAAAATGACGGTACCTGACTAAGAAGCCCCGGCTAACTACGTGCCAGCAGCCGCGGTAATACGTAGGGGGCAAGCGTTATCCGGATTTACTGGGTGTAAAGGGAGCGTAGACGGCATAGCAAGTCTGAAGTGAAAGCCCGGGGCTCAACCCCGGAACTGCTTTGGAAACTGCCAAGCTAGAGTGTCGGAGAGGTAAGTGGAATTCCCAGTGTAGCGGTGAAATGCGTAGATATTGGGAGGAACACCGGTGGCGAAGGCGGCTTACTGGACGATAACTGACGTTGAGGCTCGAAGGCGTGGGGAGCAAACAGGATTAGATACCCTGGTAGTCCACGCGGTAAACGATGAATACTAGGTGTCGGGAGGATTAACCTTTCGGTGCCGTCGCAAACGCAGTAAGTATTCCACCTGGGGAGTACGTTCGCAAGAATGAAACTCAAAGGAATTGACGGGGACCCGCACAAGCGGTGGAGCATGTGGTTTAATTCGAAGCAACGCGAAGAACCTTACCAAATCTTGACATACCTATGACAGACAAGTAATGTTGTCCTTCCTTCGGGACATAGGATACAGGTGGTGCATGGTTGTCGTCAGCTCGTGTCGTGAGATGTTGGGTTAAGTCCCGCAACGAGCGCAACCCTTGTCCTTAGTAGCCAGCAGTAAGATGGGCACTCTAGGGAGACTGCCAGGGATAACCTGGAGGAAGGTGGGGATGACGTCAAATCATCATGCCCCTTATGATTTGGGCTACACACGTGCTACAATGGCGTAAACAAAGAGAAGCGAGCCTGCGAGGGGGAGCAAATCTCAAAAATAACGTCTCAGTTCGGATTGTAGGCTGCAACTCGCCTACATGAAGCTGGAATCGCTAGTAATCGCGAATCAGAATGTCGCGGTGAATACGTTCCCGGGTCTTGTACACACCGCCCGTCACACCATGGGAGTCAGCAATGCCCGAAGTCAGTGACCTAACCGCAAGGAAGGAGCTGCCGAAGGCAGGGCAGGTAACTGGGGTGAAGTCGTAACAAGGTAGCCGTATCGGAAGGTGCGGCTGGATCACCTCCTTTCTAAGGAAGAGAGTAGGGGTTGTGGGTACTGTTTAATCTTAGATTTAAGAGGGGAAAAATATTCCGGTGTCGATGCGACTAGGGGGCACACCCGTTCCCATCTCGAACACGACGGTTAAGACTTAGTCGGCCGATGGTACTATACTGGAGACGGTATGGGAGAGCAGGTGGATGCCGGATTTTTAAAAATATAATAAAGCAAAAGGCTTATTATAAAGGGGCTTATAGCTCAGCCGGTTAGAGCGCACGCCTGATAAGCGTGAGGTCGGTGGTTCGAGTCCACTTAAGCCCATGACTACGAAAGTAGTAAAAAGAATAGTAAAGTAAGAAACCAATATGGGGGTGTAGCTCAGTTGGGAGAGCACCTGCCTTGCAAGCAGGGGTCAAGAGTTCGAATCTCTCCATCTCCACTAGGACTTGTATAAGTCCGAATCGTACCTTGAAAACTGCATATCAAACGAGATTAAGAAGAATGAAACAGTAAAATGGAATTGCGTATTAGTAGTGCAATACCATTAATTCATTTATCTTAGACATCCGAGGTGATAATAACGAGAGTTATTATCCAAACAAACTAAAATATTGTAAACACAATAAAAAAACCAAACCGACCAACAAGATACACGCTAGTATCTAAAGATTATCCTACCGCAAGGATAAGAGTTGGTTAAACATAAAGAGCGCAGGGTGAATGCCTTGGCACTAAGAGCCGAAGAAAGACGTGATAAGCTGCGAAAAGCTACGGGAAGAAGCAAATATTCAATGATCCGTAGATATCTGAATGGGGAAACCCACTTGAGAAGACCTCAAGTATCCATGCCTGAACACATAGGGTATGGAAGGGAACCCGGTGAACTGAAACATCTAAGTAGCCGGAGGAAAAGAAAGAAAAATCGATTCTGGGAGTAGTGGCGAGCGAAACCGGAGGAGCCCAAACCTATCTGCGTGCAGATGGGGGTTAAGGACTGCAATAAGTTATCTAATAGTTAGTAGAAAGGTTTTGGAAAAGCCTACCAAAGAGCGTGAGAGTCGCGTAAATAAAAACGAGTTAGAGACAAGCAGTATCCAAAGTACCACGAGACACGAGAAACCTTGTGGGAAGTCGGGGGGACCACCCCCCAAGGCTAAATACTACTTAGTGACCGATAGAGAAATAGTACTGTGAAGGAAAGGTGAAAAGAACCCCGGGAGGGGAGTGAAAGAGAACCTGAAACCCTGTGTTTACAAACTGTGGAAGTGCAATACTCAGTAAAGCACAACCGCGTACTTTTTGTAGAACGGTCCGGCGAGTTACATTTACTGGCGAGGTTAAGCACTACAGGTGCGAAGCCGAAGGGAAACCAAGTCTTAATAGGGCGAATAAGTCAGTGGAAGTAGACCCGAAACCGGGTGATCTATCCATGTCCAGGTTGAAGTTTTCGTAAAAGAGAATGGAGGACCGAACTCACATCCGTTGAAAAGGGTGGAGATGAGGTGTGGATAGGGGAGAAATTCCAATCGAACCCGGAGATAGCTGGTTCTCCTCGAAATAGTTTTAGGACTAGCCTCGTTAGAGTCTGCTGGAGGTAGAGCACTGAATTTTTGCGGGGGCGTCAAAGCTTACCAATGAATATCAAACTCCGAATGCCAGCCAGATGATTAACGGGAGTCAGACTACACGAGATAAGTTGGGTAGTCAAAAGGGAAAGAGCCCAGACCTACAGCTAAGGTCCCAAAGTATGTGTTAAGTGGAAAAGGATGTGGGATTTCGAAGACAACTAGGATGTTGGCTTAGAAGCAGCCATACATTCAAAGGTGCGTAATAGCTCACTAGTCGAGAGGTCCTGCGCCGAAAATGTCCGGGGCTAAAACACAACACCGAAGCTTAGGAAGTAGAAATACTTGGTAGAGGAGCATTCTTACAAGCGTAGAAGCTGTATCGGAAGAAGCAGTGGAGAAGTAAGAAGAGAGAATGCCGGAATGAGTAGCGAGAAAGAGGTGAGAATCCTCTTGGCCGAATATCTAAGGTTTCCAGAGTAAAGCTGATCTGCTCTGGGTAAGTCGGGGCCTAAGGCAAGGTCGAAAGACGTAGTCGATGGACAACAGGTTTAGATTCCTGTACTGCATATAATCAGAACTGTAGGGACACAGAGACGTAAGCGAACCCGGGAAAGCAAAGACCGGGGCAAGCGAGGTATCCGTATGGTAGGAAAAACCGCCATGCAAGGAGAAAGCGTTATGCGAAGCGAAAACAAGTAGTGAAGTCGCTAAAGGAGCTGTCAAGAAAAGCTGCTATTGTATTATATGTACCCGTACCGTAAACCGACACAGGTGGATGAGGAGAGAATCCTAAGGCCGGCGGGAGAAGCATTGTTAAGGAACTCGGCAAAATGACCCCGTAACTTCGGGAGAAGGGGTACCAAGTGAGAGCTTGGTCACAGAAAATAGGCTCAAGCAACTGTTTAGCAAAAACACAGGTCTATGCGAAACCGAAAGGTGAGGTATATGGGCTGACGCCTGCCCGGTGCTGGAAGGTTAAGAGGAGATGTTAGGAAACGAAGCATTGAATTTAAGCCCCAGTAAACGGCGGCCGTAACTATAACGGTCCTAAGGTAGCGAAATTCCTTGTCGGGTAAGTTCCGACCCGCACGAAAGGCGTAATGATTTGAGCACTGTCTCGACAATGCACCCGGTGAAATTGAAGTACCAGTGAAGATGCTGGTTACCTGCGCCAGGACGGAAAGACCCCATGGAGCTTTACTCTAGTTTGATACTGGGATTCGATAATACCTGTACAGGATAGGTGGGAGACGAAGAGATATGGACGCCAGTCTGTAAGGAGTCACCGTTGGGATACCACCCTTGTATTATTGGATTTCTAACCTATGGCCGTAAGCCGGTCAGGGGACAATGTCAGATGGGGAGTTTGACTGGGGCGGTCGCCTCCGAAAGAGTATCGGAGGCGCTCAAAGGTTCCCTCAGAATGGTCGGAAACCATTTAAAGAGTGCAAAGGCATAAGGGAGCTTGACTGCGACACTGACGGGTGGAGCAGGTAGGAAACTAGGACTTAGTGATCCGGTGGTTTTACGTGGGAAAGCCATCGCTCAACGGATAAAAGCTACCCTGGGGATAACAGGCTTATCACTCCCAAGAGTTCACATCGACGGAGTGGTTTGGCACCTCGATGTCGGCTCATCGCATCCTGGGGCTGAAGTCGGTCCCAAGGGTTGGGCTGTTCGCCCATTAAAGCGGTACGCGAGCTGGGTTCAGAACGTCGTGAGACAGTTCGGTCCCTATCCGGCGTGGGCGTAAGATATTTGAGAGGAGCTGTCCTTAGTACGAGAGGACCGGGATGGACTGACCACTGGTGTACCTGTTGGGTAGCAAGCCCATGGCAGGGTAGCCAAGTCGGGAAGGGATAAACGCTGAAGGCATCTAAGCGTGAAGCCCACCTCAAGATGAGATATCTCATGCGAAAGCAGTAAGACCCCTTAAAGACTATGAGGTAGATAGGGTCAAGGTGTAAGTACAGTAATGTACTCAGCTGATGATTACTAATAGGTCGAGGGTTTAACCAAGAAGTCGGTTAGGTTTTAGTGATGAAGTTTGATGTGTAGTTTTCAAGGTATGATAAAAAATACTTTCTACTTTACTTATAAAATAGTATAGTATTGAAGTATAAAATTTTAATATTTTTGCGCGAGTGGCTCAGCTGGTAGAGCACGACCTTGCAAGGTCGGGGTCGTGAGTCTCGAACCCCGTCTCGCGCTCTTTTTAGTTTAACAGCTTAAGAGCCGTACCTAGTATTTAAGCCATTTTGACAAAGGCTTTTTAAAAAGTAAAAAGTGTAGTCTGTTTTCTTTTTCAATCTTATTTTTCAAAAAATATGCAACACAAATGCAACATTAAAAATAAGGGAGCATTCGCCCCCCTATTCTACTAATTCATATTTTTTTAAATCCGGTTCTTTAGTATCCCATTCTTTTTTATATGCTCCGTCATTATCTACCCAGTAATACATAGCTACATCTTTTATCTTTTTATATAGCAGTATCTTGCCATTATTCCGTTTTTAGATAAATAATAATCTTTACCATCCTCTTTTATCCATTGGCCAGAAAGCATTGCACCATCATCTTTGTTTAAATAATACCAGTTGTCTCCATCTTTAAACCAACCCTTTATCATATTACCTGCATTATCAAAAACATACCATCTACCACCAATCTCAAAGCCACTGTCCTTTTTATAAGTATGTCATTTAGTCTATATCTCCAAAAATCACCCTCTTTACTCCAACCTGTAGCCTTACTTTCAAGATGTTTTTTGCATGCTGTATACACGCACCAAGATACAAATTGCTGACACCAATATAAGCCGTTGCCACCATACCAAGCTCCGTACTTTGTAAAGTTCTTATCTCCTACATTTGCTTTTTTATCTTCCAAGTTAGTATTACTTGCTTTTTCTGTATATCCCACTTCGCTTTTTAGCACTTCTACAAATTCAGATACAGTACAAGTATCATCAGAAAATAAAGGATAGCCAAAGCCGTTTATTCGATTTGTTCCACCTACTTCTGCAAGTGTAAAGCTATACTCTTTTATAGCCACGCATCCGCCGTTTCGACTAAAGCTAGAGCCACTAGAAGTGTTGCCCTCTACCGTTTTTATAAAGTATCTATCATTCTTCTTAGACACTTCTATAACTGCCCCGACGTGGCACACACGCCCCATTGTAGGACTGTAAAAGTATATAACACTTCCAAGTTTAGGTTCTTTGCCGTAACAACCCATTTTTACAAAGTAGTCCTTGCCTGTAGGTGTGTACTGTGAGTAGCTACCACACAAAAGCTTTTTACCCTTTATATATGCGTTATCCATAGCTTAGTTCTCCTCTTTCTTATTTCCACCATCTGCCAGTCCTTCTCCTATAACATAGCCTATTACAGTAGCACCTGCCATAATCAGGGCACTTATCTGCGTTGCACTGTTCTGACCGCCACCTAAGGCTACAACAAGCATTGACACAAAGCTTGCTATGGATAGCCACATTTTTCTACTTGTTAATTTTCTAGTCCAATCTATTTTATTTTCTCTTTTTTCCATCTTATTTTCTCTCCCTTGCTTCTAGTTTTTTGTCTACATTAGACCTACAGTCTTTGCAATCTTTTTCATAGATTTTCATTTGCTCTTGCAAAGCTTCTATATCCTTTTTTATATGTATGCTTTCACTTTCAAGATTGCTAAGTCTATGCTCCATAAGCTGAAGGCTTTTTATAAGCTCCTTACGTTCTGCTTTTATCTCGCTTAAGTCCTCATAAATACTATTTATCTTACTTTCTATTCTGGCTATTGCTATAACAACTTCTTTCTCATCATTTCTTGAATTTCTTAAGAAACTTGAGAAACCTAAAAACAGACCACTCAGGCAAGATATAATAGATATGAGAATTGTTAGTTCTATTTTTCATAATTTACTCCTCTCTAAATTGTAGTATTATGCTAACACTAAAAGAGGGATTTCTCCCTCTTTGACACTCTAAACCCTATTTTCCTAATAATTTTATCAAAGCTTTTTTTAGTTTCAGTATCTAAATTTTCATTTCTAAAGAAATTCTCTCTATCTTTTTTTCTTAGTGATACCACTTGTTTTTAACATTTGATAATAATATAAATAATCATTTAAGGAAACACCTTCGTTATAAGCTTCTATAGCTTTAGTAGTAAAAGCTGTCTACACTATAGGAATTATTTATTTCATATCTGGATACTTGTGTAGCATAATCATAAGCTTTTAGCTATTATAGCAACCCTATCAGCATCTTCTAACTCACTGTATCTATCGTCATTAATAAGATTATGAACTAATTGATAACTTAAAGGTCCGGATAGCTTTTTATAAGCGGTATACTCGCTAGCACTCATATAATAATCTTTCTTATCTCCGTTTTTCGTCTACTATTTTAAATCCCTTTTTAGGATTTTTAATATCACTTTACCTTCTCCCGTGTCCTTATACAGTCTATCTATTTCTGAATATACTTCATCATCTACTTGCATTTTATAATAACCGGAGAAATGAAATTTTTGAAATACTCTTGATAATACATTATCATCTACAGTTTCATTTCCGAATTGGTCTAGCATAGGCTCTGATTTCATAGATAAAAAGGTAACTTATTATAAAAACTTTTTGTAAAAAGCGTTGAACTCTCTAGGTGTTCCATCGTTCTTATCATAATAGGTACCTCTTTTGCACCGGATCTATAGTTCTTGCTATTTGCCCTAAAAATTGTTGGTATGGCTTGCCCTATATAATTTTCTACTACAGACGAACCAAGTGCTGTTATCTTATTTTGAGCCTTGTGCATAGCCTACAGTAGTTAAAGTATCATTAAAGCCCTTTAGCATAGATAAATTAAACATAGGTGCAGGTATATTTAACATAATGTCTAAAATACCGGATACATCATTATTATCTTCTTTAAAGCTTTTACTAAGTTCTACCCCCATAAATAAAGGTATAGAACTAGGTGCTGACCAATCTAAGGTATAACTATAATCTCCTATTTTTTAAGCTGTAACTTTGCTTTTTTGACAGTCTTTCTAAGATATTAACATTTTTTTATCTTCATCATCTCCACCGCTAAGCAAACCTAAATTAGCCATATAAAAGCCTAAAAGCCATTAATGTACTTCCTGTTATACCTGCTGATAAATTGTCTATGTATTCGTTTATAGAAATTTTTCCACTTCTAACATTTTTAATATCATGAGTTAAAGCTTTAGCTACTCCCAAAAAGGTGAATACTCAAAACTTCTTTTGTAAAATTTTTAAAGGTGTTTTCTTAAACGGTAAAACACCATTTACAAAATATATCTGCACCCTTACTGGTTCTTGCTAAGTTATTCAAACTGCTAGCTATTTTAGACTCATCTCTATATGTTGCTTTTTGCTTCGTTTATAGCATATTCTCTAGCCTTATTTAGCAACATTTCTGATACGTTAGATAAATCTACCTTATTAGCCTGCAAGTATTCTGCAAAAATCTTTTATAGTAACCACTTATGAATATTTGGTCCTCTAGCTCAAGCATATCTGAATTAAAACCTGCTAGCCTTTTCAAGTCCGCTTAAAACTTTTTGTACCAAGTTTAGATATCTTAGTATCGCCATTAAACTTAAAAAAATAGTACGCTTTTTGTCTTATTAAGTTCATCTGGTCATACTTACCGCCACCGTCTAAAATGTCTTTTTACTAAATCATAGTCCTTATTAGCAAATTCTTTTATATTTACTATCTATCATAATAGCCTTTGTTTTTGTACTAATATTATTAAATACAGTATTTTCTAAGCTGTATGAGATATAATTTCTCATTCTTACAACAGGATAAAATATAGCATTTCCTAATACGTTTCTTATATGTGTTTTAGGATTTCCTAGCATACTAAAAGGTATCTCCAAGCATTCCACTTATCTACCCAAGTAGATGGTATTTGATTTGCAAGGTCTTCTATTACTTCCATTTTAGCCTTTGCTATTTCTTCCTCTGTACTTGCTTCTACTAGTTTCTTAACTAAATCTTCATTCAGTTTTTACCTCCGGTATATAGCCCCTATTATTTGAATACTTCTTTATCAAATCTCTATTTATATTTCTTTCTATGTCTTTTTACTGCCATTAAGTCTATAGATTTAACTAAATCTTCACTTACCTTATTAGTCTTTAACATAGATATAGCTTGTACTACTTGGCCTGCATTAGTAGATACGGCTTGTAATTGAGATAATATTTTTAGTACATCACTTGCCTTTTTATTTTCACTAGCTATTTTTAATAAAGCTTCTGCAAGCACTATATCTTCTTTGCTAGGGTTACCTCTATAAACCGCCTCTTCCCAAGCAGTCATTGCCCCATTATAGCCTTGTCTTTTTATGATATTTTCGGCTTGTATAGAAGCGTAGCTATTTGACTTTTCATAATAAGAAAATCTACCATTTAACAGTTCTTCTTTTATAGGCTCTACTAAATCATCTATTACATAATCTGATTCTAATACGGTTCTAGCTAGTCTACTTACTTTCTTTTCATCACTCACAGCCTTTGGAACATCTATATCACGCAAAGGATTATTTCCCTTTGGTAATATTCCATAGGTTTCGCAACACTCTTTTTACTTTCTCATCCAAATTAGCTACAGCATAATCACTATCACTTTTTAGCTATAAACGGGTTAATTTGCAGTCTATTTAGTTCCTTTGACTGTATAAATTCATTAGGATTAGAATTATTCGTTGCAAGTATGTTAGCATAATTAATATTATAGTGTGCATTTATCTGTTGCGTTTTTGTGCCTTTGTTAGCTTAGCAATCTTATTTTCCAGTTCTTTTATTTTTGCTTTATCTCTACTTGCATTTTTCTTTTTCTTAATTCATTCATCTTTTTGTTATACTCTTTTTGTAAGCTCTGCTATTTTCTTAGTATTTTCTCTTTTATATTCTCTTAACTTTATCTTGTAATCTTCTTTTTAGTCTATTTCTTTTGCTCGAGCATTTCTTTTTATGTTTCTCATTTTAAGTCTTTAAGTCTTTCATAATAGCTCATATCATAGGCTGCTTTAGTCTTTTTCCAACTTAGCTTTTTGTATATCTGCAAAGGTCTGTTTTTGTCTTACATCAAAATACATAGAAAATATATCTTCTGCCACCATATACGCATACTCATCTGTATCCATACCATACTCGTTAAAATTAGTATCCTCAGTCATAGATATAACATCTAATATCCCTAAAGAGTTGGTCGCTTGTAGTTTTTATATTCTCATTAAATACCCAAGGATATGTACTGCTAAGTTCCTTATATACACTATCTACTCCTAATCCTTTAGTCTTAGACAATACAAGCTTTCCAAAGTATTTTTCTAATATTATCATAACCACCTAAAACTTCTAGCTCTGCTAAGTCTATGTCAGATAGCTTGATATCATAAGATTTAATAGCTTTTTCTTATCTCTTTTTAATTCGGATTTGTGGACTTCTCCAAATCCCTTGAATCTAGTAATACATCTTTAGCTAGGGTTTTGCACTAATCTCCATAACATCGAAGTATACTCTCCATTATACTTATTTATATACTTGAATATCTTTGTTAGATTCTCACTTAAAGCTTCTTTACTGTATCTAGAATTTAAGCTCGTTTTTAATCTAGTTGCCATTCTATCTACATCTTCAGACTTTGGCTCATATCCTTTAGTTAGTTTAAATTCTTCTTTTAAGCTTTCAACTTTTCTTTTTAAATATGAGTTTTCTTTTTGTAGGGTCTTTATATCTGTACTAGTGTTATCACTTAACTTTAAAAGAGTTTTTAATTTCATTTTGGGTATTGACTTTATTGCTAGTTTCTTGTACTGATAGTCTCATTAGAGAGATGTATTCGGATTTATCGTTTGCATTGCTTTTTATCAGCAAGTGTCAGCGTTCCCGAAGCACTCTCTTTATTTTTATCATATCATAAAGATACTTCTTACCATCACTAGAATGCTTAATAATTAAACTTGCACTATAAGTATCATATCCTATAACTCCATCATTGTTTTCTACTTTAGGAATAGCAAATCGAGTATCATATCTATACCAACCATATTTAGCATCTTCACTATGCTTAAGCTTAATATTTTCTTTCCACTCTTCATTAGTAGCTATTTGTATTAGTTCTCCAATATTATTACTTGCTTGTGCTTTCACTTTCAATTCAGAATTTTTCATTTTTAGTGTACTCTGAATACACATATTCATTTTAGCAAGTCCTTACCCAAATAAATCTCCTTGCTATTTTTGAATTATTGTGTAATAGCTACCTACATTTTTCTTTAGTTCGTTTTTCACAAACTTCTTTAAGTCTTTATTCTTTACGCCTTTAATAATATTTTTATCTATTACAACTATATATCCCCATTATTATCTTTCTTAATAGAAAACTTCACATCATCAAGAGAATTTAATATCTCTACTCTAGGGTCTATATCTTCATTTTCTAGCATACTCAATTACTTCACTCCCTTATTCCTTAGTCCTTTTTATCGCTTCTATCTCATCACTAGGAATTAGTGCATACTTAATTTCATTAAAATTAACCACTCGTTCCGCTAGCTTCAAACATATTTACAGGCATTTCTTTAACTAGCTCAATGAGTTCTTTAATATCTCTTGCTTGGTTTTCTGTTATATCCCAAGAATAGAGCTTAAATTTTGATATAATATCTTTTTACGGTATTTCTCTTTTTCCGAAACCTCAAGTATAACATCTCCTATTCGAGAAATACCAAAAAGTCATCAGACTTATTATTATAAGTTGCAATATCGCTTAATAGATTTATCAACTTATCATCTAAAAGCAACTATTGTTTCTTCATTTAAGTTTTGTAATTTATAAACTTGACTTTTTAATATCGCTTATTTGTTTTAAAAACTCGTAGCCGAACTTGCACGTATGCTTTTAACTCCATTAAAGCCCACCACATTTATATTATCTTTCGATTGTTTCAGCATTGATTTAACTATGTTTTCAGCCGTGATCTCTAGGTGTAGTTGTTAAAAGTCCGTCTACTACCAGAAGGTGTAAAAATATCTTTTCCATTAGGTATACCACTTGCCTCTTCTATATCTTCAGCCAGATTGGTAAGCCATTTTTCATACCCTCTCATATCTGTTTTTGTCAATATTCGCTTCTGTAAAATCCTGAACTTTTAATATCTTTTTGGAAGTAAATACAAAGCTTTCATTGCATAGACATTATCAGTTTTACTATTTGTAAAGCTATCTATAAATCCACTTTTCCCCTTGTAGTCGTTCCAATTACTATGTAATGTGCTAAATTCCGCTTCAATCATTTCTCTATATTTAGTTGGAAGTTGCTCAATGTAAGGTTTTAGAGCTTGGTAATGATACCACACCTTATCGAAATTCGCTTCATACTCTGTTATAGGGAATGTAGGTGTCCATGCATCAGCCGAATATACTTTTTGACCTTTTACACTAGGGTCTATAGTTTCTTTTCCAAACACTAAGCTTATATCTCCAAAATTGGTATGTCCCATATCTGACTTTGTTATAGCTATAGACGGCATAGGAAATGCACCTAGCTCTAGTGCTTTTTCCAGCTTATTGGATGTTAAATTATGTACTGCTATTAAATTTTTACCTTCTTCTACTTCTTTTTTTAAAGAGAATTTGGTATCATCATTGATTTTTTTCTTGTTTCGTGCTACTTTATTATTGACACCTAACTTCGCAGCGTTTTGGACGTGCAGCTTAGGGAAATTTTTCATTCCATTAAGCACCGAATATGGTGTATTTTTATCTAAATATTTTTGAGATTTATATGCACTCACTATCTGAATTGTTCTCTTTTTCGTATCTGGAATAGCTTCAACTACATGTACATATCCATTACCATCTTTCATTGTTAGTAATACAGTCTTTGAGAAATTACCATTTCCATCTCTATAAGTATTTGTATTTTCTGTTAATCTTATATCTGTAAATTCTTCTTGTACCTTAGGGTATTAAACTAAAATCTTCATAATTAGACATAGTTCTATCTGCCGAACCATTTTTCCGTGTCTCTTTATTGCATGTCTCATTCTATCTGCACTTAGTTCAACTCTCCAACCTGTAACATCAATACCTGTAAGTCTTTCAATCTCTTTAGCTAGTCTATCATTCACTTTCTCGGCTATTTCAAATACTGACCAATTATCATTAGGATTACTTTCTACTCTCTATGAGTTCTCCTATACTAGATACCTTTCTTGAACTACCAACTTTTTACTTTCAAATGGCAAATTATCATCAGTATCCTTATTTTCATCTAATCTTAAAAAGCCTTTATCATCTTCTACAATGCCTTTTGACTTAGTATCCTTTAGCTTTGATTCTTCTCTAGTCTCTAAATTACTTTTATTTATCTTACTAGCGTTTTCTAAACCATCTAACCAATGCTTTCTAGCCTTTTCATACATCTTTTTATTAGCTTTTAGAGTATCTGCTACATCTCTATTTGTAGTTTTAGAAATAAGATTATTTATAGCTTCTATCATATCATTAATGAAATTAACTATAGATTTTCCTAGGCTGGTATTATCCTTAGATATGTTATTTATGAATTTCTCGTCATTAAAAGAAATGTGCTGAACCATCTGCAACTATCTCTTCTAAGATACTTTCTCTACTCATATTAGAGCCATAGCGACTGCCATATTCAGTTATTAAATTATCTATGCTCTTTCCTTTTGCACTAGTATAAGCTTTTAAGAACTGTATCCATATATAGATTATAATTTTTTTCTCATCATAATTCTTTATGAAATGAGTTAGCTCATGCCCTGCTACTGCGTTATAATTTTTCTGCATTCAAAGAAAGATACATCTTATTATCCTTAGCATGATAAACCCCATTTTGCATCATGTGGCAACTCATTTGCTACTACTACCTGCAAACCTGTATACTTGCCTACCTTATCAGCCAAAAATATTATTGTATCTTGCTGTTTCGTTTTCTGTCTGAATAAGACCGCCCTCAACATTTGCTAGAGGTTTTGCATTATTACTTCTTTCATAATCTATAAGTCCTGCGTTATAAGCGGCTGTTGTTGCTCACTACTTAGCATATGATAAGCGGTGTGCTTATACTTGCATGCCCAAGTCTTTCCTTTCCTGCTTCATAGGCCGCTTTAAAACCATCTTCATAGGTTAAAGTATTTAAACTTCCATTAGGTTCATAATTTTCTATAAAAGCGTTTTTTCCGTATTCCCCAAATTGGTTAGAACTCTCTTCTATACTGCTAAGCTTTTATATCATTATCCCTAGCCACTCTTTCTATTTCTTCCTGAGTTTTATGTAGGTAAGCCGTGTCAGTATCTATATTTTTCATTGTAAGCTTCATAGTAAGGCTTCACGTTATTATCTTCACTTAGCTTATTATTCATATATAGATTATAGGCTTTTTCATATAAACTAGGCTCTGTGGAGTTTCTACGTATATCTTCTACACTAGGTATGTATTTATTATCTAAGCCGGTATTTGGTATTTCATATTTTTTAGCTTCCGGTAATTTATAGGAACCCTCTTTTATATCTATAGGCACATTAGCTTGCTTTATATCATTTCTAATATCATGTGCTGTGCCGGGTGCATTTAAAATCCCTGCACTCATAGCTCCAAGCATAGCCGAATACCAAGCCTGTGGATCATCTAAAGATATCTTATTATTTTCTCCAAATATAAGGTTTCTACTGACTTTATCTATATGCTCTTGTAGGTATTCTTCCAGACCCTCTGAAAACATATCTGCGCCTGTTTCATAAGCTGTTTTCATCACTTTTTTTCCTAAGTCTGTTTTAATAAAAACACTAAAGGCTTTGTCAAAAGCTTTAGATACTGTTTCACTCTTTAATGCTTTAGAAAGCACACCTTCTCCGATAGCTCCTACACCATTTAAAAGTTCTCCGGTAATCATTTCCGCTCCACCTTGAACTGCCCCATATAGTCTAGCTTGATTTACAGTTTTTCCCTCTCTTATACTATCTTCATATGCACTACCACTAGCGTCTAAAGAAGTTGTAATCATACCTGCAATAGGTACTCCTGTTGCAAGACTCATAGCAATACCAGGCACTTGTCTACCTATAGTAGAACCTAAATCAAGAGCCGTATTATAAGCCCCTAATTGTCTTTATCATTTCTAATTTCATTACTTAAAAATTCATCTACACTTCTAGGGGCTATATACTTATTTCCTGTTAAAAGGTTTTAAATTTCTATAACAGTATCATGTACTGAATCCGCTATGCTGGTTCCTACATGTTTTCCGAATTTTTCAAAAGCCACTTTTATTATCTAAAAGTCTGCTCGTATTCTTGTTTACCCACTTTAGCATTTAATTCATCGTCTAACATACTCTTATATGTATTTGCGTATTCCGAGATTTAGTCGCATATAAATAGTTATATACTTCTTTTTGCTCGTCCGTCATCATATCATAAGCGTATTCATTTCTAAGTATTTTATATTTATACTCATCTATGTTTTTAATATTTCTCTTATTATCCCCGAAGAATTTTTCTAGACTGTTCCTTTTGTTTCTCGTTAGCTTCTAATATTTTTGTATACGATTTTTAGCTTCACTAAGCTTATTCCCTTTTTTTATTAGCGCCTACTCTAGCTAGTTCTTTTTGCGTTCATATCGGATTTATACAAATTTTTCTAAATCTTGTCTTGAATAATCATCCATCAAATTATAAGCATCACTAGAACTGGTGTATGCTCTCTTTTTCTTCTTTTTGCGTCAGCAAAAGAGTAGCTCTAGTGTTATCTTTGCCTGCTTTTTAAATAATTCATATAATAGTCAGAATATCCACTTGCCTTAGTATGATCATCTGTATTATCTTTTTGCATACATAGACATTCTAGACTTTACAAAAGATTTTTAACTCATCATTAGTTTTAGGCTTTTACTTCGTTTTTAAAGCACTTGTACTTATCTGATTACTAGGGTGTATCTAGACATTCTTTCTCTAAAAAACTCTTCTGTAGTTTTTGTAGGCATAGCTTTAGTATACGTTTGTTTTTTTATCTCTTGTTATATCTTTTTGCACCCTATATCTACTACTGCTGTAGCATTATCATTAGCATATTTATTAGCTAAACTAGTAGGAACTTCATTAACTTTTTGATTTTTACTTTTAAGTTTATTTGCCATACATATTCCCTTTTACATTATTAGTAAGTTTGCTCTTCTTTTTCCAGATTTCAATTTTTCAGCAGTGCTAATATCCTTTAATTTATCCGAAATAGCTGCATTTAATATATTACCTTTTTGCTTTTTCTCGTATTTTCTAACAGACTTTTTTTGCTCTGTCCTTAACGCTATTAAAATTAGTTTGATAGTATTGCTTAGCTACTCTACTTTCATCTATTCCTATAGCTTCTAACTCTCTATCAAATTCTTCTTCCGGTAACAAACCATCACTATATAATTTTAATAGTCTGTCATAAGCTTCTTTATTCGTTATAGCCTTATTATGTAAATCCATAGCAATTTTAGCTGTTGCCGGTTTATGTCCACCTCTTGCTATATTAGTTTCTGTAGGTTCTGAGTTTTCTGAACTACCTCTTGACCTTGCATAACCCCTACCACGTCTACCACTACCGCCACCGGATCTACCACTGCCACTACCACCGCCACTTGTAACTCTTTGGTTAGCCATAGCTTGTTGCAAGGCATCTTGCTCTTTTCTATATGCAAATTCTCTTTCCCAGTTATCTTGAGCTAAGCTATCTTTATCTATGTTATATGCAAAATCTCTATCCATATTTTTTTGTGCCAATATGTCCTTATATTTACCATAATCCATATTATATTCATTATTATATCTGTTAGCTAAGTAGTCTCTATCCGTGTATAATCACTCATAGTATCTCTATACTTTGCATAGTCCATCTGTTCAAGACCCGTAACTGCGTTTAACTTATGATAATCATTATTTACATCATCTCTATACATTCCATAAGCCATATTTGCAAGCTCCATATTTTTAGCATTTAGGTTTTTGTAAATAGTTATCGTAGGCTTGACTGCCTACTGTCTGTGCATAGGAATTTCCGTATCCTCCACTTAAAGAACTTATATTTCCTATTGTATCTCTCATAGCTTTATTACCTGCATTTAGATAAGACTCCTTCATAGTATCGTAAAGAGCTGCATAATTTTTATCGGTATTTATGTCAAACGCTTTTCTCCCCATTATACCGTCTAAAATACCATCTATCTTATCCGTATATCTATTTTCATACGCATCCGGCTTATCCAGTTCTTTATCAGCTAACAAACTTCTATATCTATTTACGCTGGAACTAGGCTTATACGCTTCTAAATCTATCTTATACTTATTTGGATCACCTACTCTAGTTTGTAACTATATGTCTTTCAGATACAGTACCTGTAGCATTATTAGTTGTAGTAGGTACACTTGCAACGTTTGTGTTATTAACATTAACCGGGGCGTTTATACTAGAGGAATTTACAGTAGGACTGGAAATTGTACCTGTATTTCCTCTTTGTAAGCTTCTTAATAAGCTATTGTTCTGTAACGACGTTCCTGGTAGTTTTGTATTCCGTACTTTTTAGCAAGCTCCTTTCTAGCACTAAAACTAGAATTTCCACCCCTGCTTTTTATAAAATCAACCACTCCCATACTCTCATCTCCTTAATTCGTATCAATAGGTTCTATTTGTTCTTGTTTATTACCATCTTCAATACTTTTACCCTCTCGCAACATACTCTCTATAAGAGAAATTCTCTTTGCGTTTTCTATCCCCTTTTATTTCTAGATTATTTAGTAGTAATATATTTTCTATAATTTCCTTGTTGTATGCTATATCCATATTTACCTCTCTTAATCAGGAACCACATAGTCTGTCGAACTATCATCACTATCGTTGTTTCTTCTTTCTCTTCACGCTTCGTATTTATCATACAAATCTTTTAACATTGCTAACAAGCTCCATCCTTTCAACCAACTATCATACTCTTCGTTGTCCAAATCTAATATCTTTACAAACCATATCTCCATCATCGTATATTTTTAAAGGGCGATCGTGTAAACCCTGACCTTGTGCTTTCAAATACATTGCCGTCTTTTCCGGCAGAATATCTTATTTGGAAATGCCCTAAGCCCATTTCAAAATCTCTTATATCGTCCTGATTAGGGTTTCTTATGTAAAATTGTCCGCACTGGACTCTTAAATCCCCATATATTTCAGCACTATTTATCTTCCCGCTTATATTTGCATTTTGACAACTCATGCTCCTGTCTGTATTTGTGACAAATCTATTGTTAGCCGTTACAGTTCCTCAAGTTTTATTTTTATCCCTCTTATGGCTTACACCTTCCGTAGACACATTTATAGTCGATATAATGTTTCCTTTGTTGACCATATTGAGTTTTATACCATCAACAGCGGTTACTATTTCCGCTATTTGGTTATTAGCAGAAGCTACTCTTTGTGTTATGTTATCCACTGAAATAGCAATCTCTGCAACCTTATCTCCTTCTTGTATATGCCTTATAAGTGCATTACTTGAATAATTATCCTCAGGAGTTATGTTATTAAACATATATTCAAGGTTTTCATTTAACTTATGTAAATACTTTGTAACCTTTTTCTATGTCGCTTTTTCATCAAATTTTATTCGCTCTATATTAAATACGGACACCCTAATTCCACTTCCTTCTTCTATATTTTTCTATCGCCATTAACTTAAATTCGTTCTTTCCCTCTAATCTGTACTAACTTTAGAATGTCTCCTAAGATTTATAGGGATGGAAGAAATCTTTTTTCCCCTGCCGTATAAACTTCCTACTTTTTGCCAAACCGCTTCATCATCATACTTTAAATAAATGTGTACTAAAGAACCTAGTTCTAAACTGAAATAAAAGGCTAGTTTAGACATGTACTTTTCATTTAAACTGTTTTCTAGCAAATCTCCGGACTCTAAATACCACTTAAAGCCGTTATCTATATGTTGTTTGTTCTCTCCACCTATACTAAAGCTAAAATCTCCCAATTCATACATAGTCTTTCCGTCATATATACTGAAAGAATTATCTCCATCCACATAGGCAAAATTCAGGGCTATATCCTCTATACTCCAAGACCTTATTTCCGGATAATACACTCCCATACATCTTTTATCTTCTTTAGAAAGCCCTATATAGTATCTATCTTTATATTTACAAGCAAAGTTTTTCAAACTTCAATTCTTAATGTTTTAGAAATCAAAAGTAGGTGTAACACCGTCATAAGCGTATATCCCTTCTCGTCCTTTATAATACAAAGTATCTTTGATGATAGCTAAGCTGGTATCAGCACCTTTTATAACACCTTTTTGCTCATAGTCTTTGATAGCAAAATTAGAGGGCTTGTCACCAAATAATTTATGTATGGTGTTTTTCTTTAAAGAAATAGACACTGCCTAGATAGGATACACAAGCTGTAAAGTCCCCATTAGTTCCTACACTTGCAACATAAGAGTCTGTAGATATTCCCTCAAAGTTATTAAAATTAAACGGATCTCCTAATCTACTTGCATATATTTCATGATTTTTACTAGAACAACCAAATAATCTATTGTTGTGGCAACATACGTAGTCCATATCAGGAACTTTTCTCTTTAGTGTTAATCCTGCACCTTGAGTAAAACTATCTTTTACAAGCCCTGTTACTATGATGTAGTTGCTGCCCTTTTCAAGTATTACCTTTGTTGTATTAAAACTGTTATCAATACAGCCACTTATTTCTACAGAATCATATAGGTTAAAGTCTAATTCGTCCGATATAATTTTTGTAAAAGAAGAAGTCCTTATGCTTCTTATTGTCGGTTCAAACGTACAATTTCTAGTTGTTACTACTGTTTTTTCCATAGCTTTCATCTCTTTAGTATGAGTGTTAAAAACAAGCTTTTGCGGAAATATGGCTATATACGCTCCCATTTCTATAAGTCTAGTTTTGCTGCTATAATCTATAACGTCAATAATAGATTCACGACCTCCACCTTCAGTTTTACAACTGTATTCAAACCCAAGAGAAAACTGATTTCCAGAAACGGATTTGATTAATCTAACAATCCCGTTCTTGTATGTTTCAATAACCATACCTTCCATATCGTAAATTTTTGTTTTTCTGTCGCAAGATTTTTATTATAGGAAATCTTCTAAGCTTATATTCATTAAAGAACTAAATTCACTTTCCGATATAATTATATTTTCATTTACACCTGCAAATTGACTTACTCTCTTCTTTTGCTTTTTCACATCATAATTTACTATTGGTAATCCCATATAAACCTCCATTAAAACAGCTTTAAATTGTGCCTTTGCAGTGGCTTATGTTTTTCTTCTGTAGTATTTTTGCAACATCTTCAAAAGATTGGTTGTATAAAGAAGCAAAATGTTATATCTAGGATATTCCGCATTATAAAAAGTCTATCTTCGAACAGATATAATTCATGTATACATCGCAAAACTCATCAGGCACTATTAATTCTTTTCTACATCTAAATCATAATCATATTTTTGTAAATTCAATTTCTTTATATCTACTTATTATTTTGCTCTACTATTTTTGCTTCTACCTCATTTAGCCAAGCTACTTTATTTCTTTGCTGTACTGGTTAGGTTTTATCTCATCTACATTCGCTATAAGTTCTCCTAATTGCATTTTTCTCCTTTAATTAAAGGGGCATAAAGCCCCTCTTTTTAGTGTGTATTATCTAGCATAAATGCTGGTTGTAATCATATTTTTTCCAAGCACTTTGTCGGAGTCTCTGGAAATGCCTTTGACCTAAATTGATCCAACGCATCGCTAAAAGAATCTGTGTTATTAGGTAATCTCTATCTAATTCCAGTAGTAAATAATCAGTAATATATCTCGCACCAAAATCTGTATAAACAGGTTCAAACATTAGGTTAAGTTTATTATCTATTACACTTAATGCATATCTAAACACAGGCTTCAAAACAATATCGCCTCTAACCGGCAAAGGGCATTCAGTGTGCATAATTAATTCAGCGTTTTTAGTCTCTTTAAAATATCTTTTCAGACTGCCGTCTAAAATTATACTTTGGTTTTTTTAACAGTACTATTCTAGGGTGGGTCATTAGTAACCAAAAACATACTCAAGACTATCTCTTTTTTATTTTCTATTGATATGGACTTGCTTCCCACGCAGCTCTACATCTCCTATATGTTCAAAGGTACTACCTAGACCGTTCACTGAAGTTGTTAGCCTATTTTCTAGACTTTCTAACCCTCTGCACTATTTTCTGCAATACCTTTTGCATTTTTCAGCCTTTTCTTTTGCTTCTTCTGCAATATATTTTTAATTTTTCCGGCTAACTCAAGACTTACTACAGGTTTGTCTCTAGCATTATCTTCAAAACCATAAGCAAGGTTAGCTCTTGTCAAAGCATTTCCTACGTTAGCATTTACATTAGCTAAATCTACACTCAGCCTACCTTCTTCGTCTATGTGTACCGTATCGCTACCTTTTACCACCCCTAATCTATCCTTAGTGGCAACAATGCTATACCCCGGTAAGCCTTGTTCTCCTTTTTCTCCTTTTTCTCCTCTGGGGCCTATAGGGCCTTGGTCCCCTCGTTCTCCTTTTGGCCCCATAGGTCCTTGGTCTCCTTTTTCTCCTATAGGTCCTTGGTCTCCTTTTGGCCCAACAAATTTTCCCTCTGCCAAAGACTTAATCCCGTCAGTTAAAGTCTTAGCCTCATTACTTGTATTCGTATACTCTAAAAGTTTAGCTTCTACTTCCCTTAACTTATCTCCGACTTTTACTTTCGCATCTTCTGAAGCTTCATTTGCTTTAGCAGTTGCGCTGGCAATCTGCCTTTTAAGATTTATAACTATATCCTCTAGCTGTTCTAAAGAAGTAGTCTTGCCGTCAAAAATATTACCCTCAAATGATATTTTCTTTATAGCATTAACCGTATCTTCTATGTATAAAGCCGCCATATTTGACGACCACCTAACGCTTTCTGTTCCGTCTTTAGCCCTAAGACTTATAAGAACTGCTCCTATCTTAGATAACATCTTATTAGTAAAATGCAAAAGTAAATTATGTACTCATCGTTTACTTCTTTCTAAGTATTGCTGTATCTACACTTCCATCTTCATATAGCATATCTAAAAAGAAATCCAGATAAGTTATATCAACACCACCACTCATTATCTTATCTACTCTAAACTGCAAATCTGTAACATTATTGTCGTATCCGGTAGCTATGTATCTGTCATTATTAGGAATTATTAAAACTCTATTTTTACTACTATCATCAGTTATCTCCTTGATTAAACTCTAGAATCTGTTTTTCAAATTCATTTGCTAGACCTTGTAACATCCTTGCTGTATTTCCGTCTTGGCTCATACTGTTATCTATCACCTCTTTTACAAATCTAGGAACTAAAACTTCTATACCCCTTTTTATTACGTAAGCTTTACCATTGACACATACTACAACATCTTCTTTGTATTTATCGTTATCTACAAATAGCTTTACAAGTACTTTTTCTTGCATATAAGTTTCATTCTCAGATACCTCTTTATCCACTACGTTAGGTACTTCATCTTTCTTAGACTCCATTGCCTTTTCTATTTCTCTAGCTATAAGTTCTTGTAAATCTAATTTACTCATACTTACAGTTTCATCTGCACTAGTTTCTACTCCGTCTGCATTTATTTTTTCTTTTGCCACAGCATTATCCTTTCTAAAATGGGGGCTAGAAGTATAGCCCCCTAACCTAAGTTAAATCTTAATTAGCACCAGCATCAAACGTAGACGCTGTTTCAATTCTTACCATATATTCCTCTACCAGTCTTTCTGCTGTCTTTATGGCTTTCCCACCTACAGTAGCTCTTTTGGTTGAGTGGGTCTGCTGTTCCGCGGGAGCCTAATTGTTTGATGATAGTTTCAAGTCCACCACCTGTAACCTCTGTTACTCCATAAGCATTTGCTCCTAGAATGAGAGTTGAATAAACATCTATGTTACCCGCACCGGCTTTTGCAAATATCTTTGCTTCTGTAGTCTCTACAAATCTTACACCTGCTATCATTCCTATCTCTCCTTCAAATTGCAAATCAGGAGTTGTATATTTATTCATATCTTTCCATTCAGGGTCGTTCATTAAATCATAAGCAACGTCAGGGTGTATTATTCCTACATAATGTCCTTTTTATCTTTGCTGCGTTTTTGAGTCTTTAGAGCTCTAACTGCTCTCTTTATAGCTTCACTGTTAGCTTATGTGCTTTGGTTAAAGAACTTCTAGCACTTACTTGTCCGGAAGCATATTGAACACTGGTACCACCATTTAAAACTTCTCTTGTTATAGTGTCTAGAGTTCTACCGGCTTGTGAGCCTAACATTTGTGTTGCTTGAACCATGTTGTTATCTATGGCTGTTAAAAAGTAACACATCGTAAGTCTTATAAAAATCTCCGTATTGATTTACCAGCTGTTATTGTACTTGCATTCATAGGTGAGCCATGGGTGTTGCACCCTCAGTTAAAGGTGTTCAAAAGCCTTAGGTAATTGACTGCTATCTAAACTCTGCGTGCCCTACCACCATTTTAGGTATCAACTATTTTTGTCCAACGTGATCATAGTATCAGAGATGGTTCTGCCATATCTATAAGATAACTGTCATAGTATGTTTTTCATTTCATGATAAATCATTTCCAGCTGGTATTACTTCTAGTTGCATTAGTTACATCTACCAGCATTCTTAGATTAACTTTTAAGCGTCAAATCTTTTCATAATATTTTCTCCATTTTTATTTTTAAAAACTTATTGTTTCACCTCTCTAGCAGCTCTTAATGCTAGTTTGCCCTCTCTTCTTTTGTCATCTTTGATATATCTCGCTGGTGCTTATACCGGCACCATTTGAAATACCGTTTTCTGAGCTCTTGTACTAGTGAGCTATATCATCTGCAGTCTGTTTCTAACTCTTTTAGCTGTATGAAAGCCTAGCACCCTTTCTGATTTCATCAGAATGACAAAGCTTCATAAGCTGACTTTAAACTTATACCGTTATCTATTAGCTTTAAGAATTGCTGATTTTGTAGTTCATTTTCAAAATCAAAATCAGAATAAAAAGCGCTTTCCACTTCTCCTACTTGACTCTATCAATTTTCACTTTGCATTAAATTCTCTTTTCTCTCTCAGTTTGCTCTACAGCTGTTCTGAGTCTTTTGTTTTTCTGATTCTTGCTTTAAAACAGTGTCTATATCCGTCGACTGATAAGCCCATCTCGTTAGCAATATCTTCAAGTAACATATCATCCTGTTTAAAGAATTTAGTATCCCTCTAGGTCTGTACTATCTAGTTTATATCTTGTAGCTTAGCACATCTATTATCGGCTGTGTTTATCTACGCTTTCTTTCAATTCGTTATGCCCACGTAAACGTCTGTTTAATATAGATTGAACCTTTTTATCGTAAATCTTCCTTATATTTTCCTTTTGATAAGAGTATCAAAATCTTCTACCTGTGGCTTCTTGTGATGATACTCGATTGTCAGCAGTATTCAATTCATTTCCTACCACTTCATTTTGTCCATCAGCGACTTGGACATTTTCTGCTGCATTAGTTCCTTCATCGAACATTCTTAGATTAATTTTAAATAAATCTTTCATTTATTTTCTCCCTTTCCTGTGAGTCTTTCCTACGAGTCTATAACAAAACTCTAGCATTCTTTTATCTTAATTTCTCCCATTCAACCCTATTTGGGGATATTATTTTTATAGTTATCCGGATAGCTATAAGCTAGTAAACTAAGTCCATTTATAAAAATTCTCTAAAAAGCTTGATATTCTGACAAGCTTTCATTACTAGAGCTTACATTCCAAATTAAACTCATCTTTTTAGTATCTTGTTTTATATCTTTCATTTCTAACCTTGATATACTGTAAAACGTTTGATACAGAATAGATATTTGCACTACACCATATATCCGGCTCTCCGTTTTTAGAATAACCTGCCTGACCTTGTAATCTTATTAGTTCTTTGTCATCTTTAATTTCTATGCTAACCTCAACCACTATTTAACCTCGCTCATTTGCCTTGTTTTTATCTTTTTGCTCTATCTACTAGGCTTTCTGAATTCTTATTATCAAACTTGTCTGTGCATTGATTAACTCCTAAATTCATATTTTGCCCCATATCTCCGTTCTCTAACAAATCAAGTATTCTAGTATCTCCTGTAGAATTTGCTATAAGCTCTGCCATTTGTCTCATAGTGGCTTGCATTTGTTGTAACTGCTCATACATAGTTTTATTTTTAGATACCTGCTCCCTAACCTTTTCTTTACCTTCAAAGTCCATCATCTCTAGTACAAGCTAATACTTGATCGCTAAGTTCAGGATTGAAAAATCCTAAATTCAAAAACTGCAAGGCAAGTTCATTTTTGTGCTTCTCTAGCGTAGGGTGATGATTTTTGTGCTTTTTACTTTTTATGTCAAAATACAGGTTTTCTACCTTGTATTTCTATACCAAATTCCGTAACCGTTGCAGGTGCTTTTAAACCGGAATTATCAAACTCCACATACTCGTTTCCGCTATCTCCCAGTATTCTAAATATTCTAGGCTCATCATAAAATTGTCGTATAAGTTCTATAATCATGGTGCAAATCTTTAGTAAAAGCCCTATACGAAGCTTTTATCATATCTCTAGAAGTTTTACTGCCTGCTTCTTGAAGTGCGGCTATGGCACTAGCTGCAGTTACCCCGGCTGTTGTAGAACCCTGAGAAAAATCTCTATTGCCCGACGTTTCTTTTAGCTCATCTATCTTATGCTGTAAGACTGCAGGTAATTGCCATTAAAGGCATTACATCTATAGGTCTGATATTATCTTCATTAGTTTGACCTGCTACATGAATAAATGAGTTATCCTTATTTGCAAACTCTTCTTCATTTATCGCCGAATTATCTTTTATAAAATATCTAGGTTTACTACCCCACTGTGCATTCTCGAGTATAGATTGATTTAGTTTATCTATATATTCTTGTGGCGATTTCATTATGTCTATGTATCCAAAGCCTGTAGGTGTTCCTTTTTCTTCGAATAGCACATCTACTACAAACGGATAAAGACCATGCTCGTAATACCCACTTTCCTTATATGCTTCTTCATTTTTCAGAAGCATATAAAACTCTATCATCCACAAATTTTACGTAATGCAAAATTTCTCCTTGCCCATAATTTTTCTTGCAATACCAATCGTAAACTAGGCTCTTGTCTGTTGTATCTATGGTATCATCATAGTTATACGTGTTCTTATCTATGCTATTTCCACCTTTTAACTTATCCTCAAGTTCCGGATACACAGCTTTTAACACATCATTATCCATAAGACTTACTAAAAATATATTTCTGGAATCTTGTATATCTTGTATTCCGGGCTCCCAAAAGAAATTAAGAACATCTATAAGTCTTATATCTATATCACCTAAGCCATTTAATTTTTAGGATTGAAATATACCCGATATAGCAGGTCCATTTTTAGCTTTTTCAGTAGCATTATCTGAATATACCTTTTCAAAATTACAATTTTCTAGTATTACAGGAAGTATAGTTCCTAGCACCTTAGCTGTCGTCCGACTGCTCTCTAGGTAGTACATTAGCTAATGGAAAAATTATCCATAAAGTCTGCATGTTTTGTTGTTTATGGAATTAAATAGCCACGCTGATACAGGTTTAGGCTCATCTGTATTGCCTACACTGGTTTTTGAAATTTCTCCAATGATTTAATTTCCACCAATCTTCATTTTTGAATAACCCTTTTTATCTAAATTCTCTTTACCTTTTCTTATATTTTTAAAAGGTTTCTATAGCCTTTCTTATTTCCTCTACTCCTATAGCTTTTATATCTATTTCCCTTGTTTCGGGCTTATCTTTTATGACATTCACTTCTTTTGACATTTTAATATCTCCTCTTTAATTCTCTTTGTAGATTTAATGGGTCTTCTATATCTTGCTTTGTTACATGATTTTTCTAGGGTTTATGAATTGTGTCATAACACATATCTACATTCGTCATATATGTGGTCTTCGGTTTCCGTGTCTATATCCTCCACATGCTTATCACTGTAAACAAGACTGGGTATAGTTCGGATAAAATGTTTATTTGATTTAAATATATAAAGCATAGGCATACCTATCTCATCAAAGGCTAGCCTATAATGATACTGCATTTTGCCCGCTATTCTTGCATTATCTCCCGGCTCCCAATATACCCCTAGGCTTTCCATCATTTCTGCTATGCTTTCGCCTCTTGATTTATCCCATATCTCGGGTCTGCTATACCCCTTATATTTCTACCCTTTAAATTCTCATCAGTCTTTTTCAATTTCAAGTATATTTTTTGCAATCTCTTGAGGTGTAAGCTTTATACCTGTATTAGGTTGTCTAGTACAACCGTAATACTCTCTTATTCTGTAAATCCTATTATCGTGGTCTATAGCATACCAACCCACAGAAAAAGGTTTAGCGTAACCAAAGTCAAAGCCCCTATATATCTTCCAAGACTTTGGAATTAGAAAATCATCTATCACATGGGTAAACTTTTGGTCATTTATAGCATAATGAGTGCTATCATTCTTCCACTCACTAAATACCTGCCCACTAAAAGCTATCCCAGTTACCGTCAAGTAAAGCACTTCTGTCCGCTTCATCAGAAGTGATAGATTAGCTATATAGTTAGGGTCAGCCTCTAAGAGTTTTTCATTGTCATAAACTTTTGATGGTATAAAAATCTTGCTACGCGTATAGCTAGTTTTTTTACCGTGCAAGTCCACCACATCAATAATAGATTCTATAGGTTTATACGGTTCTCCTGCCGTAACAAAGTATTCTTTTACCCAACCGTGGCCAATACCTCCGGGGTTTCCTGTGGCTCTTCTATAGACCTTGGTACCCTTACCTGACGGTCTATTTCTAGAATACATATAGCTATATTCTTCCCATGTAAAATGAGTTAGCTCATCAAAGCCTATAAAATCATATCTTTTACCTTGATAATTTATTTTGTCCGCACTTCTTGTCATATTTCCAAAGTATATTTTTGCACCGCTAGGAAACAACCAAAAGTGTTTACTGTCGTTATACCTAGCCTTTGGAAAAGCCCTAGAGTATAGTATCCTGCTCCTATCTATAAGCTCAGATAGCTGAGGATATGTTTTTCTAAAGATGATAGCTGTATAATGGGGAATATGCACTTGTCTAAGTGCTTCTACAAGTAAGTAATCACTTTTACCCCCTCCGGCGGCTCCACCATAAAAGCCTTCGTACTCAGGACGAGAAAGCATTAGAGCTTGCTTTGGTTGTGGTCTCCATATAACATTAGCCATGTTGCTACTCCCCTTTTATATCTATTTGTGGCACAATCTCTATAAGTCCTGTCTCTGTATCCGTGTCATCATATTGTCTAGGTTTATCTCTCCACTTATCAGGTCGCCTATTTTTAAGCCAGAATATCTGCGCTGTAGTATCAGGTGGAACATCTTTAACCACTCTTTGGAACTCTGTACCGTTTTTATATATTATTTCTTCCGACTTATAGCCCATTGCTCTTTTTAGCAAAGCATTTTCGACTTGTATGTCCACTACTTCTTTACCCTTACTAAGTGCGGTAGCAATAGCAGGATAAAGAGTTTTCCACTTTGCTAATGTGGATCTTGCAACGCCCATCTTTTTAGATATATCCTCGTCTATAAGTCCATCTCTGGCAAAGCCCTCTATAAGTGCCAAGCCGTCAACATCCAGCCATTTATCTACTTTGCCCATAAGACTTCCCCCTTTCTGTGTGTATATTTTAATTTTATTACAAACGTTCGTTTTCTTCTCCCTATTAGCCTAGGCAACAAAAAGACGCACGCATTTTAACGTACGTCTGACTTTTAGGATACCCTTTTAGTAAACACTATATTATTTTTGTTATAACTAGCTGTGTATTCATCCACCCCTGCAAAGCTCTCTAGGGTCTATAACCACTTTATCACCTATTTTACTAAGCAGTAAATATATATAGCTCTCACTAACATTTAGCTTACCTCTCTCAATTTTAAGTATCTTATCACGCTCTTTTACTATTCTCTCAAGCTTTTTAATCTTCTTGCTAAGTCCTCTTCGTCTTCCCATTCCTTAATATCCTTTCCCTTTTTTCTTTTTCTGTGCATTCCTGCAAATACATTGTTGCTTTGTAGTAGGGACAACAGGCGTATTTATCTGTGCAAAATAGCTCAAAATAATCATTTCGTTCAGTTTTGCTAACAAACTGTAATCTTGTAGTCATATCAAAACCTAAGTTTTGTAATAGATTATCACAGATTATATAAGCTTGCTCCCCTCCTAGGGCTTTTCTTTCGTAAAAAGGGCATTTTATTATTTGCTTGTTCGACATCATAATCCTCCCTTAATTCATTTCAAATCTTACTCCTACGGTATCATACATATACTGCTTACATTTAGCTAATCCCATCTTATCAAGTGGGACTTTCTCATACTCATCGCTTATGAAAGAGCAAAAATTCTCAAGCTTTTTTCTACCAAAGCCGTAATGTTCTTTAAGAACCTTTACCGGTAGAACCAATAACAGCGTTAAGCTATCTTCAAGTGCTTTTACTGTGGCATCCATTTTAAGCCTGTTTATCTGCTCTTTTTTTGCTTCAGTAATCGTTAAATTAATTTTTGCCATAGTTCTATTCATCCACTTCTTCGAAATCTTCAGATTTTTTTAACCTGTCTTCAGCCTCTTTTATAGCCTCTTCGATAGGAGTCAGGATTCTTTCTTTATCGTGTAAATCTGCCAATATCCTTTGGCATTGAGCAGCAAGTTTCACCGCTTCCACACTGACATCCAGTGCTGAGTTATAAAGTGAACTGATACAGTTAAAGGGCATTCTGCTCTGTAGCAGGCAAAAGCTTTTAGAAAGTCATCCATATCTGTTTTCACACTCTTCATCGCTTTCTGAATGCTGACATATCCCTCGGCGGATGTTCACCAACCTTCATGCCTGTTTCTGACTTCTTAGCTCTACTTGTTCTTTTAACTGTTCAAGCGTAATTTTTGAAGCCTCCTGCATATTCTCTTTTAAATCATCATTCCACTCAAGTGTTCTTACACCTTCCATCATTATTCCTCCATTCATTCTACGCAGTTGTCTATTCATCGTTCGTCTCTCTTTTCATAATCCATAACTGTTTTTATAATCACAACTAAATTGTTATATAAAGCAGGCTTTTCACCGCTTTTATAAAAATTACATTCTCTATCTATAAAGACTCGCTCTGCAAATTCATAGTCAAATTCTATTTCAATTTTTATCCGTCCTTTCTCTATATCTCTTAAATAGTCCAAATAAACTTTCATGTACTCTTTTTAAATAATCTTCAAAACTATTTGTTTGTAGCCTTTTACGAATATTATCTAGATATAAAAAGCCTATCAGCGTTTCCTATACTCTTCGCTTGTTTCTGACGTAAATTCTGCAAAGTCCAAACGCACTTTTTCTTTTATTAACTCCACATCATTTTTCTTTTAGTAAATCAATGTCAAAATCTACATTGCGTAGGTGTAATTTAGTTTTCATTAGTTATCACTCCCATTCTATCTATCTTCGACTGTGTTAAAACGTATATACGCTGTTGCCTACTTTTTTCTTTGTATTCTTTAAATCTTTTATTCATCATTCAACTTCCCTAATCTAAGCTTAACTAGCTCTATGACTTTCTTATACTCTTTTGCAAATTTGTTTTTATCGTGAGTTTTTGACTGCTTTTCTCAAATTCTTCTATAGTTCCGCTAGACAACCTCTGTTACATTCTATTCCGTTCTCGGTTCTATAAGCTGTAAAACACACCACATTCTGAACCTATAGGGATGGATAACTATATAATCGGTATCGCCACTTACTATAGCATTACATCTTACTATAGCATTGCCACTTACTCTAGCATCCCATCTTACTATAGCGTTGTCAGTTACTATAGCATTGTCAGTTACTCTAGCATCGCCAGTTACTATAGGCGTTGTCAGTTACTATAGCATTACCACCTACTACAGCATCGCCAGTTACTCTAGCATGCGCATCTTACTCTAGGGCATGTCAGTTACTCTGGGGATTGTCGAGTTACTATAACATTGTCAATTACTATGGCATCACCAGTTACCCTAGCATTTGACACCACCTACTATAGCATCGCGGTTACTATAGCGTTACCACCTACTATAGCATTGCCACCTACTATAGCATCGCCAGTTACCCAAGCATTGCCACGATGAGATAAGTCGCTTTCAACAAAACCTCCGAGCTCTCTATCTTAACGTCATGTTTAGGTATATCTAACTAAAGCTCTAATTCTATATCACTTCTACCTCAACCTCTATGATTTCATCTGTTAGTCTCATATCATTATTCGTCTCTCTTTCATTAACTTTTAAAACCTCCATAAAAACGTTAGGTACCGGTGTACCTGTAAGCAGTACCACTCGTGTGTCCGGACCAATCTTCGAGACGCAAGGCCTATACCTTACAACTCTATATCGGCTTCTTTTAGGGTGTCTATCTTCTTCGTACCTAAAACTAGAGATAGTTTAAGGTCTTTTGATCCCACGTACTCTCTTGCTATCATCCAATGTTATTACTGTTTTCATTATTTATTTTCCTTCCTTTATTCAGGTATAAATACATAATCTGCATTTTAATCACATTTATTTTCATATAGCCAGTTGTCAAGTGTTATCTGATTTTGGATCTGTCCTATCTTCCATCCACCATTTATGACAGACTTCTCCATCGGTCCAAAAGGCTAAAAGTTGTCTCTTTTCTCTTTCTGCCTTGTCTCAGCATTCTCTCAAAAGCTTTTGATGTAGTTTTTCTTTGAACTTTGAAAATTAAAGTTCATCTCGCTTCCTTTCTGACCTTCTTGCCAAGGCATAAAATACATCCGCGACTATAACCCGCATATCGTATAGTGGATTATAGGACACTTTGTTTTGGTGAATATATTCCCACACTTCTTCCTTTCGTCCACTTGTATATAGGATTTTACTATGAGTCTTTTGTTTTTCCTTGCTTTTTGCAACAAATGTACAGTCCCACACAGGTCTTGCTCCTTTGCGTTTTCAAATACTTCTTGTATATGCTCTAAGGGAAAAATGTTTTGATTGTGATTTTCAAAAATAGAAAAGTCACCTCTTCCCTTCGTTTTTGACTCAGCTTCTCTGACTCCAACTGCGTTATTCTCTTTGGTGTGGAATTTTTCCTTAAAATTGCTAGCAATATCTCACAACTCTGGTAGGTGGCATACCTTTTTGTTCAATCAAGGAAAACATATTAACTGGCTTACCTTTGTATATGGGTCGCGTTCTACTTGTTTTTCATTCCCTTTTCTTTCAAACGCTTAAACTTCACTCATATGTTTCATTGTTTGAGGAGCGTCTATCTGTTGTTGTACTGTACTATTGCTTCAAACTCGATGTTTGCTTTTAATGCTAAGTCAAGCATTACGTCACTGTCTTTTCCACCACTATAGGCTAGCCTACAAAGCGGCTTACTGTAAAAATCTTCGAAATCTTAGCTGCACAGTCTTTAGGATTTCTATTGACTTATCAATTTTATCTTTTAACATTATTTCTCCCAATCTCCTTTTAACATATCGGCTTTTATTAGCTGATATATAATATCTATAGATCTATATAACTACGATACCTACAGTTTGGTCTCCTCGTGTATCCTTGGGTCATCGTCTCTCCAGTCTTGTTCCCCAAACATTATAGGGCTTACAGCATTTTGCACCCTCTTGATACACATAAATAATAGCAGCGTTCTGCCGGCTTCTCCCTTACACGGTCTAAAGCCGAATTTCTCAAATTCTTTTACATCCACTTTTGGTACTAACATATCCCCCTAGTTAAACGGTAAACCGTCTTCGTTCATCCATCAACAGGCATAAAGTCATCTGTATTTTTGCGGTATCTCCGTTCTTTCCGTCCGCAAATTCTTGAGTTTCAACGACAATGTCGGTTGTATAAATCTTTTTGTCCGTCTTTGTTTGTATAGCTTCCTGTCTGCAATCTGCCTTCAATCAACACCCTTTGTCCTTTTAAAAGTATTTCTCGGTAAACTCTGCATTTTCCAAAAAGCTATGCAGTTTATAAAGTCGGTTTCTCGTTTCCCTTTTACTCTTCTGTCTACAGCAAGTGTATATCTTGCTATAGCTAAAAGGATTATTACTTTATGAATATCTAAGTTCAGGGTCTTTTTGTTAATCTACCATTAAAATTACTCTGATTCATCTCTTTTTCTCCCTTCTTTTTATTTCACTCACAGATGTTTCGTTTAACTTGCTTATCACAATTTCAACTCTTGGCTCACTTGCGTAAATTTCTGGCATGAACAAGCTACTATCTGCTTGTCATCTTTATAAACAACTCCGTTAAGGCTATCAGCTATTATCTTGATGATGTTATCTACATCAGGTTTTTTTGTCGGTTTAACCACTCCTATTAACATCATCTCTTTTAGATACTTAGGGTGTGGATTTTTGCGATTTCATAATAAGCTTTTATATCAAGGTGCAACTCATCATCTTCTTTAAAACTTGTACGTCGACCATACTTTTTGCCTATAAAGTGTTTTTATATAGCTTTCATAGTTCGCCGTCAGGTGTGAGCTCTGCTTGCTCCTTTTTCTTGTTCTGACAACTCTAGGTCTTTGCTTGCCACAGGGGTTGCCAGTCTATGATTAATACTATTTCTTTTTGTCCATAATCCTCATTTCTGCTTTTTACTTTTTAAACTCTCTCTTTTAAAATCTCGTTATACAAGCTATCTTCATCTATTTTGTCTCTGCCTTTGCTCAAAGTTTGTAAATCTATTTACTTTAGTTTTATATACTTTGTTTTCTTTCATCAAAATCTCTAGGCTTTTCTAGTGGATAGAAGTCTTGCCAAGATTTCAGGATAGACTGTTCTATTGTTCTTATAGCTGTGTCACTGCCGTTTGATATTTCTTTTTAGCTTTTATAGCTAAGTCTATGCCTTTTCCTACTAACGGCTTTTTGGTTCTTTTCTAGCTATAAAAGTCTACAAAAGCTCTATTTAATTTTTCGTCTTCAAAAAGACTTTCTCACTCTCTTGCACGCACGTGCCTAGATATATTAAGTTGCCAATATATCTTTTTCCCTTACTTTACTTTGAGGGATTAATTCCGCCTAAAACCCTAGTTTCCGTGTCGGAAACTCCGTTTCGTCAACTTTATTGATTTTTGGGTAACCTTAATAAGAAGGTACGCTTTTTCCATCTCCACTTGCTCTCTCTCTGACTGCATCTGCAAATCTTTTTGTATTCCTGATGTAGGTTAGAATACTGTATTTATCGAACAAATCTTCTGAAAAATCCCTCTCTTTATACAAGCTTTTTAACACCTCAGCGACAAAGTTAGCACCTTCTTTTGATGCTCACAATTCTCGCTATAAACATTAGTTTAACGTCCTCTGTCCATTCACAATAGTAACCGTACTCTCCAGTATATCTTTGGGTAGCTGACGACTAGCAAAGCCCTTCAGCCCGAGGTGTGCTTGTATTAATCTCATCTTTTCATCAAGTTGACAATCCAAGGTAAAAATAATCTAGTCCTTGTTTTTCTTGGTCTTCCATGCTTCACCTCTTTACTGACTCGATATACCAAAGATTCGGTCTTGCACTTTCGTGCCAAATTGTTTCACTAAGTTTTTATCTGTCTTAAGTATTTGATTGATAAAACTTACACTGCTCTACCTCGCAAAGTTATTTTTCTCAGATATACAAAGCCTTTCTTTTTCACGTCTCGGAATACCAAAGCTTCCACTCGGATAATCAAAGTCGTTTTGACACTAGCTCGCCATACCAAAAGTCTTCCTCCGGATAGTAGTAAGCCACCCGTTAAGTCTGTTAGGACATCTATATTTTATCTAATCTAATAAGGCTTTTATAGTGGCTTTCCACCCCACTTTTCTTTTGTTCTATAGAGCTTATTCGCCCCATAATTTTTCATCTAATTCGTCAGGAGTAACAGTTTCTATCCTAAATCTTTAGCTTCTGAAACTGCTCCCCATCTATTAACCTTGCACATTTTCTTTGCTGTCATAGGTTGAAGAACCAAAATAACATAACTTGAACTCCTTTTTGATTTTCAACCTTATTTCGCCTAAAAACCTTTGTGTATCTCCATTGAGATAACATTCTATTCAAAGACACTCTCTTTTACTACTATAGGGTATATACCTCCGTAATTATCTAAAAGTTTTTATAAAACTTCATCATTACCAAGATTAATTTTTCTCAGCTATCTTTGATACTATCTTTTAAAAGTATGAATTAGCATCTAAAGAGCGTTTTCTCTATGAACTTTTACTTTTTACATCTAAATCTTTTGTTATCAAACTCTTCTAAACTCTCATTAACTTCATCTGTTGTAGTAAAAGTTATATTCCAAAACTTTATGCTTTTTATCGTATAAAACATCTTTTATATTCGCTTTAAAATCCATTACGTTACTCTCAAAATTAGATTGTTTTTCAGATATCATTGCATCAAGCTTTTAAGGCTTCTGAAAATTGTAAAACTAAGTTCATCAAATTCTTTTTACTCCATAAAACTCTAGCAAACTAGCTTCCGATACACTGCTATAACAGTTCTTAAAAAGCTTTCATCTGCACGGCTTTATTTTTGAATTTTCCAATATCTTCCTTTTTGTTTTGATTAGCTATAGCATTTAATCACTTCTTCTGCACTAGCTATGAAGTATCTATCCTATACCACACATCCCTAAAGCTCTTCCTACGCAGGATGTTTCAGCGTTTTCAATAAAAGATGTTTTATTTATAAAAGACGAACCCTCTTTCTCTTGTGCGTGCCCTACTCCAAGCACCTTACCTTCTTCATCAAGTATTATTGCTTTCATAGTACAAACTCCGACTTCAAGGCTTAGTATTTCGGTTTTTATGCTGCCATTTGGGCATATACTCCTAAAAGCCTTAATTCTTTGATTTGCTTCAACATAAACCTTACCTTTTACATCTGTGAGTCTTGATAAGGTGTTAGCTTTTAAAATATCATCTTTTGTCATTTCGCTATTGCTCCTTTCATTTGTTTTTGCTACAATAGAAAAGCAAGTTTGGATTGGTGTTTAAACTTGCTTTCCACTGTGTTTTTTGCATAGTGGATTTTTTTATTCTCCAACTTTTTTTACCTTTGCTCCTAGATTTTCTACTATTTCCCAAAAAGTAAAATCATCTCCGTTTATAAATTCTTTAATACAATTCTTACAAATACATACTCCGTATATATCTGTTACGTACTTCTCGTCTGTATCTATAGACGTGTCGCAAATTTTCATACACCCTTCATTTTTCAGGCGGTATATATTCGTTAGGACAAAAATCTGTCGCAGGGTGTTCTATTACATACATCACACGTTAGGCTACCCCCTTCTTAACCTTTCTCTTTTCTATCTCTGCTAAGGCTTCTTCTTTTTATCTCTAAAAAGTTTCTTCTTTGCATTTTCTATAGAAACATCAAAAGCCTGCTTCTCAATGAGTACGTCATATGCTTTTTAAATTCAACTTTGAATTTCGATTTTAAAATATTCAAATCTGTTACAAATCTTATTGTAAAACCGAGGTCACGCTCTATAGCTACTTCTGTATAAGCTTATAAACTCTTTTTATCTTCTTTTGCTTGTCTGTCATCTGCTCCTTTCTAATAGCAAAATACATTTTTCTTCTTTTTCCTATTTTTATAGTTTTATATACACCTTTACCTTGCTTAAATTCGGCTTGAAATACAACATTTTCAGGTAAAACTGAACCATTTTCTAATAGATACTTAGCATTAACTATATTTCTATCAGTTGGCTTTCTGTAGTAGTTCCCGTCTTTAGTGCAAGCGTACTGTCTTTTGGAAAGCCACTTCTTCAAAAGTATTTGAAACCCTACTGTCTTTTACTCTGTTTAGAAATACGCTTCCAACTGCAAGCTGTAACTCATCAGAATAGCTTTGTGCTTCTCCGCATATGATACGAGATAAAATCTCTAAATCTTTTTCACTGTAGCTACTACTAGGAGTGCTTAACGGGGGATACTCCTTTAAAGCTTCTTTTGGGATTTCTTCATTTTGTACATTCTCTGAGGCTCTGCTCTATTCTTATAGGCTCACTAGCTCACTTGTTATAACGACTTATAGCAAAAGTATCAAGTGCTAAAGCTTCTATTATTACCAGCAGCAATAAGACCTTTTCAGTTTTTCTAAGACTTTTTAGTTCTTTTCTTCTCATTCTTTGCATATCTCTTGAAAACTCTAGCTTTGTAGCTTTTAGGATGTGCTTATTAGCTTTATTCTCAGAGGCTTTGGCTAGTATTCTTTGATTATCGCTTATGTCTAAATCTATTTGCTTTGAAGTATACATATTTAACTCCTTTCTATAGTTTACATCTTCCGATTATCCCTTTATAATTTTCTTACAGGCTCTGCCAAGCCTAGTAAATGAAAAGGGGGTAAAACAATGGATGAAATCAACAATCCACGATTTAACCATGCTATTTAAAACTGGTTACATTGTCTGTCTATATAAAGTCCAGCCTTTGTTAGATTAGTAAGGCTGTGATATAGATATATCTTTTAATATCTTTCTCCCATAGCAGTCTAACATCTCCCTAAGTTCTGACTAGTTCCTTTTGAAATATAGTATCTCTTTATTAGATATCTCTACTTCTGGACTCTCCGTAATCTCACTCACCTTTATCTACGGGAATTCTATCAAGCTTATGAAGTAGCTCTGTATCTAATAACCTAGAATGGTTCATCTCATATATAAATAGCTTTTAATCTTTCAAGTTCTTCTTTCAGATTTTCTACTGCATTCTATAGTATTACTTCTCCTTTCATCCATATTGTCAATAATTCATCCAAAGTATCTCTTTCCGTAGGCTTTGTGTCATAGTATCCTTTTTCAACTTTTCGCCATCCCTTAATATATAATCGTATAAATCTGATTCATATCCGCTAAAGCATTACTTTGCTTCTGCTCTCAAGTAACACTCGCAAAAGCTCTTCATGATCTTTGTCTGACATTTCTATATTGTATTGCTTTCCTTTTCTGGTGCTAAGTAAAATACGGAGGATCACAATAAATCAGGCACTTTGATGATTAAATTGCTTTTATTATGTCCAATGCTGATCTGTTGCTCAATCATGTACTTTTTCAGTCTTGCAGCAGCTTGCATTATTATTTCGGGCAGCTTATTCAAGCTTGAACCGCATATGCTCGTTCTCTTCCTTGAATATCATTTTCCATCCGCTTTTTGCATTACATCTATATCCATGACTCATATTTATCTTTTATGCAAAATGTCAACAGCCTTTATCAATATCTGTCTTTTTCTGAACCTTCATAAGACCGTTCATATTCTGCCTTGCATATGGCGTCATAAAAATCTTATAGTGCAAGCTCATCCAGCACTTTCTTTTAATAACTCTAAAAATTTTACGACATCGCCGTCAATATCATTTATTGTTTCAATGTTTGACGTGAGTTTTGTTAAAGACGGCACCGCTTCCAAAGTATGGTTCAACATAACTGTGATGTTCCGGCATATTTTCAATTATCCACTTTTGCAATCCTCCATTTCGCACCTGATATTTCAATGTTGCATTCATAATCTAAAAATAATTCCTCCACTTTCTGTTCAATTCTACTCTCCTATCACATGTTATAAGTTTACAGCCTCATCTCTTGTTATAAAGAAATGAATACCTGCAGGTTACCTCATTCCACCTGTTGTCGTCAAAATTATCAACACTAACAATTTCACCAATTTTGTAGATGAAACTGCTATCGCGATTAGACCTGACACTATCAGCACCAACCACAGTGCCATCCATGTTTTCGATAGCAACTACTTCTGCTGTCGCACCTACATTTTCTAGATGTAGCACTCGAACGTTTTGCATTTTCTAGGATTTTCAACTTTATAATGTACTTTCTTGCTTTTTTATAACCTCATAAAAGCTTCCACTTTCAGGACAGGCTATTGGGAAGTTAGGGTCTGCCTCTCAGGTCTGCTCCTCTAAGGTATGCTTCTCTAAGGTCTGCTCCTCTAAGGTCTGCTCTCCTAAGGTCTGCTCTCCTAAGGTTTGCCTCAGCTAAGGTCTGTCCCTCAAGGTCTGTCCCTCTGGTCTGTCCCTCTAAGGTCTGCTCTCCCTAAGGTCTGCTCTCCTAGGTTTGCCCAGCTAGGTCTGTCCCTCTAGGGTCTGCCTCTCTAGGGTTTGCCCAGCTAAGGTCTGTCCCTCTAAGGTCTGCTCTCTCCTCCATCTTTTCCTGTTAGCCACTTTTGTAGCTTCTCTAAAATCTCTGCAATTCTTCCTTTGATAAGGTTCTCATTTTTATACCTCCTGTACTTTCGCTCAATTTTGAGAGAAAGTCCTTTTCTTTTTTAGCTTGCCATTTCTTTTCTTCCTAAGATTAGGTTTACAAAATACACCTGACCTTTTCCTGTTACTTTCGTTGTTTTCGTAACTCTAACACTGCCATCAGGATTGTTTATGGTACTCTCCTTAACCCTCAAACAGCCCTAGCTCCATAGCCCTTTTGAGTGGGGAGGTTTTTACTGCTACGGATTTCATTAAAAAGCCTCTTTGTCTTAATTCGTCAAAAAGTCTTTTCTGACCTATTGTATATCCGTTTTGTTTAAGAAGCTTTGCAAGATCTCCGATTAAGATAGATGTGTCGCTTGCGGATACAGATTTTGCAAATAAGGCTAAAGGTTGCATTTCCTTATTTTTCGGCTTCAAGTGCTTTTCCTGCCTCCTTTCCTCTTTTAAAAAGCTTTAAAAGCCGCTATAGCTATATCCGGATTAGATAAAAAGCTCTTCGGTGGCATACATTCCCATGCTTACGGATGAGTCGGCAAAACCTCTGCCGTTACCCAACGCTTAAACGCCTTAGCGTTAGGAAGTTTGCTTGATAGGATAAGGCTGTATAATCCGCTTTCGTTTATAACGATGGTTTCCTTATCCTGATTACCATCAAAAAGCATGACCTATGTCTATCCTCTTCGTCTACATGGCGATTAACATCTCGACTACCGTTTTGGTACCCGAGGGTATCTGCTACATCTTTTCGACAAACCACGGTTCATTGTCTACTTCTATTGTTCTAATTCTCTCCAAATTCTACGTTTTTGAAAATTTTCAAATCATTCATTTATATTTTCTCCTTTCACAGCTCCAATATTTCCTATCAAAAGAAATGAAATTTATCTTGCAAATTCCATAAATCCTTTACCCTCATGAGTGGAACAATCGCGTCTCCAATTTTGGATAGTTCTTTTGTTACTCCTAAGTGTTTTCCCATTTGCTCATCAGATGCAATCTCTCTTCCACCTGAAACCCTACCCGTCATACATCTAAACGCATTTTAAACGTTTTTCTCTTACTCTCTCTTAGCTTTGGCATCTCCTATCTCCTTTCTAATGCTTTTAGTCACTTCTTTAGGTTCTGCCTTTGCATCTGCTAAGCCTTGCATATATCCTAGCAAGTAGTTCTCTGCTTTTTCCGGTATATGTGGAATTAATACTGCTAATCCCGCTAGTATCTTAGCTTGTTTTTGTATTTATACCTTGCATAGCCTTTCTCCTTTCTTCCTAGCTATCTGATAAAAAGCATAATGTTGTATACAATAAGCACTATGTTTTATACAAATAGCTAAGATTTTAAGTGTTCTAATAATTGCTTTTTTCTTATTCATCATGTATAATTACAGCTGACCCCTTAAAGGGGAGGGGCATTGCCCCTGTAGAACTATTTAAGTCCGTTGATTATGGTTACTATGTTGACAAGTATGCTTGTTGTGATTAAAAGTCTTGTTAGTAACTTATCGTAATCGATGGGCTTCTTTTTGTTTTTAGTTTACTCAACTGTTTTACTCCTTTCTTGTATCTTATGGATACATATTAGTATAAAAATATACTTTGTCAAAGCACTTTTTGTATCTTTTCAACTTTTTATTGCAAAAATTTTTCAGTATTATATACTTAGGAAAAAGGAGGTATAAAATGAACGAACGAGTAAAAGAACTTAGAAAAAGCTCTGGGGCTTTCCGGAGAAAAGTTCGGTGAAAAGATAGGTTTAAAAAAAGCAGCTGTTTCTAAAGTTGAAACAGGAATAGTAGGCTTATCTGCAAGCAACATCCTTTCCATCTGTGAGAATTCAACGTCAATGAGGAATGGCTTAGATATGCAATGGCGAAATGTTTATGAAAACAAGTCAGACAATGAACTTTTTAAATGGGCAGGCAAGGTGCTGAGGCTCAAAGATATGACTTTCAGGAAAAGCTTTTTGTAAATGCTTTCAAAACTAAGTGAAGATGATTGGGAAAAAGTAGAAATTCACTAGAAGTTTGATAGATACTGTAGATACACAAGGACTAAGTCCTCTTTTTAATGTTGTGTTAATATAGTTTGATACAATCTAGCTGTCCATTATTCGATAATAAACCAATATAACTTTTCTAATTGCTCAGTATCCATTTTTCAAGTAAATTCAATATAAGCAATTTATAGTCCATTTTTATTATCCTCAAAATTCCCTTTACGATCTAAAGTAGCGATAACACTATAATAGCGAATGTATTTTCGGTTGTCAAGAGATATCAGAACTTTTATTCGAATTATTGGAAAATATTATTATTTTTAGAATTTTAAAACTAAATTAGGTCTTTTCAAAGTCCTTTTTCATTGTGTTTACATAAAATGTATGATAAGATTTTAAAGAAAGGGCAGAGACTATATATTAGCGAAGTTTTTTTATTAATTACGAAAATCTATTCAAAAATTTTATTTACTACTGTCTCTTTTAACAAAATGACGTGTAATTTAATGAAAGAATATATTTTTACAAACTTATAAAGGAGGATAGCTATGAGCTATAGAAGTAAACAAACTGATACAGACATGAAGCGTTTAACACCCGGATAAATTTATCAAAGGTTTGGGATTAGCCATATTTAGCTATGTTATTTTTAGGAGTAGTGACTTCTATAATTTCTGCTATTATACACGCAATTATAATTTTGTTTTCGATTCGGATATCAATATCTTAAGGTGGATATTTTTAGGTCTATTTCAGAACAGAATAATGCCCACTGGCTAATTTTGTATTTAGTAGTGACTAATATACAATTTATATAAATGAGTTTAAGTTTTTAAAAATTAAGGACGACATAATTATTAAAGTTGCAAATTACGTAGCTTTTTATATTCTCTTGTCTGGTTTTCATACTTGATCTTATAACAATAAAAACATTAGTGCATCAGATTTGACTTTAGTTCTAATATTTGGGATTGCTGCATATAAGATACATGAAAATAAATTTACACTCGAGTAATTCTAATCTAAGTTTTTAGCTTTAATAAATAAAGAGCAATAGGGAGTATTTAATTTTATTCTATCCCAATTAGGGAACTCTAATAATAAACCAAGTATACCGCTTAAAACCACTAAGTATGCAAACGTATCACTTTTTCATTATATTTACATAAGATATGATAAGATTTTTAAAGAAAAAGGCAAAACTATATATTAAAGAAAAACCGAATATGAGAGGTGTCTTATGAGTATTGTCAAGGTATTGAGATATCTGCAGAAATAATCAATAATGAGTATTATTTATCTTACTGATATAGCAAAAAGAAAAGCCTAGCTGAACCTAGAAATGTAATATCTAGTTGGCTAAGTTCTATCAATACTATAAATTTTTAGCTTGTTGGGAAGAAAAATCAAATAATTCTAGTTTCAACAAATTAGCATTTAAATCTATAGAGAGGAAAAAGAAAGACTTTTTAACTCCGGAAGATTGGATTAACAGAACTAATTCTGTAAGGATTATTTCAAAAATCCGGTTACTTGGGTGATGTTTATGCTAACTCTTCTATAGCTTTGAATTTGCTCATTGATTTCACTAGAGTTTCTAAGCTACATCTAATAAAAGAATACCAAAATCTAAATATAGATACTCTAAAAATATCTTTAAATACACTAATAATACAATAAAAAGAAAGTTGATACGAATACACCTAATAATGCAGTGAAAGAAATTGATGCGAACAATCTATAATACAGTAAAAGAAATTGATACTAAAATACATCTAACAGTACAATAAAAAGAAATTGATACAAATACACATAACGTGGTTTAGATAAACTTGAAAATCAAAGCAAAAATACAGATGTTGAGACTAAAGTAGAACCTTCTGACCTTAAATCTTCTACTGAAAGTAAGTTTTGATGATAAACCCTCTACTTTTAAAAAGAGTGATAGCACACTTCTTCTTTCTAAGTGGAATGATGGCGTTACTATTACGCTTTTATTGTTACTATATATTTCACTGATGCTTAGCTACAGGAAATATAGATTTTTACATTGGTAGATGTCGCCCTATTGCTTCTGTTCTTATATTCACAGCCATTGTAGGTGATAGTATCGTAGATACTACTATATTATTTTAATACTACATATATCGATAAGTATTTATATCCCAATTTCTATGATATTACAAGGTATAAAATGGCTTTATTGTGCTTGGGAACTGCTTTAATGGCACTTTTTATCATTTAGCTTTTTATTTCAAATCCGGACGTTAGCTATGATTTGTGTATAGCATAGCTATAGGGATATGCTTGTCATTCATTATTATACTTTTTCAGCAAACTGATAAAGAGTATATTTATTATAATTCTTTAGCCGCTAGGGACGAAATCTCTATAAAAGAAAATCTATTTGGGCATAGAGCATATTCCTTTCTTATAACTTTGGTTACATACTTTATCTTATTTTGATTTTCTATTCTACGCAACTGGCAAATATGTACAGCTAATAAACTTTTACCATAAAGCAAACTGAGGGAACAAAGGGGAACTAGAAAAGCATCTTATGGTTAATGATGAAGAACTCTTTGAGGATTAAACAAATATTTAAAATGCAGCTTATCATCAGATTGGGGTGTAATATGAGCAATAATACTAATGAATTATTTGAAAATATTAAACATATAAATGAATATAATCAAGAGTTTTGGTATGCTAAGGGGAATTACAAAAGTACTTGAATGATGGTAAATGGGATAATTTTTAAAAGAGTTATAGAGAAAGCTAGAAGCTGTACAAACTCTGAGCAACAATGTTGATGACCGTCTTGCTGACGTCGGGAAAATGGTACAAATAGGAATATCTGGAGAAATACAAGATAGTACTATCAAGATATGCTTGCTATCTTATTGTAATGAATGCGATATCAGAAAGAGGTTATAGCTTAGGTCAAACTTACTTTGCAATAAAACGAGGCAATAGGGCAGAAAAATTCGTAAATAAAAATCTAGTAGCTACCAACATTATAGGGCAGAGTCCTAGATGAAACTAGACTCATTACTCACTCATACTCATAACATCTAGGCAACACCCTTTTCAATATGGAATAGGTGTCTTTATACCAAAAATATTTTTATAAAAGAAAGGATAGATTTATGGCGACAGCAAAGAAGTTAAACATCTAGCAAATACAGGTGTCTTGTATTCGACCACACGGATGAAAGCGGTAAGGCATTGATAAGTCTTTTTACCGCTACTAAAAGAAAGAAGGAATATCTAGCGAGCTCTTTTAAAATAACGTAGCGAGGTTAAAAATATCTAAATCAAATTTAACCATGTACGAAGCACTAATTACATTGCGAGATGAAATCCATTATACCATCTCCTAGCACCTTATAAAATGGTAAAAAGGCTCAATAAACACAGCTTACGAAAACTTGTTAAGATATCCACAGATAAAATAGACGACAACCATACTGCATTGGGTTAATCTTACGCTATAGGTCGAAGTCCTCAGACTGTGAGGAATGCTTAAGTAATTTAAGGTACTTCATGAAAACTTTTATACCTAATTTACGCTTAAATATAACACTTCCTCAATAAAGTTTAAAGCTATATGTTCCTGATGAAGCGATATACAAGCACTTATAACTTATTTTCAAAGATAATGACGTAGATATGCTACTAGCTGTTAACTGCTAGCTGGAACTTTTAAAGGCGCTCTGAAATATGTGCTTTTGACTGTAGATGATATGAAAGTAACATCATACATATAAACAAAGCATTGGTTTGACCCTGGCAAACGTAACGCTTGGACTCAGCTTCTACAAAACTACTTCTAGTACTAGGAAATGTGAGATATGCTGAGATATGCATTAGCTCTTTCCCTAGCACAGAATATGAGATAGTAAATCTTAATCCGAATCAAATTACGCATCGATGCAAAAGGCTTTTAGACAAAGCTTGAAATACCCAATTTTGACCTCACGATTTAAGACATTATGCTGCAAGTGCCGATGCACGCCCCAGGTATTCCTGACAGTCTTTGAGTGTGCAAAGGGTCGTTGGTCAATCACCCTGATACTAGAAAATATATACCGAAAATGCTCATGGATGATTGCAAAAGAAAAATTCACGAACAGAGTATCTGAACATCTTAGAAAGCACGAGATAGCA
>BNJS01001792.1_pt1 | contig 101979 bp, 120 predicted proteins | sample 8540461 | NCBI WGS metagenome assembly BNJS01 (sample SAMD00202454, study PRJDB9452) | human saliva metagenome | isolation source: human saliva | place: Japan | reverse complement strand
CTATCATCATAAACAAAACACCTTTTGAACTGCGAAAACTTGCAATTCAAAAGGTGTTTTTCTGTCTCGAACCTAGCTAACTAGTGAATCATGCTTACAGAATATCAACATTGGCATGAACTCCTATGAAACTCACATTGATAGACTGATCTTGCTCTTAAGCAGAATAAATAGAATTTCTAAACTCATCTGATTCCTTGAGATATGCTTTGTATATAGCTTTTTTCAACTTCTGAACAGGAGTTTCAATGAAACGGTATTGTTTTTGACTGATATTTCCTGCTTTGATCTGAGCAAGTTCTTCTTTTACCGCTTCTTCCATCAATTGCTTCATTCTTTCAGGACTGGAAATCACTTCTGGCTTACCTTTGTAGTCAATGGTAATTGGTTTCAACTTACTGATATTCGTGATCCGTTCATCCATTTGTTCCTTCTTGAATTGGGCATAGGTCTTACCAGCTAAGATCTTTTCAAAGATGTATTGGTCTGACAAGGGACGATTCTCGTTTTCAGCATCTTGCTTGTACTGATTAGAGACATAAGGAACGAAACCTTCGTAATAGCCTAGACCTGCCATGAGTTCAAAGGCTTGTTTTCTAAAGCTGATATCACCACTCATCCCCTTGTCATTTTCGTTGACACCATAAATCGTATCAAACATATCAACGGTATAATAACCATTGGCATCTACTTTCCCTGTAGCCGTGAATCCTTTAATGATATAGCGATTTACTACGATGTGGTTGTCAATCAAACTATGAACATCTCCTAGCTTGCTTGCATCCGCCTCAGTTAAAGCCTTGATTTCCTCACTCTGGTGAGTTGGTTTGACCGATGGATTTGGATAAGGAACAGGAGTTCTTGAACCACTTGTCGCACTCGGCAAGAGTTGCTTGAAGTAGACTGCCTTATCCGCAGCTGACAATCCTCGACTTGCCTCAGCTTCTAGATAATCTAAAGTATAGAGAACATCGAAACTACCGTGCATATATTCTTTCAAATATGCGGCTGATTTAAAGCGCTCAGGTGTCTTGTTGTAGAAACTGTCTTTGTCACTCTCGTCATAGACAAAGTTCAAGTTAAAGTAGGTATCTGTTTCAGGAGTGTAGGAATTTTCAAAGATTCCACGTGCATAGAATTCTGCCCCAGTACCATCTCGTCGACCATAATTATTAAAGAGGACTGTGCGATCCAACAAGTGAGTCATTTCATGAGAGTAAGTCGCTGACCCTCGATCGTCCAAGACCCTATCAATAAAGTAACGCACACCAGCACCATTTGCCTCAGCACCTACTGATTGAGGCGGAGAATACATGCCTAGCGGAGACATAAAGTCCTTGACTCCCTTATCCGCCTCCGAACCAAACTCCTTGGACCAGGTTTCCTTGATACCTGCATTTTGCTTGCTAGTATACTTTTTCATAGTATCCACAATCAAACGGTTGGTTACTAGTTTTGATTGATTGTCTTTTTTAGTGATTCTATAAAGCGTATCAACATAAGCAGCCTGACGCTCAGCCGTCAATTCAACCAGAGCCTTCACTTTGTCTAGTTCAGTATTATATTGACTAGGATTGCTCTGAGCCAGTGAGGTATCCATATAAGTTCCTATATTCCCGTAAGAAACGGTTGCCATATTTGTAATGGCATAAATACTTGGTTCCTTAATGTTTACTAGGCCTAGAAGGGTAGCCATGTTATGTTGTTTGCGATTATCAATCTGTTGAGGTTCCGCCCCGTACTTGGCAGGATCAGAGGTCAACTTCGTGTAGAGACTAACATTTTCATCTGTCTTCTCTTTGGATTTCTTCTCAACAACGATGGCTTTTGTAGCATCCTTCAACCAAGTATCGCCATCCATACTTGTAAAGGTTGTTCGGTTATAGTCAAGGAAGTCTAATAGGCTTGACTTATCGGTTACTTTTCCAAAGTATGTTTCAAATGTTCGAGGACTATTGACCAGTTTCATCTCATCATAGCTCATTGAACCTAGAGATGTTAGCCATTCTAATGACGTCACCTTCTTGCCAAAAGAGCTTGGATTGTAGGCAAGAATATCACGGATGTTGATCTTACCAAAATCAATGTTGTAGAAACGATTGATATAGGTTAAACCTAGGAGAATCTTTTCCTTATTAGCTTCTAAATCTGCCTGAACCTTGGCTCTGGTTTCTGCTGTGTTTCCAAGTACACTCAAGGTATGGGCTACAACTTTTTTAAGGTCTGTATCTAGGTTCTTTTTCGTTTCTTCAAGTGTGTCTTTAATAGATAATCTCTCTAGATATTCTTTGCGAAGGACTTCTTTAACCTCTTCATCTGTAATAGTAGGATTTGTCTTTTTAAGTTCAATCTTCTTACTAATCACATCTCGCCCCAGAATATTTGGTCTGAGAGCATTTGTCACGTAAGCATTGGAAAGTAAATCTACAGCCTTCATTCCTTGGCTAGCTGGTCTTACATCAATGGCATTTTCCAACTCCGTATTCACTGGAAGAAGATGAGGTTTGTTTTCTTTGGTTCCCACCAAGATGATCTTTGGCTTCATTGCTTTTGTCACAGTACTTGTTTCCGTGTGTGATAGCATTTCACCTGTTTGAGAATTTACTTCATAAACTCTGGTAGTGGTGGTCTCGCCAGGCTCTCCCTGACTTTCTACTTTTTCAAGATCCTTATCAAGTCTTGGATCCTGACGGCGTTCCTCCTTGATTGGAATTGGTGTCACGATGGTTTGGACATTTCCGACCTTCACTACCTTATCAATCGGAGCTGTTACTTCTTTTTGGTGATCTCTTTCTGTAACCTGACCTGTCTGAGCATCTACTTGGTAGGTAGTAGTCGTTTTTTCGCTTCCTTCCTTACCTGGAACAGCAACTTTTTCTGTTTGATAAGGAAGTGTCGGGTCCGCTTCATATATCGTATTATTTGCGATGACCCTTGTTTCTACACTTGGTTTGGTCCCAACTAGAACAACCTCATCTACCTTTTCCACCAGAGTTTTTGATGTACTAGCCTCTGTAATCTGACCACTGGTTTGATCTCTTGTATATCGTGTAGTGGTTTCTACTTTTCCATTGACCCCATGAATTTTCGTTTTTCTAGAACCGATCTCTTGGCTATCATCTGCTTGATAGATTGTTTTATATGGGATTGTTTGGGTATCAATCTTAGTTCTGGAACTGGCGCCGACTCTACCTTAGTACCTACTGCTATAATTTCGGAAATTGAATCCACAGTTACAGTGTTGGATTTGACTTGGCGGACTTCTTTGCCATCCACAGTCGTCACTTCCGTTAAGATCGTGCGCTCACCTGCAACGCCTGATCGGATAAGGCGGGTTTGCCCCTTGAGTAAGTCTGGATCGTCTTGATGAATAGTATCATAAGCAACGGCTTCTGTCGTTACTTCAAGCTCTGGTTTCACCTCGACCAAGCTTGGTGTACCTTCGCTTGGAATTGAAGTGGATTCTACCTTAGTGCCTACTGCTATGATTTCTGAAACTGGCTCCAAGGTTACAGTATTGGATTTGACTTGGCGGTCTTCCTTACCATCCACAGTCGTGACTTCCGTTAAAATAGTGCGCTCACCTGCAACACCTGCTTGAATGACACGTGTTTGACCCTTAATCAAGTCCGGATCGTCCTGATGAATAGTATCATAAGCAACGGCTTCTGTCGTAACTTCAAGCTCTGGCTTCACCTCGACCAAGCTTGGTGTACCTTCACTTGGAGTTGAAGTGGATTCTACCTTAGTGCCTACTGCTATGATTTCTGAAATTGGTTCCACAGTTACAGTGTTGGATTTGACTTGGCGGTCTTCCTTGCCATCTACAGTTGTCACCTCTGTTAAGATAGTGCGCTCACCTGCAACACCTGCTCGGATAAGGCGAGTTTGACCCTTAAGTAGGTCTGGATCGTCCTGATAAACAGTATCATAGGCAACGACTTCTGTCGTAACCTCAAGTTCTGGCTTCACCTCGACCAAGCTTGGAGTGCCTTCACTTGGAGTTGAGGTGGATTCTACCTTAGTGCCTACTGCGATAATTTCTGAAACTGGCTCCAAAGTTACAGTGTTGGATTTGACTTGGCGGTCTTCCTTACCATCTACAGTCGTGACTTCCGTTAAAATAGTACGCTCGCCTACAACCCCTGCTCTGATGACACGAGTTTGACCCTTAAGCAAGTCTGGATTTTCCTGATGAATTGTGTCATAGGCAACGGCTTCTGTCGTGACCTCTAGCTCTGGTTTCACCTCGACCAAGCTTGGTGCTCCCTCACTTGGGATTGAGGTGGATTCTATCTTAGTGCCTACTGCGATGATTTCGGTAACTGGTTCTAAGGTTACAGTGTTGGATTTGACTTGGCGGACTTCCTTGCCATCTACAGTCGTCACTTCCGTTAAAATAGTGCGCTCTCCTGCTACTCCTGCTTGAATGACACGGGTTTGACCCTTGAGCAAGTCCGGATCGTCCTGATGAATAGTATCATAGGCAACGGCTTCTGTCGTGACCTCTAGCTCTGGTTTCACCTCGACCAAACTTGGTGCTCCCTCACTTGGGATTGAGGTGGATTCTACCTTAGTGCCTACTGCGATGATTTCGGTAACTGGCGCCAAGGTTACAGTGTTGGATTTGACTTGGCGGTCTTCCTTGCCATCTACAGTCGTGACTGCCGTTAAGATAGTACGCTCGCCTGCTACTCCCACTCTGATGACACGAGTTTGACCCTTAAGTAAGTCTGGATCGTCCTGATGAAGAGTGTCATAAGCAACGGCTTCTGTCGTTACTTCAAGCTCAGGTTTCACCTCGACTAAGCTTGGAGCACCTTCACTTGGAATCGAGGTGTATTCTACCTTAGCGCCTACTGCGATAATTTCGGTAACGGGCGCGGTCGTAACTTCATTAGAGACCTGCTTGCGATTTTCCTTGCCATCGACAGTCGTCACTGCAGTTAAGATAGTACGCTCACCTGATAGGCCTGCTTGAATAATACGAGTTTGACCCTTAAGCAAGTCTGGATCTTCCTGATGGATAGTGTCATAAGCAACCGCTTCTGTCGTCACTTCAAGCTCTGGTTTCACCTCGACCAAGCTTGGTGCACCTTCACTTGGGATTGAGGTGGAGTCTACCCTAGTGCCTACTGCGATAATTTCTGATACAGGGGAGGTGGTGACTTCATTGGAAACTACTTTACGAGTTTCCTTACCATCAACCTTGGTAACCTCGGTTAAAATAGTGCGCTCACCTGCAACGCCTGCTTGAATAATACGAGTTTGACCCTTAAGCAAGTCTGGATCGTCCTGATGAATAGTATCATAAGGAACTACTTCTGTCGTCACTTCAAGTTCTGGCTTCACTTGGACCAAACTTGGAGCACCTTCGCTTGGAATTGAGGTGGAGTCTACCTTAGTGCCTACTGCGATGATTTCTGAAATCGGTTCTTGGGTAACACTACTGGATTTGACTTGGCGGACTTCCTTGCTATCTACAGTCGTCACTTCCGTTAAAATAGTGCGTCCGCCTGCTACCCCTGCTTGAATAATACGAATTTGACCCTTAAGCAAGTCTGGATCGTCCTGATGAATAGTGTCATAGGTGATGGTCTCTGTCGTTACTTCAAGCTCTGGCTTCTCTTGGACCAAGCTTGGAGTACCTTCACTTGGAGTTGAAGTGGATTCTACCTTAGTGCCTACTGCTATGATTTCGGAAACGGGCGCGGTCGTAACTTCATTAGAAACCTGCTTGCGATTTTCCTTGCCATCTACGGTCGTCACTTCCGTTAAGAGCGTGCGCTCACCTGCTAGACCTGCTTGGATAATACGAGTTTGACCCTTAAGCAAGTCTGGATCTTCCTGATGGATGGTGTTGTAAGCAACTGCTTCTGTCGTCACTTCAAGCTCTGGTTTCACCTCGACCAAGCTTGGTGCACCTTCACTTGGGATTGAGGTGGAGTCTACCTTAGTGCCTACTACGATGATTTCTGATACAGGGGAGGTGGTGACTTCATTAGAAACTACTTTACGGGTTTCCTTACCATTAACCTTGGTGACCTCGGTTAAGATGGTACGTTCACCATCGACTCCTGCTTGAACAAGTCTAACTTGGTCGTCAGATAAAGTTGGGTCTTCCTTTCGAATAGTCTCATAAGGAACTGACTCTCTTGTTACTTCCAATTCTGGTTTTTCTTCAACAAGACTTGGTGCACCTTCACTTGGAATTGAGGTGGACTCTACCTTAGTGCCTACTGCGATAATTTCGGTAACGGGCGCGGTCGTAACTTCATTAGAGACCTGCTTGCGATTTTCCTTGCCATCGACAGTCGTCACTGCAGTTAAGATAGTACGCTCACCTGATAGGCCTGCTTGAATAATACGAGTTTGACCCTTAAGCAAGTCTGGATCTTCCTGATGGATAGTGTCATAAGCAACCGCTTCTGTCGTCACTTCAAGCTCTGGTTTCACCTCGACCAAGCTTGGTGCACCTTCACTTGGGATTGAGGTGGAGTCTACCCTAGTGCCTACTGCGATAATTTCTGATACAGGGGAGGTGGTGACTTCATTGGAAACTACTTTACGAGTTTCCTTACCATCAACCTTGGTAACCTCGGTTAAAATAGTGCGCTCACCTGCAACGCCTGCTTGAATAATACGAGTTTGACCCTTAAGCAAGTCTGGATTTTCCTGATGAATACTGTCATAAGCAACGGATTCTGTCGTTACTTCAAGCTCTGGTTTCACCTCGACCAAGCTTGGAGTACCTTCGCTTGGAATAGAGGTAGATTCTACCTTAGTGCCTACTGCGATGATTTCAGAAACTGGTTCTAAGGTTACAGTGTTGGATTTGACTTGGCGGTCTTCCTTGCCATCTACAGTCGTCACTGCAGTTAAGATCGTGCGCTCACCTGCTACGCCTGCTCGAACAACACGAGTTTGACCCTTAAGCAAGTCTGGATCGTCCTGATGAATAGTATCATAAGGAACTACTTCTGTCGTCACTTCAAGTTCTGGCTTCACTTGGACCAAACTTGGAGCACCTTCGCTTGGAATTGAGATCGATTCTACCTTATCTACTTGTGAAGAATGAGGTTTTGTATCTTCAGTCCTAGAAATTTCCCTATTTCCCCTTACAAAATAATAACCTGTAAATTCATAACCCTCAATCCTTTCTGGACTAGGCAAAAATTCTCCTGCAACTGTTTTGATGAGAGCTGGACGAAGCTCTACTAAGTTCTCCAAGGCAGAAACCGATAGAGCAGTCCCACCTACAGCCAAAACTGTCACTAGAAAGAGAGAGGCTCCCTTTCTCTTTTTAATGAGAGTGAGCGAAACTAACAAGATTCCTGTACCTAGCACAGGCAGGATAGCATTTGAAAACAAGCCAGTATCAGGTAACTTCGCAGTAGATTTACGGTAGATGAAGTAATAATCCTTACCTTCCTCCACTTGGATAGCATTCTCTTCAAACCAACGTAGTTCAGCCTTCAAAGATTCAGGCAAGTCTTTATCTTCCACATAGTGTGACACTAGCTGGGGAATCCTTTCCTCTGCAAGCACAGCATTTCCACTTGTGCCTACAAAAAATAAACTCGTTCCTAATAAGACGGAACAAGTTCCTACTGCATACTTTCTCAAAGAAAAGCGTTGTTTCTTTAACATGATGTTGTTTCATGACAAACTCCAATTTCGTATCTATTCCTTCTCACAGTATATCAAAAATAGTAGACTCCTACAAAGGATTTGAATAACAAAATTGTTATATTTAGCTTCTTTATCCAATTTTGAAAGAAAAACATCCACATCCTTTGTAAACATTCACAGTAAGAACGTGATTTCCTCCCAGAAGTTCTTCTATTATCTGCTACTTAATAAAAATCTAGTGAATAAAAGTAGGAGGCCGATGAAGCTGAAAGAGCCTAAAATTCTAGATTCTACAAAGCAAAAACCACAAGTGAAATCAGTTTTTCTGACTTCACTTGTGGTAGTTATGTTTTATCAAAATATTTACCGAATCCTAATAGAACTCCACAGCCGTTTTCCTATCTCTTTTTCACCGACATTAAAGATATATCTCGCAAACTAAAGTAAGCAAGGACCAACATGGCTACTGTGATAAAAAATTCTGTTGGTAGCTGAAAGATTTGCAGGATGGACAACATAAGCAAAATCACGAGGGAAACGAGACCAAAAACAAGAATTACAATATTAACCGTCCCCTTGATACTTTGAGGTGTCGCAAATATATAGAGTAAGAGTAATAAAATCCCTATGATTAAATAGACCATTTTCTGCTCTTTCTAGCTCTTATTCAGCTGATTTTTTCTTTTTGTTTGCTTTCTCACGCTCTGCCTTGTTAAGGATTTGTTTACGCAAACGGATAGACTCAGGCGTTACTTCCATGTACTCGTCGTCGTTCAAGAACTCAAGTGATTCTTCAAGTGTCAAGATACGAGGAGTCTTGATAACCGCTGTTTGATCCTTAGTTGCTGAACGAACGTTAGTCATTTGTTTCGCTTTCGTAATATTAACAGTCAAGTCATTTTCACGAGAGTTTTCACCGATGATCATTCCTTCGTAAACCTCAGTACCTGGGTTGACAAAGATAGTTCCACGTTCTTCGATAGACATGATAGAGTAAGTCGTTGCCTTACCAGTATCGATAGAAACAAGGGCACCACGGTGACGTCCACCGATTTCACCTGGAATCAATGGCAAGTATTGGTCGAAGGTATGGTTCATGATACCGTAACCACGAGTCATTGACAAGAACTCAGTTGAGTATCCAATCAAACCACGGGCTGGAACAAGGAAGACCAAACGAGTTTGACCATTACCAGTTGAGATCATATCCAACATTTCACCTTTACGTTCAGAAAGACTTTGGATAACAGATCCTTGGTACTCTTCTGGTGTGTCGATTTGAACACGTTCAAATGGTTCACATTTAACACCATCAATTTCTTTTACGATAACTTCTGGACGAGATACTTGAAGTTCATATCCTTCACGACGCATGGTTTCGATAAGGATTGACAAGTGCAATTCCCCACGTCCTGATACAGTCCATTTATCTGGTGAGTCAGTTGGTTCAACACGAAGAGAAACGTCTGTTTGCAATTCTGCTTGAAGGCGCTCTTCAACTTTACGAGAAGTGACCCATTTACCTTCACGACCAGCAAATGGTGAGTTGTTGACCAAGAAGGTCATTTGAAGTGTTGGCTCATCGATGTGAAGAACTGGAAGAGCTTCAACTGCGTCTGTAGGAGTAATTGTTTCACCAACGAAGATATCTTCCATACCTGAAACGGCAATCAAGTCACCAGCTTTGGCTTCTTGGATTTCACGGCGCTCCAAACCAAAGAAACCAAAAAGTTTTGTGACACGGAAGTTCTTTGTTGTACCATCCAATTTAGAAAGGGTAACTTGGTCCCCAACCTTTACACTACCACGGAAGACACGTCCGATACCGATACGACCTACGAAGTCGTTGTAGTCAAGAAGTGACACTTGGAATTGAAGGGGCTCATCTGAGTTATCAACTGGAGCTGGAATGTGGTCGATAATGGTATCAAAGATTGGTGCCATAGTCTTTTCTTGGTCTGCTGGATCATCTGACAATGAAGATGTTCCGTTGATCGCTGACGCATAAACAACTGGGAAGTCAAGCTGGTCATCATCCGCACCAAGCTCGATGAAAAGTTCCAAGACTTCATCCACTACTTCTGCTGGACGAGCTGATGGCTTATCAATTTTGTTAACCACAACGATAGGCACAAGGTCTTGTTCCAAGGCTTTTTTCAATACGAAACGAGTCTGTGGCATAGTTCCTTCGTAAGCATCTACGACCAAAACAACACCGTCAACCATTTTCATGATACGTTCAACTTCTCCACCGAAGTCCGCGTGTCCTGGTGTGTCCATGATGTTGATACGAGTTCCGTTGTAGGCAACTGCTGTATTTTTCGCAAGAATCGTGATTCCACGCTCTTTTTCAATATCGTTTGAGTCCATTGCACGCTCAGCTAACTCTGTACGCGCGTCAAGAGTTTCAGATTGTTTCAACAATTCGTCAACGAGGGTCGTTTTACCGTGGTCGACGTGGGCGATAATCGCGATATTACGGATATCTTCTCTTAATTTTGTCATGATTTCCTCTATTATATTCAAAAATTTATTTTCTAACTGAACGATTATACCACAATTTTAAGCAAATGACTTAATTCAAGTAAGTGTAAATGTTTTCAAAAGAAAATTCATTCCTTCTCTTTTCTTTTCAAAAATTCCGACTTGTGATAAGATAGGCTGGTATGCGTTTAGATAAATTATTAGCCCAGGAAAAAATCAGTCGAAAAGCTATGAAACAAGCTCTTCTGAAAAAAGAAATTTTAGTTGATGGACACGCTGCTCGTTCCCTTGCACAGAATGTTGATACGGGGTTGCAAGAGTTGATTTTCAAAGATAAAAAAATCCAAGGATACGAACACACCTACCTCATGCTCCATAAGCCAAACGGAGTCGTAACTGCAAACAAGGATAAAAAACTCCCAACTGTCATGGACCTTCTTCCTCAGCATCTCCAGTCTGACCAACTCTACGCCATCGGCCGTCTGGATCGGGATACGACGGGTCTCCTCCTCTTAACGGATAATGGTCCCCTAGGTTTTCAACTCCTCCATCCTCAGTATCATGTAGATAAAACTTACCAAGTAGAGGTCAATGGGCCACTAACTCCCGACCATATTCAAGAGTTTAAAGATGGGATTGTCTTTCTTGATGGAACTATCTGTAAACCTGCTCAACTTGAGATTTTATCCTCAACTCCTAGTCTCAGCCAAGCCACCATTACCATCTCTGAGGGGAAATTTCATCAGGTCAAAAAAATGTTCCTCTCTGTTGGAGTCAAGGTTACTGCTCTCAAACGCATCCATTTTGGCCCTTGGAGTCTTGATGACAATCTCCAAGAAGGCGACTATCGACATCTAAACTCACAAGAATTGGCAATCATTCTTGACTTTCTTAGAAAAAGTGGTTAAAAAATGAGGTTGGGACAAAAGATCCCGACCTCACTTTTTATTAGCAATCAAACTTTGACGCGGTTGCTGATTGAACTTTTTGTTCGTCTTTTAGACTCCAAAAAGCTCCTAATCATCCTCGCGGGGCTGGGACTACGAAATCGAGACTTTGTCTATCGATTTCTGTACCACCGCCATTTCTTATTTTTCAACTTTTACTTTCCCTGTCCAAGAATCCAATCCGTAAGAGAGGATATAGATTTCTGAGAAACCTTGTTTTTTCAAGAAAAGTGCTGCGTTTGTGACACGTTGCGCACGTTGGTTTTCATAGAGAAGGACAGGTTTATCCTTGCGAAGAGCTGCAAGACTTGTCTTCAATTGATTTGAAGGAATATTACGAGCTCCGAGGATATGTTTTCTGTGGAAGTCAGCTGGATCACGCAAATCAATCAACTGACCTGTACGAATCAAAGACTCAAACTCTGCATTGTCTACAATTTTCGCTGCACGACGAATGCGAAGGTAGTTGTATCCCATCCAAGCCAACATCGCTACAATAAGTCCCCATAATACCCAAGTTACCATATTACCTAATCTCCATTTTTTTCTAAATAGTCTAATTCTAGTTTGTGCTCTCTGCGAAGAACAGCCTCCGCTTCAAGATAATCCAGCTTGTCCATCAAGCCTGCATCATAGATTCGAGATAGCTCGATCTTCATCAGTTCAATGTCATAGAGACGTTTTCCCATATAGACAATGATACCAAACTGTTTGAGAAATTGTTGCACATCGTAGAGTGTTTTCATAGCTTTCATTTTAGCAAATAATCAGAGTTTTTTCAATAGTTCCCATGGAAGACTATTTTTACTGCTTACTAATTTTCTTGATACTCCGATATAGAAGATACCCAACAATCATTCCAACAAAATTCTGCAACAAATTGTGAGGAATATCTGTTAGGGCTGCCCCCCAACCTTTCATCCAAGAAGTCGCACATGCATATCCAGCTACCATGAGAAAAGTTGCCAAAACTAATCCAAGACCCTGCCATTTTCCTTTAAAACCTGCAAAGTAACCCTGCAAGCCATGGAAAAGCAAGCTGAAGAACATCCAATGAGGATAACCTGAGATTAGGTCAATAATGAAACCTCCTAGACCTCCGACAATAGCTCCTTCCCGTTTTCCATAATAAAAAGCAGTAAAGAAAATACCAGCATCTAGTAGAGTTAAGATTCCTGTTTGGGTTGGGATTTTGACAATATAACCTAAAACTACCGATAGGGCAGTTAGTATTGATAATAGGGCGATTTTACTTGTTTTGGTTTGCTTCATACTGTCTCACTCCATATTGATCTGCTTGTGCAATGGCACGGTAAACAAAGGCTTTGGAAGTTTCAATTGCTGGTAATAGTTCCTCTCCCTTGACTAACTGACTGGCAATACTAGATGCAAAGGTACAACCTGCACCAGCATTTTGACCTCCTAAGACTGGATTTTCTAAAATGGTAAAGTCATGACCATCATAAAAAACATCCACAGCCTTATCCTGACTGAGGCGATTCCCACCCTTGATAATGACTGCTGGTGCACCCAAGTCATGTAATTTTTGAGCTGCAGCCTTCATATCTTCCAGACTTTCAATCTTTTGGTCTGCAAGCAACTCTGCCTCAGGAAGATTCGGAGTAATCACTGATACATAAGGGAAAAAGCGAATCAACTCTTGACAGAGCTCACTAACTGCAACGTCGTGCGTTTCCTTACAAACCAATACAGGGTCCAAGACTACTGGAACTCCTGAACTTTCCTTAATGAAATTCAATGCTTTTTCAGCAACACCGACTGTCGGCAAGAGACCAATCTTAATCCCTCCAAAGTCTACACTTTTCAGGCTATCCAACTGTTGTTGGAAAATAGTCTCATCTGTCGGGAAGACCTCAAAACCATTTTCCGTCAAAGCAGTTAAACAAGTCATGGCTACAAAACCATGCAAGCCATTCAAGGTGTAGGTCGCAAGGTCTGCTGCCAATCCACCACCACTAAAAATATCATTTCCTGAAAGTGCTAAAATACGATTATTCTTCATAACGAATCTCCTTCAAATACAAACCATTGGGTGCTGCAGTTGGTCCTACCAACTGTCTGTCTTTTTTCTCCAAATCAGGTCAATCTGTTCAATCGGCATACGGTTGTTACCAATTTTCAGAAGGGTTCCGACCATATTTCGAATCTGCTTATAGAGGAAGCCATTGCCAGAGAATGTAAAGGTCAAAAACTGCCCTGTTTCATCAACCCTAAGACTAGCTTCCGTGATCGTCCTAACCTTATCCTCCACACTAGTACCTGATGCCGTAAAACCAGTAAAGTCATGTGTTCCCCTCTAGTTTTTTTACAGCTTCTTGCATCCGCTCCACATCGAGTGGATAGGGATAATGAGTCGCATAATGGCGACGCATGGGATTTTTAGGACGTCCTCTATCTACGATAAACTCGTAGGTCTTGCTATGCTTGACATAACGGCAATGAAAATCGTCAGCCACTATCTCAATCGAAATCACATCGATATCTTCAGGACTTTGGGTATCAAGAGCAAAACGAAGTTTTTCCTCATCCATCTGATAGGGAAGATCAAAGTGAATGACCTGTCCTAAAGCATGAACGCCACTGTCCGTTCGCCCAGCTCCATGAATGGTAATAGCTTGTCCCTTATTTAATTTTGTTAAAGTTTTTTCAATTTCCTCCTGAACACTACGAGCATGAGGTTGCCGCTGAAAGCCAGCAAAGGCGTATCCGTCATAGGAAATGATTGCTTTATATCTAGTCATGTGTCTATTTTATCAAGAAAATTTCTCTGTAACAAGTTTGAAAATCAAAAATTGTAAGGGTACAGTTTCTGGTATAATCTAATTCTTATCTAGATTTTTCATCATATATTTTTGTATAGGTGCTTCCAACATTTGAGCGATTTCAAATCCTTCTTTTTGGTAAAGATTCTGAGCTCTTGTATTTGTCACGAAGACATTTAGAGAAATACTATCTATATCTCCATTTTCAAAGGCCAAACTAACAAATTTCCTTAATGCCTGGCTACCTAGCCCTTGCCCCTGTTTCTGGGGGTTGATCAATAATCTCCCGATATGAAGATTTCTGTCTTCTATCCTGATTTTCTGGATAAGCCCGACAAACTCTTGTCCAGCAAAGATTGAAAAGATTCCTTCCAAATCTTGCAAGACATGAATTGTCAAGGGAAAAGGAATCATTGTTCCCATCCATTGTTCTTGAAAGGATTTGCCAAGGGAGTTAGACCATTGGCATACGAATTGAGCGTTTTCTATACTCACATTTTCTTCAAAACGAATTGTCATCTTTTCCTCACCATCTTATCTGTATTTGTCTATTATACTGCTTCTTCCATTTTTTACGAATAAATAAGTATGATTGATTTTTATTTTTTTCTTGTCGGAAGCATTCTCGCCTCCTTTCTTGGTTTGGTCATTGACCGTTTTCCAGAGCAATCCATTATCAGTCCAGCTAGTCACTGCGATTCCTGCCATACTCGCTTACATCCCTTGGATTTGATTCCTATTATCTCTCAAGTAGCCCATCGCTTTCGTTGTCGCTACTGTAACTCAAGCTATCCCTTTTGGTATGCTCTCTTTGAGCTGATTCTAGGACTTCTCTTTCTAGCTTTCTCTTGGGAATATCTAACCTTAGGACAACTTATTCTGATAACTGCTGGCTTGACCTTAGGAATCTATGACCTCCAGTATCAAGAATATCCCTTGCTAGTATGGCTGACTTTTCACATTATTCTCATGGTTTGCTCTGGCTGGAATCTGGTTATGATTTTCTTCCTTGCCCTTGGAATTTTGGCTCATTTTATCGATATCCGTATGGGCGCAGGGGATTTTCTCTTTCTGGCTTCTTGCGCCCTTATTTTTAGCCTAACCGAAATGCTGATTTTAATTCAAATTGCTTCCACAACCGGCATTCTAGCCTTTCTCCTGCAAAAGAAAAAGGAAAGACTTCCTTTCGTGCCTTTCCTCGTGCTGGCTGCTTGTGCGATTATTTGGTAAGCTACTGCTTCTTGGATAAAGTCAGCGATTTCTGCTACCTGTCCTTCATGGAGAGCTTTTACAATTTTCGAACCAACGATAACCCCATCTGAAACCGCATTGAAGCGTTCTATATCAGCTTGACTAGATACACCAAAACCTGTCAAGACGGGGATGTCGGCCACTTGATGCAATTGTGCCAAGTGCTTGTCCAAGTCTGCACGGTAATTGCCTGATTTCCCTGTCACCCCGTTGATAGCAACGGCATAGACGAAACCTTCTGCCCCTTCAATCAACTCCTTCTGGCGCTCAATTCCTGTCGTCAAACTAACTAGAGGAATCAAGGCGATATCTGTATCTGCCAAAAATGGCTCTACGAAATTAGCATGTTCATGAGGCAGGTCTGGGATAATCAATCCCTTAACCGCTGTATCTGCCAAATCTTTGACAAAGTTCTCCACACCATACTGAAAGAGGGGGTTGAAGTAGGTCATGATAACAAGTGACACCTCTGTTTGAATGGTTTTCAAAGTTTCAACCAAAGCTTGTGTCGAAGTCCCATGAGCTAGACTGCGCAAGCCAGCTTCTTCGATAACAGGTCCATCTGCAACTGGGTCTGAAAAGGGAATGCCCACTTCAATGGCTGAGACACCCAAATCTTCTAAAAAGTGGATTGTTTCTCCTAGTCCATCCAAACCTTTCTCGTGGTCTCCAGCCATGATGTAAGGAACAAAAATTCCTTTTCCAGCTGCTTTTATAGCATTCAATTTTTCTGTTAATGTCTTAGGCATGAGCTTCTCCCTTCTTTGCTGCATCTGCTTCCAAGCGGTCTTTGACTTGAACCACATCCTTGTCCCCACGACCTGATAGACAGACAATCATGGATTTGTCTGAGCCAAGTTCTTTGGCCAATTTCACCGCAAAGGCGATAGCATGGCTTGATTCCAAGGCCGGGATAATCCCTTCCACACGAGACAAGAGTTGGAAACCTTCCAAGGCTTCTTCGTCAGTCACAGGAACATAGCTGGCACGCTTGATGTCGTGGTAGTGAGAATGTTCTGGACCGATACCAGGATAGTCCAAACCTGCTGAGATAGAGAAGGCTTCAAGAATTTGACCATGGGCATCTTGGAGCACATCCATGAGAGATCCGTGGAGAACACCTGGACGACCCTTGGTCAAGGTTGCTGCATGATGCTCTGTATCCACACCTAGTCCTGCTGCTTCAGCTCCATACATAGCCACTGACTTATCTTCCACAAATGGATGGAAAAGTCCGATGGCATTAGATCCACCACCAACACAGGCTACTAGGGCATCTGGTAAATTTTCACCTGTCAATTCACGGTACTGTTGTTTGGCTTCTCGTCCGATAACACTTTGGAAATCACGAACAATTTCTGGGAAAGGATGGGGCCCCAAGGCTGAACCTAGGATATAGTGGGTATCATCGATATTTGCCACCCATGAACGAAGGGCTGCATTGACCGCATCCTTGAGCACGCGAGAACCATCTGTCACAGCCTCTACCTTGGCACCCAAAAGTTCCATACGAAAGACATTGAGGGCTTGGCGCTTGACATCTTCCTCACCCATGTAAATGGTACATTCCATGTTAAAGAGAGCCGCAGCTGTTGCAGTTGCCACACCATGTTGACCGGCACCTGTTTCAGCAATTATTTTCTTCTTGCCCATGCGTTTAGCCAGTAAAACTTGTCCTAAGGCATTGTTAATCTTGTGGGCACCTGTATGGTTGAGGTCTTCACGTTTAAGATAAATCTTGGCTCCGCCGATATGCTGGGTCAAGTTTTTTGCGTAGTAAAGAGGAGTTTCGCGACCTACATACTGGCGCAAAAGTTGGTTTAACTCCTCTTGGAAACTTGGATCTGCCTGACTTTCACGATAGGACTTCTCCAACTCTAAAACTGCTGTCATCAATGTTTCTGGGACAAAACGTCCACCGAATTTCCCATAAAATCCATCTTTATTTGGTTCTTGATATGCCATGCTTTACCCTCTCTATAAATCTTCTAATCTTTTCATGATCTTTTTGTCCGTCTGTCTCTACCCCACTTGATACATCTACTGCAAAGGGGGGTAAAGTGTTGAATAGCTTCTTCTACATTGTCCTCATTTAGCCCACCTGCGATGAAGAAAGGCTGGGCTAGTTCTGTCGTATCCAGTCGGCCCCAGTCAAAGGTTTGTCCACTCCCTGCCACAGGAGCATCAAAGAGTAGATAATCTGCCTGAGAATTAGGTACATGCCCATTCCCATCAACTTGTACAGCTTGAATACTGGCACAAGGCAAATTCTCAAACAAATCATTCGCCACCTGACCATGAATTTGAGCTAAATCCAAGCCGACCTTTTCAATCGCTTCTAGTAATTCTGTACGATTAGGTGAAACAAATACCCCAACTTTTTTTACATTTGCAGGAATAATCTCAGCCAGCTCTGCTGCTTGCTCCAAGGTCACCTGTCTTTTGCTAGGAGCAAAGACAAAACCAATGTAGTCTGCTCCAGTCGACACAGCTGTTTTTACCGCTTCTTTTGTCGATAAGCCACAAATCTTAACCTTTGTCAATCTGCAACTCCTTGATTCTCTGGGCTACGTCTTCTGCTTGCATGAGAGCTGTTCCTACTAAAATTCCGTTAAAGTATGGTGCAACACGTTTTGCATCCTCCTCTATAAAAATAGCAGATTCGGAAATGTAGAAGCAATCGTTCTTGAAGTATTGTGCCAAGTCTACGCTAGTCTGTAAGTCAACTTCAAAGGTTGTCAAATTGCGATTGTTGACACCGATAATTTGAGCTCCAAGGCGGTGAGCTACTTCCAGTTCAGCAAGATTATGAGTTTCCACCAAAACCTCTAGACCAAGATCTGTCGCGTAGTCGTAAAGCTCCTTCAGTCGTTTTTCAGATAAGGCCGCTACGATGAGCAAGATAACGGTCGCACCTGCATTGCGAGCACGGATGATTTGCTTTTCGTCGATGATAAAGTCCTTGTTGAGCGTCGGAATCTCTACCTGACTGGAAATTTCCCGCAAATAATCCAAATGCCCTTTAAAGAAAACCTCATCTGTCAGAACAGAAATCATCACTGCGCCGTTAGCCTCGTAAGTCTGGGCCTGTTGTACTATATCCACATCCAGATTGATATCACCCATACTTGGACTCGCCTTCTTGACCTCCGCAATGATTTGCAAGCGGTCCTGATGGTTTTTCAAATATTCAGCCAAACGATAGCTTTCTCGCAAGGGCTGAAGTTCCTCTCGTTCCATCTTTTCAACTTCACGCGCCTTTTGCTCTAGGATTCGTGACAAAAATTCCTGACTCATTTTTGGTACTCCTGTAATAGTCTGAGTTTTCCAAGGGCCTTACCACTAGCAATCACTTGGCGTGCCATTTCAACTCCATCTTTAATACTATCTACCTTACCATTGGCATAAAAACCAAGGCCAGCATTTAAGACTGTTGTTTCCAAGAATGGACTTGGTTCATTATTAAGAACGCTGACAAGGATGGCTGCATTCTCATGAGCATTACCACCACGAATGTCCTCAATAGCAATTCGTTCCATTCCCAAATCTTCTGGAGTAAAAGTTGACAAAGTAATTCCTCCATTTTCAAGAAGGGCAATGCTGGTAGTTCCATTCAAACCAGCTTCATCCAATCCTTCTGGACCAGCTACTACAATGGCACGTTTGCGACCCATGTTTTTCAAAACCTGAGCAGTACTTTTCAGAAGTTCAGGACGACTGATTCCTAGAAGCTGTGTTTCCAAGACCATTGGGTGAATCAGTGGACCAGTCAAATTCATGATGGTTGGAATTCCCAACTCCAAACGAGCTGGCATAATGTATTTCATGGCTGGGTGCATGTTTTTAGCAAAGAGAAAGACGATTCCTGTTTGGTCAAATACCTTACCCAATTGTGCTGGCTTGAGGTCAATATTGATTCCCAAAGCTTGTAAAACATCTGCTGAACCAGATTTAGAAGAGATAGAACGATTGCCATGTTTGGCCATGTTAATGCCACCACCTGCCAAGACAAAGGCTGCAGTTGTAGAAATGTTGAAGCTAAATGACTTATCTCCACCTGTACCACAGTTATCCATAGCATCTTGAATATTTGTTGGAATGTGTTGAGCATGTCCTCTCATGACTTGAGCGAGGACTGTTCTTTCTTCAGGTGTTTCTCCCTTCATTTTAAGAGCTAAAAGTAGGGACGCAATTTGTGCTTCTGTTACTCGCCCTGTCACGATGCGTTCGATAACATCTGTCATTTCAACACTTGATAGGTCTTCAAAGTTTGCTAATTTTTCAATAATTTCTTTCATTTTGTCTTCCTCACTTTACAACTTTCTCGATAAAATTCTGAATAGAAGATAGACCATCTGGCGTTCCGATACTCTCTGGATGGTACTGGAAGCCATAAATCGGCAGGTTTTTATGTTGAATCCCCATGATGGCTTGGTCATCAGTCGAACGAGCTGTCACTTCAAAGTCTTCTGGCATTTCTTCAATCAAGATACTGTGGTAACGCATGACCGCACGACCATCCTCGATACCTTGATACAAAACAGATGGCGCTTCAAAGCTGATATTGCTCTGTTTCCCATGCATGACTTTTGGAGCCAAACCTAACTTACCACCAAAAACTTCTGCAATGGCTTGGTGGCCCAAACAAATCCCTAAAATCGGCTTCTTGCCAGCAAAATCACGAATCATGTCTTCCATCTTACCAGCATCAACTGGCCAACCAGGACCAGGAGAAAAGACCAGACCATCTGCTTTTTCAGCTTCTTCATACAGCTTGGGATCATCATTTCTCAAGACCTGAACTTCTGCAAAATTCCCAATGTATTGGGCCAAGTTATAGGTAAAAGAATCATAGTTGTCAATCAATAAAATCATGGTCTTAGTTCTCCAATTCTAGTCATAGATTTAGCCTTGTTAATGGTTTCTTGGTATTCGTTTTGGGCGATGGAGTCGTAGACAATCCCTGCCCCAGCCTGAACATAGGCTGTTTGATTTTTGAGAATCATCGTTCGGATGGCAATGGCGAAATCCATATCACCCGTCGCAGACAAGTAGCCGATTGCTCCTGCGTATACGCCACGTTTTTCTGTTTCCAGTTCATAGATGCGTCTCATCGCTCGAATCTTTGGTGCTCCTGAAACTGTTCCAGCTGGAAGTGTTGCTTTCAAGGCATCCATGGCAGTGAGTTCTGGAAGCAAACGCCCCTTGACTACACTGGTCAAATGCATGACATAACGGAAAGCTCCACTTCCATATACTTAGTGACTTGGACACTGGCCGTTTCAGAGATGCGGCCAATATCGTTTCGTCCCAAGTCTACTAACATCCGATGCTCTGCTGTTTCCTTCTCATCCGAAAGCAGGTCTGTCGCCAAATCCTTGTCTTCTTCATCCGTAGCGCCTCTTGGTCGTGTCCCTGCAATCGGATTGGTTGTTACGATGCCATTTTTGACAGAAACCAAGCTCTCTGGACTGGCACCGATGATTTGATAATCTCCAAAGTCATAAAAGTAGAGGTAATTTGATGGATTGGTCACACGGAGATTTCTGTAGAAGTCAAAAGGATTTCCAGTTACTTCTGCTGAGAAACGTTGACTGAGCACGCATTGGAACATATCTCCGTTGCGAATCAAGTCGCGAGCTGTTTCTACCATTTCTTCAAATTTCTGAGGTGCAATGTGTGGTCTAAACTGAAGTGGAGAAACGTCCAAATCTTCAAATTCATTTGGAGCAGGGATTTTCAACTCTTCTAAAACCTGATCTAAAGCCACTTCTAGTTCTTCATTACTACGTTCACTGTAGAGAGCATCCTCTATGATATGAATTTTTTCTTTCTTATGGTCAAAAACTATATAACTCTCATAGACGAAGAAATGCATATCTGGCGTCCCAATCGTATCCTCAGGGAGCTGGCCAATCTCTTCATAGAGAGAAATCATATCGTAACCAACAAAGCCAATAGCTCCACCACCAAAAGGTAGGTCTGAATGGTGCTGGCTCTTATGAGTCACCTCATAAAGGAAATCCAAAGGATCACGATCAATCACCTGGCCATTTTGATAAAGGACTCCATTCTCAAACTTAATCTCAAAAACTGGGTTATAGGCCAAGATAGAAAAACGAGCATTTTCCTTTTCTCTTGGGATACTTTCAAGTATGACCTTGTGTTGTCCGTTCAAGCGCATATAAGCCAAGATCGGTGATAAAACATCTCCATGAATGATTCGTTCCATTGTAATTTCCCTTTCAGTTCTTCTTAAATCCCGTGTTTATTCTACAAAAAATCCCCACGCAAAATAACTTGCGTGAGGACGAAATTCGCGGTGCCACCTCAATTATAGGATTTCTCCTATCTCTCATTCCTGTCTCAGATAGCTCCTGTAACAGGCTGTGCGATAAAGGGCACTCCCTTGAGAATTATGTCTTCTTCTCTCATTTTAGATGGACCCAACCTTACAACTTTCTCTGCTTGTTTTCAGCAACCACAAGCTCTCTGTAAGAGAAATATCTGTATATTTTTCCATCTCTTTATTTTTTTAGCTTCAAGGTAGTCTGCAATGGCAGCTACGTCCTTGTCTCCACGACCTGAGACATTGATGATGATAATTTCATCCTTACTTAGTTTTGGCGCACGTTTAACTGCTTCTGCGATAGCATGTGAGCTTTCAATAGCTGGGATAATTCCTTCAGTCTTGCTAAGTAGAAGCAAGGCTTGAACAGCCTCTTCATCAGTTGCTGCAACATACTCTACACGACCAGAGTCTTTAAAGAAGGCGTGTTCTGGTCCAACCCCTGGATAGTCCAAACCTGCTGAGATAGAGTAAACTGGCGCCAGCTCTCCATCTTCCTTAAAGACTGCATAGGTCTTCATTCCATCGACAATTCCTACACTACCCTTGGTCATTGTTGCCGCGTGTTTGTCGGTATCTAAACCATGACCAGCAGCTTCTACCCCAACCAATTTAACTTCTTCATCAGCTACATACTGTGAAAAAGCACCGATTGCATTGGAACCACCACCTACACAGGCAATAACGTAGTCTGGCAGACGTCCTTCTTTTTCCAAGATTTGACGACGAGATTCTTCACTAATCACTTTTTGGAACTCATGAACAATGGTTGGATAAGGGTGAGGACCTACAGCTGAACCTAGAACATAGAAAGCCTCAAGGTCATTCATCCATGCTCCAAAAGCTGCATCAACCGCATCCTTCAGAGTACGTGTTCCTGTTTCAACTGCGTGAACGGTTGCTCCCATCATCTCCATACGGAAGACATTGAGACGTTGACGTTCCACATCTTCTGCCCCCATGTAGACATCACATGCCATACCAAATTTAGCTGCAGCTGCAGCTGTCGCAACACCGTGCTGACCAGCTCCTGTCTCTGCAATCACACGTTTTTTACCCATGCGTTTAGCAAGAAGGATTTGTCCAAGGACATTGTTAAGTTTGTGTGACCCAAGGTGATTAAGATCTTCACGTTTGAGATAAATCTTAGCCCCACCTAGATAATCCGTCAAACTTTCTGCAAAATAGAGCGGAGTCTCACGACCTGAATAATCTTTCAAGTAATGACGATATTCTGCCAAAAATTCTGGATCGTCCTTGTATTTATCAAAAGTCACTTCCAACTCATCTAATAAAGCCTGAATTGGTTCTGGTACAAATCTACCACCAAATTGTCCAAAATATCCTTTAGTTGTCATAAATTTTTCCTCCTTCTATATGAATCCGGCTTTTTATTTGCTTTTAGTAGTAGGCAAGGTGCTGTAGATAGAACTCAAGTTCATCAAAGCGACTTAACGCCCTAATAAAAGATAAATAAAATGACGGATAGAAAAAGCCCACACACGGAATTTACTTCCATGTGAGGGCGTTTGTAACGCGGTACCACCTCAATTGTAAAGAGAATATCCCCTTTACATCTCTGCCTTGTCTAACAACAAGTTGCACTGTAAGGTGTGCCTACCGAATTTTCATTGTTTCAAATTCACTTTTTCAAATCAGCCCAATTTCACTACTTTCAACCACCTGTTCACAGTAACCACAGGCTCCCTGAAGATCAAAAATAACTACTTTTCTGATTTGTTGAGTTAATTATATGTTATTGTTTTTTCTTTGTCAACCGTTTTCATTCATTTTTTACTAATTTTTTTTATTAGTTTTTTGAAGAAGCAAGAACTTCTTCAGAAACTCTGACAAAAGTCTCAATGATATAGTCTACTTCTTCATCCGTTAATTTGGTGTGAAGTGGTAGTGTAATCTCATTTACAAAGTAGGCATAAGCCTTAGGATAGTTTGCCATATCAAAACCAAGATTCTTGTAGGCTGTCAAAAGTGGAAGCGGTTTGTAATGAACGTTACTTGCGATTCCTGCCTTGGCCAATTCTTGGATGATTTGGTTGCGTTGTTCGAGACTTGCTCCTTCTACATGGGTAACGTAAAGGTGACGACAAGATTCTACAGTATCTGTCTTATGAGCCAATGGGTGAATACGAGTTCCTGCAAATCCACGGTCATAGCGAGTTACGATTTCTTTACGACGTTCAAGCAAGCCAGGATAACGATCCAATTGTACCAAACCAATTGAAGCCATGATATCCGTCATGTTGCACTTGTAGGCAGGAGTTACGATATCGTATTCCCATGAACCTAGTTGCATCTTAGCTAGCGCATCTTTTGTTTGACCATGAAGAGATAGGATTTGGAATTCCTTGTACATTTCTTCATCATCAATAGCTGGATTAGCTTTCCAAGTAGCACTTCCTCCTTCAGCAGTTGTAAAGTTCTTGACTGCGTGGAAAGAGAATGACGTAAAGTCTGCAATGGAACCAGCTGGTTGCCCCTTGTAGGTTGAACCCAAAGCATGGGCGCTATCTGAGACAACAACGATACGGTTAAAGACTTTTTGCCACTTACTAGTAGCTGTAAAGAGGTCACGTTTCTTCTCAACAACTTGGAACAAACGGTCATAGTCACAGACAATCCCTGCAAGTTCTACTGGGATGATAACCTTAGTCTTCTCAGTAATCGCTTGCTCAAGCTTGTCATAGTCCATTTCAAAGGTATCATCTTGGATATCAACCATCACTGGTGTCGCACCTACGTGAGTGATGACACTACATGATGCTGTATAAGTCATAGCTGGAACGATAACTTCATCGCCAGGGCCCACTTCAAGCACGCGCAAGATCAATTCAAGAGCTGCTGTTGCAGAATTGAGGCAGACTGTCTTAGGTGTCTGAGTATAGACAGACAGACGACGCTCCAATTCTTTTGTCTTTGGACCTGTTGTGATCCAACCAGAACGAAGGGTATCTGCTACCTCAGCAATTTCAGCTTCGGTAATATCGGGTGGTGAAAATGGAATATTGTAATTTGGCATTGATTTACTCCTTTTACTGTATTCACTCTTGTGATTACTTATTTTAAAACTTCAAATACAGTCTGGAACATGATTTTGATATCCCCGAAGAAATTAAAATCACGTAGATAGGCTAGATTATAGTGCATCTTTTCTGGAAGGACTCTTTCCACATAAGCCTGGTCAACAGTCATACCCTTTGCAGTCATTTGACTGATGATGGCATCCTCATCCTTATAGTTAATGCTGGCAAGCGATGTAATCCCCGCAGGTAAGAGCAAGGTAGCCATCATTTCAGGGCTATACTGCTCTGTGTAGCGTGGTACTTCTGGGCGTGTTCCTACAAAGGACATCTCCCCTTTGAGGACATTGACCAATTGCGGCAATTCATCCAAACGAACACGTCGAATGAAATTTCCAACTTTAGTGATACGACTGTCATTTGCAGAAGTTACTAGACTTCCTTTTTTATCAGCATCCGTCACCATGGTCCGGAATTTCCAAATCTTGAAATGACGGTTGTACTGGGTTACCCGCACTTGCTTGTAAATAACTGGACCCTTGCTATCTAGCTTGATCCAGATGCTTAGAATCAGAAATAAGGGGGAGGTCAAGATTAACAAGACTACGGCTAGAAACAAATCTAGACAACGCTTGAAAATCAGTGAGCCTTTTCTTCTAGACACAAGCTGGTAGTATGGTTTTACCTCGCTCAATTGCATTTCTTGAGGTAGATCATCCCATTTCAGCATGCACATTCTCCTCTGTTTTTATTATGTAATCTTTATTAACATTCTACATTATACCACAAAATGAAAGAGGCAGTGCAAGAAATCTGTGTTTTAAAGGAATTCTTCTCTAAGAAAGAGCCCCTGCCTGTAAACTATACATCTTGTGATAGGTTCCACCCAATGCTAGGAGTTCCTCGTGGGTTCCACTTTCGATGATACGTCCCTTATCAAGAACATAGATACAGTTAGCGTCTTGAATGGTAGAAAGGCGATGGGCGATAGCGATGGTTGTCCGACCTTGTCTCATCTTAGCTAGGGAATTTTGGACCAGAGCTTCTGTTTCAGAGTCGATATTGGCTGTCGCTTCATCCAAAATCAGGATTTTAGGTTGACTGGCAACAGTTCTAGCAAAGGCAAGAAGTTGACGTTGACCGGTTGAGAAACTTGAACCACGCTCAGACACAGGAGCATCATAACCTAAAGGAAGATCCTGAATGAAGGAATCTGCATCGACAAATTCTGCTGCAGCCTTGACTTGGTCATCGCTGATATCTTGGTACATGGCGATATTGGACTTGATGGTTCCATGATAGAGGAAGGGGTCCTGTAGAACCAAACCGATGTTTTTTCTCAGCTCATCCTGACTATACTTACGAATATCCACACCATCTAGGAGAACCCGACCTGACTGGAATTCATAAAAGCGCATGAGAACATTGATGATAGAAGATTTTCCCGATCCTGTATGACCGACAAAGGCAATGGTTTCACCTTTATTGACGGTAAAGGAAATATCATCTAGAATTTGGTGTTTCCCATCATAAGAGAAGGACACATGCTCAAAGCGGATATTTCCTTCTTGAATCTTGGATTGGCCATTTTCTTGGACCGGTTCATAGTTGGACTCATCGATCAGTGCAAAGACACGACCTGCTGACACCATGGATGTCTGAAGAGTAGAAAAGTTTTGCGTTACCTCGATGAGCGGATCAAAGAGACGGTTGATGTACTGGATAAAGGCATACATAGTTCCTGCCGTTATTCCTAGATAAAGTCCGCGATAGCCAAAGTAAGCCATCAAAACCGCATATCCCAACAGCTTCAACAAACTCATAGCTGGACGTAAAAAGAGAGAATCCAAGGCTACTGAACGGTTAGCGTAGACTAGGTGTTCCTGGTTTATCTCATCAAACTCTTCTTGCAGGCGTTTTTCTTGGTTAAAGGCTTGAATAATACGAATTCCTTCGATATTTTCTGCCAGTTTACTGTTAATATCTGACAATAGACTTCTGGTTTTTTCGATGACCTTGACAGATTTTTTACGGTAGAGATTGACCAAAAGGAAAATCAAAGGTAGAAAGAGCAAGACTAAAGCAGTCAGACGATAGTCCAGAACTAACATGGTATAAAGGGTCGTCACGAATATAAAGACTGCCGAGATAAAGCTAGATAAGATTCCCGAAAACATATCACTGATAGTCTCGGTGTCATTTGTCAAACGAGAGACAATAGAGCCTGCAGGCGTTTTATCAAAGTAAGACATGCCTAGCTTCTCCATATTGGCAAAGGCATCACGTCGGATATCTCTAACGATGCTGTAGGACACGCGCGCAAATAGGATGTTCCCCACATATTGGACAATAGTTTGAAGAATGTAGAGACCATAGTAAACCAACAAAACTGTAACAGCAAGCTGATTGAGATTGTTTAGATACTGGTCGATAAAGTGCGAAGCTACTAGGGGGATAATACTCTTAACAACAGTCGTCGCAAGGAGAAAAGCAAGGGCTAAAAAGGTGAGGAGACTATAGGGCTTAAGATAAGACAACAAACGCTTCAATACAGACCATTGTTCTTGTTTATTCCGCATCTTCTTCTCCTTTCATTTCTAACTGTTGAGACTGGTAGGTTTGGGCATACCAACCATCCAAGACTAGTAAGTCTTCATGCCTACCTCGTTCAATGATTCGACCATTTTGCATAACCAAGATCAAATCTGCATGAACAACTGCACTGAGACGATGAGCAGTGATGATGGTCGTTTTATCTTTGCGAGTTTCCTTGAGATTATCGATGATCGCGAACTCTGTCTTAGAATCCACAGCTGACAAGGAATCATCTAAAATCAAGATATCAGGATTTAAAATCATAGCCCGACTCATAGCCAGACGTTGCTTTTGCCCACCAGATAGACTAACACCTTTTTCCCCGATAACTGTATCAAATCCCTCAGGCATGGCTTGAATGTCTTGATAGACTTGAGCCAACTGAGTCGCTTCTTCTACTGCTGAGAATGGTAGGTCGGGATTTCCAAAACAAATATTCTCTATGATAGAACTAGCAAAGAGAAATTGGTCCTGTGGGACGTATCCCATCAAACTTCGTAAGTCAGCTAGTCGATAGTCACGAATGTCATGACCATTCAGATAAATAGCTCCTTGGTCAACGTCATACTCACGTAAGAGCAACTTAATCAAAGCTGTTTTCCCTGAGCCCGTCTGTCCAACCAAGCCCAAAGTTTGCCCTTTTTCGAGGCTAAAGTGAATATCGTTCAGCGTCTCCTCGTCTTCAAAGGCAAAACTATCAATAGCATAGTCCAAGCGCCCATTTTCAATCCCATCAAGTGGAGATTCTGGGTCTTTGACAGGTGACTCTTGGGACAAAAGACTCTCAATTCGTTGATAAGAAACTTTCCCTCTTTGAGTAATATTAAAGAGAAAACCAATCGCCATCAAGGGCCAGACCAACATATCTAAGTAAGAGATAAAGGTGACAAGATTACCAACGGTTACTTGTCCTGCTTGCACCATAAAGGCACCTACCAAGAGAGTTAAGGCATAGGAAGAACCAACAAAGAGTAGAACCATGGGGTCAAAGAGACTATCATATTTCATGGTTTGCAGATTCTTTTGGAAGGTCAAATCATTGACTTCCTGGAAGGATGCCAATTCATCAGACTGATAACCAAAGGACTTGGTTACCTTGATACCTGATACTGACTCCTGAACCTTATTATTAAGTTCAGAAAAAGCTGCTTGGGATTCGCCAAAAGCCTTATGGGTCTTTCTCCCCAGACGACTAGTCCCATAAGCCATAAACGGCAAAGGTAGAATAGCAATCAAGGTCATCTGCCAAGAAATGCTAAAGAGCATAGTCAAGAGAGTCACCAAGGCTGTGATAGAGGCATCCACTGCCATCATGACACCACCACCTGCTAAACGAGTCAGAGCATTGATATCATTGGTTGCGTGAGCCATCAAATCCCCAGTCCGATAACTCTGATAAAAAGCGGGAGACATCTTTGTAAAGTGCTCAAATAGTCTTGAACGCATGATTTGCCCAAGTCGGTAGGATGTTCCTAGGATATACATGCGCCAAACATAACGCAGATAATACATCCCAAAGGCCGCTAGAAGCAGATAGATGAGATTCAGTAAAAGATCCGACTGAGTCAAATTTCCCAAAGTGATGGCATCAATGACATGGCCCATCACCATGGGAGGAATGAGGTTGAGAACAGAAACCAAAATTAGAGCTACAATTCCAACTAGGTAACGGCGTTTTTCTAATTTAAAAAACCACCAAAGTTTTTGGATGATGGACATAATATTCCTTTCTAATGACAAATGGAAACCTGAGGCGACTACCTCAGGTTTTTCTTATTCATAGGTGATGACACTAACTTAAACTTTGTCATATTCAGCGATAAAGATACTCAAAGGAGTAACATTTCATTTATTTTCAATCCTTTACATAAATCATTCTCTATTATATAGGAATGACCTGGATTTTTCAAACTATACGCTGGGGAAATACTTCTTTTTCTGGTATAATATTGTCTATAATCTGAATGAAAAGGTAAACATTATGAAACTGATCTCATGGAATATTGATTCCCTAAACGCTGCACTCACGAGTGACTCTGCGCGTGCGAAATTATCACAAGATGTCCTCCAAACCTTGGTAGCCGAAGACGCTGATATTATCGCCATCCAAGAAACCAAGCTTTCAGCTAAAGGTCCTACTAAAAAACACCTCGAGGTGTTGGAAGAACTCTTCCCTGGATATGAAAATACTTGGCGTTCCTCTCAAGAACCTGCTCGTAAAGGTTATGCTGGAACCATGTTTCTCTATAAGAAAGAACTCACTCCAACTATCAGCTTCCCAGAAATCGGTGCACCTTCTACCATGGACTCTGAAGGCCGTATCATCACTTTAGAATTTGATACATTTTTTTCGTGACTCAAGTTTACACACCAAACGCTGGTGATGGACTCAAACGCTTGGAAGATCGTCAAGTCTGGGATGTCAAATATGCGGAGTACTTGGCTCAACTAGACAAGCAAAAACCTGTCCTAGCAACCGGGGACTACAACGTTGCCCACAAGGAAATTGACCTTGCCAACCCAGCCAGCAACCGTCGTTCACCAGGATTTACAGACGAAGAACGTGAAGGATTTACAAAACTTTTAGCCAAAGGATTTACAGATACCTTCCGCCATATCCATGGAGACGTTCCAGAGCGCTACACTTGGTGGGCACAACGCAGCAAGACTTCAAAAAAATCAACAACACAGGCTGGAGAATCGACTACTGGCTCACAAGTAACCGTGTAGCAGACAAGGTTATCAAGTCAGACATGATTGACTCAGGCGCACGCCAAGACCATACACCAATTGTCTTGGAGATTGAATTGTAAGGAGTTTCTTTATGGACTACAATGCAGTTATTCCCTGAGTTTATGGTATCGAATCTAGAACAGTCTCGTTCCTTCTACTGTGATTTACTGGGTTTTTACCATCGAATACGAGCGCCCAGAAGAAAAAAATTTCTCTTCCTTTCTCTTGAAGATTGCCAGCTAATGCTAGAGGAAGGGACAAAGGATGAATTAATTGAACTGACTTACCCATTTAGTCGTGGAGTCAATATCTCCTTTGGCATCAATGATGTCCCTAGACTCTATCAGAAAGTAATCGAGTCTAACTATCCTATTCATCGTCCTTTAACCAAAAAGAGAATTTCGTGTTGGCGACCATTATATCTTTCCTCATGAATTTGCAGTTCTAGACCCAGATGGCTATTTTTTTAAGATTTAGCGAGTAGAATAACACTACAGTGGAAAAAGAAATATAAAAAAGAGGCTTGAACCTCTTTTTTTATGTTTCTTATATCCTCACCTGTCTATCTTCAGATCGTTGTCCTGTGACAAACATGGTGAAGGTTGCCTTGCAAACATTTCGACCATCTTGGTTGGTGATATCAACATCGACGACACAAGTGGTGCGTCCATGATGGACACATTCTCCTTTGATAGTGAGAATGTCCCCTAGATTTCCAGCTTTCAAGTAGTTAATGGAAGACTGGAGTGTCACCCCGTCTAATCCTAGCGAAATCACCACAAGACCACTGATTTGGTCACAAAGAGTAAATAGATAGCCTCCATGGGCATTCCCATAATAGTTGAGTGAGGAGTCCACTACTTTTGTCGTCACCACAACGTGACCATCTCTCATTTTTTCAATTTCGTAGTTTTCAAAGGCAGATATAGCGTCAAAGTGAAAATCTTTCATACGTTCCTCCTGATATTTCAAACGACACTATGATACTACTTTTCAAGACTCTACGCAAGAGAGAAGCTCTTATTAGGGCAAAATACCAACCTGCTCCACAAAGCGCATAAAGGCTGCCTGTCCTTCTTCTGTTTGCTTGTAAACCCCTGCATCTTCCAATACCCGAGCAAAGATTTTACCCACAGATTCTTGGACAATTTCGAGAGCTTGGTCTTTATCAGTCAATCCAGGATGATTTTCTTTCAACTCATCTGCCCATTCTTGGTGATAAGTTGCGACTGATACTTCTTCTCCGACTAGATAAGCTGCTACTTGCTCCACTTCTTCCTTCAAGCGTGGTGGCAAGATTGCTAAGCCCATGACCTCTATCAAGCCGATATTTTCCTTCTTGATATGTTGGACATCCTTGTGGGGATGATAGATACCATCTGGATGTTCTGGAGATGTTTGATTATCCCGCAAGACCAAATCCAACTCGAACTGCCCATCTCTTTTACGCGCAATCGGTGTGATAGTGTGATGCGGTGTTCCGTCGCTTTCTGCCAAGACCTGTACACTTGGATCTGAGTATTGACGCCAAGCCAGTAAAATTTTCTCAGCAAGGTTAGTCAGCTCGTCTTTTGAATCCGATGTCAATCGAATCACAGACATAGGCCACTGAACAATCCCTGCTTTGACAGTTTCAAAACCTGCAAAGGTAAAACTCTTCTGTAATGGCGCTACTTCCATTGGGAATACATGGCGACCACCTTGGTAATGATCATGGGTCAGGATGGAGCCACCCACGATTGGCAAATCAGCATTTGAACCAGCAAAGTAGCCCGGAAACTGCTCCACAATCGCTAACAAACGTTCGAAACTTTGGCGACTAATGGCCATAGGACGATGCTTGCTGTCTAGGAAAATACAGTGCTCATTAAAGTAAGCATAAGGCGAATATTGGAAGCCCCACTCCTGCCCAGAAATATCAAAACGGATAATCCGGTGATTGCTTCTAGCTGGATGGTTGACACGACCATGATAGCCTTCATTTTCCATACAGAGCTGACATTGAGGATAGTTGCTGGATTTAACCAACTTAGCTGCCGCAATCTCCTTTGGATCCTTTCAGGCTTAGAGAGATTGATGGTAATCTCCAGTTCACCGTAGTTAGACGGAACACGATAAGCAATATTCTTTGCGATAGCCTTTAGTTTGATGTAGTCATTTTTCTGACTGAGTTGGTAGAAGTCCTCAATCGCCTGCTCTGGTGACTGGGCATAGCTAGCCCAAAAAATACGATTAACCTGACTTGGACAAGGGGTTACTAAGTCCATGAGGTCAGCACCGAGAATCTCACGCGCAGCCAGACTATCTTCAATCGTTTCCAAGCGAACGGCTTCCTCAACAAGCTGATCTTTAAGGTCAATCAAGTTATCTGGGTCAGTCTCAACATCGAGAACTCCATCTCCCACCAGTGCCAAGACGCGATTGGTCAGATAAATCCGATCCAACTCTTCAAAGGTACTTTCTGCAATGACTTTTGTAACAAATGTTTCTACTAAGGTCACTAGAAAACCTCCTTCTTACTTTCTAAATAGTCTCTGACAGCATCTAAATCCTGAAAAACTTGTTCTGTTTTATTTAAGAAAGACTGTGCTGGTATTTTTAAATCTGGAATACAAATAACTGGAATCCCAGCTCTAGATGCCGCTTCAATCCCTGCTTCACTATCCTCTAGTACCAAGCAATTCTCTGGTAAAACGTTCAAATCACTACAGGCCTTTAAAAATATATCAGGGTAAGGTTTGCTTCGCTTTACATCTTTTGCAAAAACTAAATGGTCAAATAGTGATAGTATACCATTGCTATCCAATATCATTCTAGCTCGAGATTCAACACTTGATGTTGCTAAAGCGATTGGAATGCCTTCTTTTTGCAAATAAGTAAGCAAATTTTTAGCACCTTTTTTTAAATTTACACCTTTGGCTAAGATTTGAGCTTCCAGTTCATAAACTTTAGCCAAGGTTTGGTCAAAGTTCCAAGTTAAATCATAGGTGTCCAAAAATCGTTGAACATTCTCCTCTTCCCTATGTCCACTGTAGTCTCTAGAATAAGTTTCTTCTGTGAAAGGAATTCCAAAATCTCTAAGCAATTCTTGATAAACTTTTAGAGAAATGATTTCAGTATCGGCTAATAAGCCATCTAAATCAAATATTACAGCTTCCATATCCTTCTCTCCTAGTCTAAAACGCGAGTTCCACCTGCAACTTCAGCGATATAGAAAGCTTGGAGCATATCCAACGACTTCCTCGTAGTGCTTGCCAACAGCTGCTTTAAAGGCCTCAACGGCATCTTTTTGCACCAAGGCAATGGCACAGCCACCAAATCCTGCCCCTGTCATACGAGCACCAAGAACACCTTCCTGAGCCCAAGCTGTGTGAACAAGAGTATCCAATTCTAGGCCAGTTACTTCATAGTCATGTTCTAGAGAAACGTGTGACGCATTCATCAAGCGACCAAATGTTTCCAAATCACCTGCTTGAAGTGCTGCTTGAGCTTTAAGGGTACGTTGGTTTTCAAGCACAGCATGGCGAGCACGTTTTAAGCGATTTTCATCTTTAATCAGATAGCTGTATTGGTCAAAGGCCCACTCATCCAATTCACCCAAGGTCTGAATATCCAAGGCAACTTGCAATTCTTCCACAGCTTTTTCACACTCAGCACGGCGTTCATTGTATTTAGAGTCCGCCAGCTCACGACGTTTGTTGGTATTCATAATAACAACGACATTGTCTTTTAAATCAAGTGGCACCAAGTCGTACTCCAAAGTGTTGGTATCCAGGTAAATAGCACGTTGGTCAGCACCCATACCGATAGCGAACTGATCCATGATACCAGAGTTTACTCCGATAAAGTTGTTCTCTGTTTGTTTTCCGATTTTAACCAAATCCAAACGGTCTAGTTTTAAACCAAAGAGATGCTCTGCCACAACACCAGTCAAGAGTTCCAAAGATGCTGATGATGACAAGCCAGCTCCATTTGGGATATTCCCATAAACATAAAAATCAAACCCTTTGTCAATCACATGTCCAGCTTCTTGCAAGAAATGAAGAACCCCTTTTGGATAGTTGGTCCAGCTGTGCTCTTTTTCAAATTTGAGGTCAGCAAGAGGCACTTCGATGATACCCTTGTCCTCAAAGTTGGCTGAGTAGAAACGCAAGACTTGGTCGTCACGCTTGCGAGCTGCACCGTATGTCCCCAAAGAAATAGCAGCTGGAAAAACGTGCCCACCGTTGTAGTCCGTGTGTTCACCAATCAAATTGATACGACCTGGTGAAAAGAAAGTTTGGTCTGCTTCTTGACCAAAAACGGCAAGAAAGTCTTTGCGAAGGGCTTCAGTAGTAAGATCTTGTGTCATATAAATTCTCCTTTGACTGTCGTTAAGTCACCTTAACGTGTAATCGTTTTCTTCTATTGTATCCAAGGCATTTGCCAAGGTCAATCCTTTTTACTAAACTTTTACTAAACTATCGGTAAAAAGAAGAAAAATATGATATACTAACCTAAAAGGAGGAGGATTTATGGCTACCTTAAAAGACATCGCACAGCTAGCCTCTGTCTCTATTGCGACCGTATCTCGTGTCCTCAATCGCGACCAGAGTCTATCTGTTACAGAAGAAACCAGACACCGTATATTAACCGTTGCTGAAGAGCTGGGCTATACCAAGCACCTCAAGACAGGCGAATCCCACAAACCCAAACAAAAAATTGCCATTATCCAATGGGTCAGCGAACAAGGGGAGTTGGACGACCTCTACTACTACCAGATTCGTCTCGGTATTGAAAAAAGAGCCCAAGAGTTGGACTATGATATCTTGCGCTATTTTAATGACCATCCTTTTACACTGAGCGAGGAAGTGATTGGCATTCTCTGCATCGGAAAATTTAGCCGATCTCAGATTGCTGCCTTTGAAGAATACCAAAAACCTTTAGTCTTTATAGACAGCGACACCCTCTCACTAGGTCATACCTGTATTATTACTGACTTTTACACTGCTGTGAAACAAGTTGTAGACCATTTCCTCAGTCAAGGGATGAACCGTATCGGAATTCTCACAGGCCTTGAGGAAACAACCGACCAGGAAGAAATTATCCAGGATAAGCGGCTAGAGAATTTCAAAGACATTACCCAAGCAAATGGTATCTACCATGAAGAACTGGTCTTTCAGGGGAGCTTTACTGCCCAGTCTGGCTATGACTTGATGAAGGAGGCCATTCACAAGCTAGGAGAACAACTCCCACCAGCCTTTTTCGCTGCTAGCGATAGTTTAGCCATCGGCGCCCTCCGTGCCCTTCAAGAAGCTGGAATTAGCCTACCAGACCGCGTCAGTCTCATTTCTTTTAACGACACTAGCCTGACCAAGCAGGTCTATCCTCCCTCTCCAGTATCACTGTCTATACCGAGGAAATGGGCCGAGCAGGTATGGATATTCTTAATAAGGAAGTTCTCCATGGTCGGAAAAATTCCTAGCCTGACTATGCTGGGAACCAGACTGACTTTGAGAGAAAGTACGCTGCCATAACTCAACAAATATACTAACGCAAAAAAATCCTAATAGAGAGTCTCAATTCTCCATTAGGATTTTCATTGTTAATCCATCACAATCATAGACTTAATGGTCTTGCGTTCATCCATATCTTTATAAGCCTGGTCGATATCTTCCAGTTTATAACTTGAAGTAAAGACGCGACCTGGATTGATGTCTCCATCAAGAACCGCTTTTTAACAAAAACTTGTTTTGTCATAAGTAGTAACTGAGGCTGCTCCACCTGCCACTGAAATATTTTGGGCAAATGTAGAACCGAGCGCACAGTTATTGTAATGAGGAACACCAACGAATCCTAAACGTCCACCATTGTGAAGAACCCCAAGGGCTTGATCTACGGCTGCTTCAGTCCCAACACATTCAAGGGCTGCATCTGCTCCACCACCAAGGATTTCACGGACTTTGGCAATTCCCTCTTCGCCACGTTCAGCCACAACAGCTGTCGCACCTGATTCCAAGGCCATCTTTTGGCGATCTTCATGACGACTCATAAGGACAATCTGCGACGCTCCACGCATCTTAGCTGAAATAACAGCACATTGGCCAACAGCCCCATCCCCGATAACGACAACCTTATCCCCTTTTTGAACATTAGCAACACGCGCTGCATGGTAACCGGTCGGCATGACATCAGCCAGTGTCAAAAGTGACTTGAGCATACCTTCTGTGTAGTCAGAAGGTTGTCCAGGGATTTTAACCAGCGCCCAGTTTGCATAGTGAAAACGAATATATTCCGCCTGAAAATCGCCTCCCAAGTTATTACCAACATGATTGTCGCAAGAACCGTCAAAGCCAGCAAGACAGGCATCACACTCCCCACAGCCATGGGTAAAAGGGACAATGACAAAATCACCTGGTTTCACCGTCATAATGGCTTCCCCAGTTTCTTCGACAATCCCAATCGCTTCGTGTCCACTATTTTTGTGTCCAGCTTTCGTTTCTGGATTACGGTACCTCCATAAATCTGAACCACAAACGCACGCACGAACTACACGAATAATCACATCATCCGCTTCTATTATTTGCGGACGTTCAATACTAGCAAGACCAACCTGACCTGCCTTTGTATATACTGCTGATTTCATTTAAAATTTTCCTTCCTTGTAAAGTTTAATTTTGTGATTTAAGCGATTTAAAGCCGTCTGTAAATGAGACAAGCGCTTCTCTAATTTTTTCTTTTCGTCTTCTAAAATACCAAGCCTTTCCTCTCTCGTTTCATCCCCCTTTTGGTAAAGCGACATATAGTCAACTAAACTGTCTACAGAGACACCCGCCGAACGAAAACACTTAATAAATTCCAGAGCTTCTATATCCTGATCTTGAAAGTCACGAATTCCAGTCGCGGTTCGAGTAATCGGTGGCACAAGACCAACTCGCTCATAATACCGAATCGTATCCGCTGAAATTCCCAATAAGTCGCTGGCAGATTTAATATTCATATACTAGCCTCCTTTCATTTCCTTCACTGAATTTAAGCAACTATAACTCATTCATCTTATTATACAACTTTGAGTTGACTCCAAGTCAAACATTTTGCATATAATAGAAAAATTTTTTTAATTACCAAACAACTAAGTAAAGTTTATACAGAGCCTTATAGGATCAAACTTTTAAGATATTTAAACAGGAAAGAAAATACTCTATTTCAAATAACATAGGGGCTTAATCATTCTTTACTTTTTACTAATGATGCCCCTGCTTCTGCTCTAACTCTCTCACCCTCCGCCTATGTTGCGCATGATTGCTTTGACTGATATCTACTTCAATAGTGATATTCTGCACGCCTCTTTCTTCTAAACATTGACGCACCACTTCTTTGGTTTCCATCATCTGTTCCCAGTCCTTGATACAAATGTGGACAATAGCATTGTTCTCTAGACCGTCCATGGACCAAATGCTAAGTTGATTGACACTTTTGACATTGGGTAGAGCCTCTAAATCCTTCTCCAAATCACTGGTCTCGACTCCTTCTGGCACAGCATCTAGGAAAAATCTTCAGTGCGCTCCAAAAAGCGAGGAATAGCTTTTCGACAGAATAAAGATGGAAATAACCAGCGATAAAAGCGGATCAAGGATATACCAATCTGTAAATCGGAGGATAATCGCCATTAGGATGACAGCCAACCAACCCAAGAGTGTCTTCCAGAAAAATGCAAGCTCAGAATTGACTCGTTCTTTGTCTTTTCCTTTACGAACTACCAGACTTGCTAGTACATTGATAGCTACTGCAATGATTCCCTAACCAGAGGATGCCATTCATCATTGACAGGGTTGTGGATGAGCAGTCTTCGTGATATTTTCCAAAAATCACTAGAACAGACCCTATCATAAGAATCACAGACGTTAGCATGGCTCCTAAAGAGACTAAAACGTTTGTAACCCAAGGTGTACTGTCTATCTTCTTCACGGTTTGAAATTGTTTCTAAAGAAAGGGCTGAGATGCCCAATGGCTATAGCATCTCCCAGGTCATGAACAGAATCAGCAAGAACAGCACTCGAACCAAAGACTCCTCCTAGCGATAAACTCGACAATGGCATAACTCAAATTTAAGAAAAAAAGCTAGCCAAACCGCACCTTTTCGTTGTCATTTTTTTCATCCTCCTTTGGTATAATAGTAGTATAAATATTCCCTTTACTAGTATTATCTCTATACTCCGAAAAAGAAAGGATAGGGAGCAAACTGTTCTCTTTTTAAGTTACTGAACAATTTGTCTCAAATTGTCCATATGGTTGCTCAGAGATCGTCGCAGTAGCAAGACACGAAAAAGCTATCTATACTGCTTTTTTACAATTATTGAATCAAAAAGATTACGAAACTATCACAGTTCAGGAGATTATAGACCTGGCAGATGTTGGTCGCTCCACCTTTTACAGTCACTATGAGAGTAAGGAATTACTCCTAGATGAGCTCTGCCGGTATCTCTTTCATCATCTTTTTGAACGCGAGGAAAATATATCTACAGAAGCTTATTTGTCCCATATCTTTTCGCATTTTAAGAAAAATCAAGACCACGTCACCAGCCTCCTTTTCTCAAAAAATGACTACTTCCTCCGCCAATTACAGAAAGAATTGGAACACCACGTCTACCCCATGGTCGTAGAGGACTTGCAAGCTTCTTACCCTAATATTCCTACTTCCTATCTCAAACATTTTGTAGTAACTAATTTTATCGAAACATTGACCTGGTGGCTCAAAAAAGGGAAATCTTATAAGGAAGACCAAGTAGTGAGCTTTTACTTAGATGTTTTAGAGATGAAGTAGCAAACACAACTATAGATTTCATACCACTCAAAAGAAAAATACTAGTCGACATTCTATCATTCAAATATTCCAATTCATCACGAGTATTTTACCTCTACTTTCTACTTACTAATCTGAGCAAACTATGATTTTTTAAGTCAGTAAATTCACTAAAAAAATTCTAAGACAAGAAGTCTTAGAATTTTTTATCGTAACCAACTTTCGTCTAACTGGCCTTTACTCTTGCTAAAAGCTTTCCCATGCTCATCAATAACAGCATGAATCTCTTGGCATTGTTTGAGAGTGAGTCCTTCCAAGACATCACTATAAACAGCATGCATTTCATTATAGGTATCAAAGTTTCCAAATCCTAAGCGTCGAAAAAGTCTTCTCGCATATTCATCCGAAATAAAAACTGGACGAGCAAAAAGATAAAGTAAAAGTGCATCTGCAGTCTCTTGTCCAATCACTTTTAACTCCAAAAGTTGCTTCCGTAAATCTTCTGTCCGAAACCTAGCAAGAACCTCAAAACCACCATTTTCTCTTAACCAGATCAGAAGTCCCCTAATCGTTTGAGACTTTTGCTTAAAAAATCCAGCAGGTCGAATACGTTCCTGTAACTCTTCTAGCGATAAAGCCAGGATACCCTCTACTGTCATGATATCCATAAGACCAGCTAAACCTAACTTGGCATTCTTCTCTGTTGTTCGCTGGATAAGAATAGTCGATACCAAATCTTCCAGCTTGTTATCCGATTGCCACCAATTTTGTTCTCCATAGTGCTTACAGAGTCGCAAAAGAGTTTCTTGTATTTCTTCTTGCCTCATCATTTCTTCAACAATCCTTGTTCCACCAAGAAATCATGTGCAACAGTATAAGCATCCTTACCATCAATACCAACCTGGTAGTTCATCTGACTCATCTGGCTTTCTGTAATCTTACCAGCTAGTTTATTAAGAATAGCTTCCAACTCAGGATGTTTTTCGAGTAATTCAGCTTTCATGAGTGGTGCACCTTGATAAGGAGGGAAGAGGTGTTTATCATCCTCCAAAACCACTAAGTCATAGCGAGCAATTTCAGCATCTGTTGAGTAAGCATCTGTAATTTGGATGTCACCTGACTGGATGGCTTGGTAGCGAAGAGCTGGTTCCATAGTGGCTACATTGAGTTTCAATCCATAAACAGACTGCAAGCCCTTGTTTCCATCCTCACGGTCGTTAAACTCCAGAGTGAATCCTGCCTTGAGCTGTCCTTCTACTTTTTTTCAAGTCTGAAATCGTCTTAAGCCCATATTCATGCGCAATTTTTTTGGGAACTGCTATAGCATAAGTATTTTGATAAGCCATGGGTTTGAGCAAGACTAGATTGTCTTGTTTCTTTATCCCATCACGCGCAGCTTTGAAAACTTCTTCAGAATCATTGCTCACTTTAGGAGCTGGCTGCAAGAGAGCGCCTGTAATAGTACCTGTAAATTCTGGATAGATATCGATATCACCCTTTTTAAGCGCTTGATAAAGGAAATCTGTCTTCCCAAAGTTAGGCTTAACCGTCACTGTCATATCCGTATTTTCCTCAATGAGAAGCTTGTACATATTCATGAGAATCTCAGGTTCAGGTCCCAACTTCCCAGCTATAACCAGATTTTCTTTCTCTTTATTTGGAATCATGCTTGGAGCATAACTTGCTCCCAAACCAAGCACCATAACAGCAAAGGCTGCAACAATTGTACGCAACTTTGCCTTTTCCAACCATTTGAGAACAACATTAAATAGAATGGCCAAAATGGCTGATGAGATTGCACCGATTAAAATCAGACTAGCATTCCGACGATCAATTCCCAAAAGGATAAAGGATCCCAATCCTCCAGCTCCAACAAGAGCGGCTAGAGTTGCTGTACCAATGATCATAACGGTTGCTGTACGAACCCCCGATACAATGACAGGCATGGCCAGTGGAATTTCAAACTTCTTGAGTCGCTCCCACTTGGTCATTCCAAAAGCAATCCCTGCTTCCTCAAGACTAGGATCAATGCCGTTCAAGGCTGTGATTGTATTTTCCAAAATCGGGAAAATAGCGTAAATGACAAGGGCTGTGAGGGCTGGTAAGGTTCCAATTCCCATGAAAGGAATAAAGAGACCCAGCAAAGCCATTGAGGGAATGGTCTGGAAGATACCCGCAACTTGTAGCACCCAGTTCGCCACTTTTTTGTGGCTATTTAGATAAACCGCCAGTGGAATGGTCAGAAAAATAGCAACCAATAAGGTCAAAAGCGATAATTGTAAGTGTTGCCCAAGAGCGGTTAACCATTCCCCAAAACGCTCTTGAAAGGTTGAAATCAAATTAGACATGAAGGCTACCTCCAAATAAGTTTGCTACAAAGTCAGTCGCAGGCGCTTGTAAAATTGTTTCAGGTTCTGCGACCTGGCGAATTTCTCCATCCTGCAAAACTGCAATCCGATCGCCCAATTTTAAAGCCTCGTCCGTATCATGGGTAACGAAGATGGTCGTCATCCCGAATTCTTTGTGCAATTCTTTAGTGAGAGCTTGCAACTGCTTGCGAGAGATAGCATCCAAGGCTGAAAAAGGTTCGTCCATCAATAAAATTTTTGGTTCCCCAATGATAGCTCGCACAATACCAATCCGCTGTTGCTCCCCACCAGATAACTCGCTTGGTAAACGATGAGCATAATCTGCCGCAGGAAGCCCCACTTTGGCTAAGAGTTCTTCGGTTTTAGAAGTGATTTGTTCTTTAGTCCAGCCCTTCATCTCAGGAATGAGAGCAATATTTTCCGCAACTGTCAAGTTAGGAAATAAGGCAATGGCTTGGAGGACATAGCCGGTACTGAGACGGAGCTCACGCACCTCATAGTCCTTGATACGCTTCCCATCCATGTAGATATCACCATCTGTTGGCTCCAAAAGACGATTAATCAATTTAAGCATAGTGGTCTTCCCAGATCCTGAAGGACCCACTAGTACCATGAATTCTCCATTTTCAATACGGAGATTGACATCTTTTAAAATATTTTTATCCGTGTAGCGCAAGGCTACATGTTTGTATTCAATCATTTTTTTCCTCAATAAGTTTTCTGTCTCTAAGAATATCCAATAGGTTGCTTGCTGGATGCCCTAGGACTTTTTCGATATCTGTTGAAACCCCAGCCTGTTCCCCAACTTTAATCGCTGTATAAGTACTGACCCATGCATCGTACTCCCAAGTTTGTGCTGGCCATTTTTTTCGTGACTCATAGGCTTCTTCTACTGATTCATCTATATACGTGATGTCCTTACCGGTCTGATTTGAGAGAAGTGCTACGATTTCTTCCATGGAAAGATTCTCTGGCCCTGTCAAATTCAAGATTTGATTTTCCCACTCCTTAGGATTTAAAGAATTTCTGCTGCAACCCTAGATGTGTCCTTACGGGCAACAGCTGATACCAGGCCACTGCCAGCCGGACCACGAATTTCTCCATTTTCAAGTGCAATATCAATCAAGAAGTCCAAGTAAAAATTATCTCTCAAAAAAGTATAGGTGAACCCTAACTCCTTGATATAGGCTTCCGTCTGGGCATGATCTCGAGACAAAGTGAACGTTGCCTTCTCATCAGCCCCATAAAAAGAGGTATAAACAATATGCTGCACCCCTGCTAGTTTTGCAGCATCTAAAAACTCCTTGTGCTCCTTGACACGCTCTGGATTTTCCCGAGCAGATACCATCAACAAGGTATCGATACCCTTTAAGGCCTCAACCACCTCTGGAGTATTGGCATACACTATTTTACGGATTTCTGCAGACGCGTAGACTTTTGCACGCTCTGGGCTTCTTGCTAGATGGACAGAAGCGATTCCTTTTTTATCAACAAGATCAGCCACATAAGAACCTAATTTTCCTGTTACACCTGTAATTCCGATCATAACTGCTACTTCCTTTCCCTATATATCATTTTCTTTAGCTTTTAGATTTGTGATAACACGCTCTTGATAAGCTTCAAATTCCTGGATTTCTTGATCTGAAAAGCCTTGGTAAAAAATCTCTCCCAGTTCTTTGCTGACACGGTCTCCAATTTCTTTTTGCGCCCAACCTAGGTCTGTCAAAGAGATATATTTTTTCCTTTTATCCTGCGTGCAAGGTTGAATAGTGACCAAGCCTTGTTCTTCTAATTTCTTAACCATACTGGTCAATGTATTATTGGCTAGACCCGTCGCAAGAGCGATATCTGTCGCAGTAGCGCACCCCAACTCTTGTTTCCACAAAATCGTTAAAATTTTCCCTTGTTCACTTCTGTATTGAGCATCTGGTTCATTGCTCAAGAGTTTGAAAGATACGCCCGTTTAACAATCGAATCTGTAGAGCTTGGTAGCCTCCTAACATCTTGTCCATTTTGTCTCCTTTTTTGTTCTATATCGAACTTTTTAATTATTGTAACACCCTGAATTACATCTGTCAACTATTTCGATATGGAAATAATAAAAAACTTCCTACCAAAAAGTAGAAAGTCATCATTTTTATAAAATTAAACATGAATCACATCTGAAGCATTCCCCTTAAAGAAACTACTATGGACTAGATAAGGACCATACTTAGAATTTTTGACTAGAAACCAAGCATAAAGGAATGATAAAAATTTTTTTATAAAATATAGTAAAACAAAAAGAGTAGAAAAGACTAAAACTAAGATTCCTTAATTCAAAAATAAAGATAAAAAGAAAATTAAAAGCATTTAATAGAATATTAACCCCTCGTAGCAAAAACTGGCTAATAGAATATTCGTCTTGATCCGAGGATTAAAGAGTTTGACAGCAAATAAAGCCAATAAAGAAATATTATAGATACAAATCGGCTTGTAATCATGACGATAGAAAAACTAAAAAACAAGAACAAAGAATGCTATAGCGAATTGAACTTAGAGTAGTACAATATAGATTCTAAAATATTTTTAGAAATTAATTTGATTTCCCTAACCTCTTTGTTCACATCTTATTTCAATCAACTATACAAATATCCTTCTATTTTCCATAAAAAAGTAGACGAATGTCTACTGGGAATGTTGAGTTTTGGCAAACGACTGGTAATGACGATGCTATAGGTTCATTATCTCAAATACTGCCGTATGAATCCACTCGTTATTCATTTGAAAGTCATTTTCTATGATTTTACTAAAGGTGAAACCGTTTTTTAACAGCACTCTCTGGGAAACCAGATTGTCCGTTGCCGTCCCTGCGATAATCTTATGTAAACCATAAGTAGTAAAGGCCTTTCCTAAAACGAGTTTAACCGCTTCACTTGCATAACCTAAATTGGTAACATTTTCTCCGATCCTATATCCAAGTTCTGCTGTTTTCCTATCCTTCCCTAAAACACTTAAATTGATTCTTCCGACCATAGCGCCTTGTGCATCTCTAATAAGATGCATGTAGACATCATGATTCTCTTGTTCCCTTAACAATTCCCTTGTAAGTTCTTTAAAACCTTCTGAGTCAAAATAGTGGGCTGGTCTAGGAGGTAAACTTCGCTCAAAATACTCCCGATTTTCTTTTTCAAAAGAATAAACATCTATACTATTTTCTTCAGACATCAACTCTAAACTTATCATTCTAAACCATTTCCTATCATTCTCTAAACTCAAATTTACTCATGTTCACACAAAGTGACATTTACAGAATTTACAGAGCTATCTTAATTTTTTCATATCGTATCTACATGATAACACCACATACCATGAAGAAAAATAATATCCATCAAGGTCCTCATAAATTCCAACATCTTGCTAAACAGGCTGGAACGCCTATGGAAGCTATTTTAAAAGCACTAACCCGCAGCGATACTGGCTTTCCTATCAGAACAAATGCGACACTTATCCTGGCATTTAGTTACAGTCCAAACTCTAACTTGACATCTAGAAATTCCAATCGCGGGATTAGTACATTTGCAAAGTAAGATGAAGTTTTCAAGGGTGCGACCAGTTATCTTTGTAAAACCATTTAATAAAAGTCACTCGTCCAGAAGGGCACTGGCTTATAGTCTTTTAAAGACTGAGAAAGTTCTCTATTCCCAAATTCAATCTCAAAATAATCGTATAAGTCTTTGCCATAATAAATAATATCTAAATCCACTACTGATAAAATCGGCATCTCCTGATTCTCATAACTAGGGAGAAAACGATGCCCATATAAGGGGATTAGTCGAGGTGCTGCTTCTAACATTTTCCTGATTTGAATATTTCTGTCCAAGAGTGTAGTTGGCTCGCTCCCCCAAGAGGCATCCCACACCAGTTCATCCAAACTTTCCAAAATTCCATCATAGGGAGCAACTAGGCTCCGTTTTATATGTTCTATATTTTCAGCTGAGAAATTTCTCCAGTTATAAAAACCTTCTGAAATAGGCAACAATTGTTGATAAACTGCCAGCCACTGCTCAGGAAATTCAATTCCATAGATTGTCTCGACTTTTTGTATTTCTTCATCACTTAGACCTGGTTCCAAAGAAATGCCATTCTCGAGCAATAGCGTCTTAATCCTATCGATTTTCAAAAGATCTCCAACCATTTCCTCTCCTCCTATTCACTCCCTATTTTATGGAGATTAGAGCACATGTCACTTCTTAGCTAAACTAAAATGACTTCAAAAAATCAACCAACCCATCATGTAATTGTATATTCTCATTTAAAACTTCCTTGCTCTCTTTATCAGATAGCTCCAAGTTCATATTACGATAGCCATCCAACAATTCCATCGTCAAAACCAAAGTATCATAACTGACATTAAAGAGCAGTTCTTCTTTAGTTAAATCACTTTGATGGAGATTCATATTTACAGCTTGTTCCTGGATGATTTTTAGTTCTTGTAAAAATATTGCTTGCTGATCTGTCATACTTCATCTAGTCTTTCTATTTTTATTAGGGGTATATTGAACTTCCTTATCGCATAAGCTGGAGATTCAAGTTATCAAATTTTTCTCTTTGACAAATGAAGATTGTTTCTTTATAAGATAAATTTCCTGAATAATTCTGGAATTCCACTTACTTGTGTAAATAGAGTCTTTACAGCAAAATTATTATCGCAAAAAACGACTTCTTGAAAGACATTATCCATTCTCCACTCGATATCTGTATAGAGAATATCATTATTTTCGACACTAACTATTTCAAACCAACCTATTGTCACTCCATAAAAAATAATCTCTTCCAATATCTGAGTTGAATATCCTTTATTTTTAATAAAAAACGAAAATAAGGTCGAAATAATAGCATCTTCTTCAGCTATCGAGAGTAAGAGTTCTCTTAAATCTTCAAAAGTCATTTTATTTACCTCCAGTCAAAGGAATTCTGCCTTCACTTGCAGATAATCTTGTTTTAAATTGACTCAACTACAAGGTTCATCCTAGCACCAAGTCACTATCGCTCAACTACTAACAATCTCCTTTGAGGACTCAAACAAGGTATTGATTTCAAAACTGAGTCCCTATCTAATCAGATATACTTACTGGATAAATGAAATGAGGTACGAATTGCTATCGTTTATCATTAGCTATTCTAAAATAGTCATTATACTACTCTTCAAAATTCACCTTTAGCCAAAAAGCTTCTATATCGCCCTTCTCATTTAACGCTGCAATACAATCTGGATAAAACTCAACATACTCTACTGAATCTGATAATTTTTCCTTACCAAAATAAGTATATCCTTTTCTTGGTGAATAATAACTTACCCAACTATCTGATTGCACAAATCGAATACTATCCCCTAAATCTAACTGGCATTCATCCAATAATAGAATAATACTCCCTTTATTCGAGTTAGGAATGAGCACATCTCTTTCTTCTGCTTTTAATACCTGAGGAAAAAATCCAAAAATTTGTACGCACGCATTGTTTTCTGAATCAAAGCCAAGTTGGAGTGTGTCAAATAATATGTAGTAATCAGAATTTTTTAGAGGTATGGAATCAAAACTATATTCTTCAGGTCTATAAACTAATCGTCTATCGTTCATATCGTATTCTTTTGTAATTTTAAACATATATAATCGCCTTCTAAAGTTAAAATGGGCAATAGGTTTTGTAGCCATATCAACCACTAGCTTAAAATTTCTAGCACTTCATCCAGTATGAGCATCTGAAGTAGCCAGCGATCATCCCTTGACCAAGTATTATCTTTTGAATCATCACCAGCGCTCGTAGGTTTAGTTCTCCTAGATTACTATCCTTGATTCCAAATCCTAAAATCCCACACCGCCTGTAATCTGGGTAATGAGGTCTAAATGTTCTTTTATGCCAACCTTGTCAATATTGACTAAATCCCTTTTTCCTCCAAGTACAAGAAGAGGAACAAAACCAAAGCATTGATTGTAATCCAAGCTCCCATACTCCTTAACCGCTTCTTCATAGAAAGGAATATCAAAATAGTCCTTTAACAACTCTTCATCCTCTAAATCTTCTAGAAAATAGTGCATATCTTCTAAAATAGTGGTGAAATTTTCCTCCTTGTATTCTACAATTCTCAGATAGTCTCCTTCCTCCAGAGTGATAATATCCCCAAATGCAGTTATAAAAATAGGAATCGATAAATCACCTCTAAAATAGGTCTTTTGCACAAATTCTACATATTCTTCTGGATTGATAATTTTTAGATAACCATCAAGTAAAAATCCCAGTCCATATTGTTGCCACAATTCCACTAATTCATCTGGAACTTTTGAGGCGTACTTTTCAATGACTTCTTCTGGCATAGCTGCAAATTTGGTAAATTGTAAGTTCATTTTTTCTCCTCGTGTTCCTTTTAAAGTTTATATAACTCACTATAAGTAAAGTTTTCGCGATTATAGTAGCTAGTTTTATTATCGTTTACGAAAGGTTTCTTCAAGTCGATATGAATGGCTGTCCATCTCCTTCAAACATTTAAGAGATAATCCTCCTCAGTCCCAGAACTCCTTATCTATACTCGTAAAAATAATTTTCCTTTTACTATGTAAAAAAGCTTAGTAGGCTATTATTCATATATACCATGTTTTTCTATATATTCTTGTTCCTCATTATCTTCAGCAACTCTATAGAATGCAAAACCAGTCCACTTATGTTTCATAACCATTTGACGAAATTTATCTGATACATATATAACAGTAAAATTTTTCAAAGCACGAAAAACATCTACTCCTTGACACTTTAAGGAGTCTATTCTTTCTCCTTTGGGTTTGAAAAATAAACATCGTATTTCTCATTATAACGGTATTTACTATTTTTTTCATATCAAATGCATCAATTACACAGAGCACATGTAAAAACAAAAATAATTTGTATTGATTCTTCCAGTAGCCACATCAATTAATTTTACAGGATAAAAATTCTAAATTGGGGTATTCTTTTTTTAGTATTTTTACTAAATTCTTTTCTAAATATAGGCCATGAATCAATATTACCTAAGTAATCACTTTCCTCTGTCATCTCCAATGAATTATAATAAAATTCTACATTGGGCTATGACTCCACTTTCTTTTCAGAATGTATGACTGTATGAAATCTATCTTTAGGATAATTTTCATATTCGATATCATTGATATTATTACTATCCCCATAAATATAGCGTTTCTTTTTTTCAATAACCTTATCGACAAGATTCATATCATATTTTAATTGATAAAACATTAGTCTAAGCCTTTCCAATAATTAGAGTAAAGATTCTCTATACCGTATCGACTCCATAATAAATTCATCTATCTAAACTCCAGTCAGCTCCCCAGCGAGCTCATCTCTCTTGATTCCTAGCCAAGTAACCTTGAAAATGTTTTTACTATTGAGTCTCTTTTGAAATGCTACAAATTGTTACAGGACTATAGTGATGTCCATACATTCGATTTATAGTATCACAAATTCTAGAGTTGTTAGGCCTATTTGATAAAGTTTAATAATCATCTGCTCATTACAATATCCATAAGCTAGCATTAAAGCTGGACCGAGATTCCCACTTCGATCTCTAGGAATGTTTAAATGAACTGTGTCGTACTTGGTTTCCAATTTTCTTGAATAAGTGCCCTTCCAGTATGATATCCTTCTTTATACCTAAAAATATAGATAATTCACCCTGAATGAGGTTAGTCACCGCTGGTTCAAGAGAAAAACGGAAACCTTCATCAATCTTTTGTTTTTAAACTAGGAAGTTAAGTAGTTCTGTGCTAAGCAGAGTCACAGGAATAAATCTCTTTCTTGTAATGTATTGCAACTCTACTATAACGGCTCTATTCCTTTTGTATTTTCACAACTTATTTTACACTACAAATGAATTCATCCATAGTTTTTAAAGATACTTCAGGATATTGTACTGTATGATTTTATCTAAATTACCATAATTGAGTCATGATCGTCCAAAATACATCAAAATCAATTTGTTCAATATTTGAAAGGTCATCCAAACCACCTAAAAATAAAGGTACTTTATAACCAATGCATTGATCATAGGAAGGAGAGATTCCTCCTTGAGAAATATACTCTTTGTAAAAATCTAAAGCAAATAGCTCATCAGGATATTCTGGAATTTCATTATTCAAAAACTCCTTAATACCTAGTGGAATCTCTAAAATCTCATGACTTCCTGCATCACACATATATATTTTTGAATCACTAGTATCAGAACTAACAAATATCCTGCCTAACCAATCAAAACCTATAACTCGTATATCATCTGATAATTCAGAAAAGCATGACTGTACTAGTCCTTTAAAGTATTCTAAATTATTAGAATCAACAACCCTAAATAACCCACTACCAAAACTTTCCTTAGAATAGTTCATAATAAAATCAAGATAAATATCTTCTGAACGCTTTTACGTAGCCTTTATTCTCTGAACCAAAAAAATTCTAAAAATGAATTAAACATGTCTTTTTCTCCTAATCTTCAATTGTAAACTTCCCAAATACTGTTCCATCTGGATATTTTGGGAACATAAATTCCTATTTACACTTCTATCCAACGGATTGATATTTTAACTATATCATAAATCAACAATTCAAACAATATAGTAATTGTTTGAATCAGAGTCTGAAGCATCAACCTTTTTATCTCGTTACAAAGCAAATATAGATTTACGATTCACCTGTATTTTAACTATAACTGCTTCAGTCAAAGCTTGGATTTTTTGCAATGCTTGTACTCTTTGTTCATCAGTTTAGCCATCTTTAAATTCCAAATTGTTAAACCAAATCCAGCACCTCCAGTCAGCTCCCCAGCGAGCTCATCTCTCTTGCTTCCTAGCCAAGTATTACGTTCGCTAATCTTATAATAGCCTATTAGAGTTCAATACTCTTCACAGATAACTTCAATGTCTTTTTCTGAAATAGTTAGATTAGATTTTAGGATAAATTTTTTAATACTATTTATATCCTCATCTGTCAGATATTCCACGCGAAATTCAATGATAAAATCGACGATATCGCTATTTCCTGAAATAATAATCATCGCATCTTCAATAACTCTTCCTACAAATATTTGCCTCACATGCAAATATCCAGTAGCTGGACTCGAAAAATACTGCTCCCACTTTATAGCACTTGAATAGCTCAATTCCTGCTTCTTATAATAAAAGTGAGAGGTAATAATCTGCTGACTTACATCTAATAAATTCAATAAGCTATCTATCATGGTTACATCTGCTACCGCTATCCTCAATTCAACACTTAACATCATTTCATTCCTATTTATCAAGACTCGGTAATAAATTACACGTTTTTTCTCGTGCTTCGATCGGTTATTATAACCGTTTAGCTACACTTTAATCATTTTAAAATCTCATTATCCTGCCAAAAGAACTGAGCATCCTTTAACTCAAGATGTTCTATCTGAATATCCCGACAAATAATTGTCATTTGCAGCAATCCTATATCAACCATACACTCCACAAAATCAGGATTATTGTCATACACTTGCAACGAAATTTCTTGACCATGGTGATGCAATTCTCCTCTAGTCATATCTTTAACGTGTTGATCTTTTCTCCACTGGATATCTAAAGCATCATTGCTATACTCTACTTTGGCGCATACTAAAAACTTAATTTCCCAATATTTTTCTTTGTTATGATAATCCTCTATGCATACAGAAACTTCATCGCCAAAATAGGATATCTTTAAATCTAGTATTCCCATTTCCCAATAATCTATTGCTGCAATCTCTTTTTGTTTAGTTATTAAATTAAATAGTAACATAACTCTCTCCTTACCATTTATCTCCAAATAAATCCCTCAGATATTTATAGATGACTATTTTCATCAATGGCGCTAAGCTCTACCAAGGTTCAGCCTAACACCAAGTCACCGTCCATCTTGAAGATTACACTCCTCAATGTATTCTAACCAGGCATCAATGGTGGGGAAAACTTCCCTTTGTTCCCATCCTGAATCAGCAAAGTCATGAATTATATGCACTAGAGTACTATCAACATCTTCAAAACAGGCGATATCATCATTATCATCTCTCCTTGCAAATGGATATAATGTTCGCTCAGGATATCTTGTTTGAAGACCTCGAAATCTTCTCACTGTTTCATCGTCATTCATCAAGTACCATACACCAAAATCAACCCTACCATCGGAAACTAAATCCTTTAATGATTGTGGATAGGAAAAAAAAGAATGATTAAATGTAATATCTGGCATAAATGTTCCCCCTCTAACTATTGAAAAATGGCAAATACTTGTTACCTTTCTGCCCATCTAGCTAATTTGATACAATAATCTTCGATTAAAGCTTCTGTGTCATACATTTTTAGAATGTTTTCAAAATCGATCGCTGATATTTCAGACACATCAAACTCACCTGTAGCATTTATTGCATCAAAATCACTTGGGTATGGAGCTTCTCCCAACTCCAAGGGTGTCCGATTATCAAAATAAGCTACGTGTCCATTATGGTAGATATCTAATCGTTTCGTTTCATAGCGTTCCTCGTCTATTTCTGAGTACATTATGATCGGATCATAGTCATTCCTATGATTCCAAATTGTTTTATAATACAACATCCAATCCCCCTAATTCCCTAGCTATCTATCCAGCCAAATCTTCTTTCTTTAGATACCGCCCATATCATAAGCTAGGCAAGTCTTTCGTTCAATCTACTCAGTGATGACATTATCCACTAAGAAAACTGCAATCTCCCATTTCTATGTGGCATTAGTAACAGTAAACTATACAAGGTCATCCATAAAATTCAATTTCCCAAGTAGTACTATCGTATATTTCCAATCTTATTTGCAAAGCTTCTGCACCTTTTTCTAAAGCTTCAAATTCAACAGGAGTTGCAGAGGAAACAACTATTAAATTATTTATATCCTCTATTCCCTTTGAAAATTTTAAAAGTCCAGCCCAACTCATCGGATAGCCATATTTTGAATTTAAGACTAAATCTTCAAATTCTGGCATAGGCAGATTATTGGGAGCTTTTCCTACAGCATCACATTCAAAGATATACCAATCTTCACTATTAGATGGTATTTGGGAAAGAATTTCAAAAAAAGTCAGCTTTTGATTATCCTTTGACAATTGTCCACTTATTTTCAACTCGTATTCTCCAAATTTTCTGTAATAATGTCCATCTACAATTCTTTCATCTGTCACACGGTCCAAAACATAGGTTACTAAGATTTTTTCTAGTCGTTCCTTTAAAACTGAGGGGTTAATTGGTCCCACCTACTAAGCTAGTAAACCAATCATCATAAAATTGTTTCTGTTCTGCGACACTGACACAGTTTAAGTTTGGTTTATCTTGGTCAAAAATCTCATAAACATTGTTTAAACTGGCTTGTTTTCCCATTTCCAAGAAATAGGCTTTTTCTCCTCCAAAATTCAGCTGCATCGGAGAAGGAAATACACACTTGTCAGCTCCATTGCATTGGAGAATCCCGCCTTCCTTTTCCAAATCCAGACGATAGTTCGTAAGCGCCTCAAAGAAAGAGTCAGCTTCATAGCGTTTAAAACCCGAATCTCTATCGACATCAAGAATACATAATTCTTCGCTATCTCTAATAAAAATTTGACACGTTTCTATTCTATTATCATTTTTATAATAAATTGGCAATAAAACTACTCTCATTTCCCACCTCTGCTGATTTTATGTAATAACTTGAATAAGATGATCAACTTTTGGGATAGACTTAATAAACTGCAAGATCATTCCATTTTTCTAATAAGGTCTCACCATCGATTAATGGTGCTGATAAAAGTTCCTTTGGGCTATAAAAAATGTGATAGTCTTCCTCAGAAACCGTAAAATATAACTCCCCTAAGTCTTTCCTTTGACTGATATAAAACTTTCTATCTTGATAATATAGAACAAACTCTTCCCCATAGGATAATAATTTTTTAAAAAACTCATATGACATATCTTCATCTCGTTCCATTATTACTAAATTGACCTCTCCATTGTATTCATTCACCACAAGTGCCAGCTGGAGGAGTTCCTTATCTTTTTGGTATTACTTTCAACCTCACTATTAATTGAATACATTTATGACTTATTCCTCCAGAAAAAATCATGTTCTGATCGTTTGATTCTTTCAACAGTAACATCCCTAGAAATGATATTGAACTTGACTAATCCTTCTAAAACTATCCTGGTTTGAAAAAAACTGTCATCGTAATATTCAAGAGATATCTCTTGACAGGTATACAAGTGATTTTGTGTAAAATCTTTTACTTTAAATTTTTTGCGATTTTGTGCATCCGTCTCATAATTCAGTGCTGCACAAGCAAGGAAACTGACTTTCCAACATTCCTCTAAATCTACTTTATTCTCATGATAACTTTCTATATATAGATGAACTTCATCACCAAAATATAATATTTGTAAATCTAGAATCCGACCATCCCAATAGTCCGTCTGATTTATCTTATCTTGTTTTTCCCTTATTTCAAATTCTCTCATGTCTATTTCCTTCGCTTATTACAGTAACAACTACCATTCCGATTATGTCATCGCTACAATGGATATGCAGCAGTTTTTTGCCCTATCAAAGCCATACTCTAGTCTTTGACCTTTGGTGTTCTGATTGATTTCAGTTTGATCTGAATCCTATCGTCAAAAATACTTATAAGTCTTAAAATTTTTGTCACTTTAAAAGCACCATAGATATTCTTAATTGCCAAAGTATCCGAATTCTAAAACTTCAATAGTCACTTAAAATCAATCTTCCTCGCATGATGAAGCAAACAAGGAAACCTACAAACTAGAAATCTCAACACTTTTCCACAGAAATTGCATGTTCAAAGCCCAAAATATTATCAAAAGACGATAATTTGCTAAACTATATGCCAATACTCTGTAGTTCGAGTAGACAATTCTTTCAATAATATACTGAAAATCTCACTTGATACAACTCGTTCATAAGGATTGGATAAGGACTACCCCAATTTGAATGTTCAAGACGGACAAAGACAGTTGAAAAAAGGAATTCAAAATCCAATTGTCTAATAGAACAAGCCAACCTTTAAGACAAGTGACATCGTAATCTCCCATACATATATTTCAACAGAAAATCTCTTATTCTAAGCTATTATAGCATTCTTTCAAGTAAAGTTGTATGGGCTTTTCTAAAATTCATCAAAAAACACCTCGTGGTGTGAACCATGAAGCGTTTCGAAAGGTTGGTGCAGTCGTATTGGTTAACCTTTTGAGGCAACTGACTTTGTCAGGTTGCAGAACAATTTCGTATAGAAACAAGATCTGAGTGCTCCTCTGTATTAAGTGTAAAATACTTTATAAATTCAATGGAAGCTATTTATGTTAGGCTAGACAATTTTCATCACCTTAAAGTGCCCCTCAGGATAATTACCTTGATAGCCAACTGGAATGTAGCCCCCCTCATAAATTAAAAGTAAATCATCATGAAATGCAGACTCTATCCCAAAATCGTCTTGCAATAATTTATAGTTTCTAAGAGTGCTTAAATCAAATAAAATCGAATCTATGCATGTCTGTGACAAAAAATTTCTCTGTAGGTATTCTTTTATTATAGGGTCAATAGATTTACGAAAATAGGCCGAATTTTCATTCCAGATTTTTCCTATTCCAGTTCTAACTTCACCTTTGTTCTTAAGTAAAAATTCGCTTCGAAATTCCCAAACAAGCTCTTCCCATTCACTAGATTCTATATGTTGCAATCCTTCAGTCCTATCTAATATTTCTATCTCAAAGGGAATTGCCATATTACCCTCTCTAAAACACTCAAGAATATACTTCATATCCATATATTTTTCTTTCATTTAGAAAAAACCTCATTTCTTTTTAAGTAACGGCATTCTACCTAGTAAATTATTTCTAGAAAATGATTCCGTCCCTAACAATCTTGCTCGGCTCTCATAGCAGGCATTGTTTTTAGTTAACTTTATAATGACTTATAAAAAAACTTAATACTTAGAAATAAATTACACGTTTTTTCTTGTTCTTAGATCCATTATTAAAACAGTTTAGCTACACTTTACTCATTCTACTGTTTCATTATCCTGCCAAAAGAACTGAGCATCCTTTAACTCAAGATGTTCTATCTGAATATCACGACAAACAATTGTTATATCCATAATACCTAGATCAATTCTGCACTCTACAAAATTTTTATCTTTAGCATGCGGAATCAACGTGAAATTTTGTGCGGAATAACCAAGTTGTGTCTTTTTCAAACTTTTGACATTATAATCTCGCCAATTCTTCCATAGAGCATCTGTTGTATACTTGACTTTACCACATAAAAGGAAGGTTACGCGCCAATATTTTTCTTGATCATCCTCATACTCAATAACAGTTTCATCCCCAAAATAGGACACATAAAAATTGTAAATAGTTGCATCCCAATAATATGTTAAGTCTAATTCTTTTTGTTTTTGTTCAATATTCATATTTCTATTTATATTTCTATTTAATAATAATCAGTCATACTTATCCCATGGAATATAATCATCTGGACTTCTTTTGTTAATAATAAAACTTAGTGGCACAATCTCTACATCCCCAAGATTGTCAACTGAATAACGTTGACTACCATTTTTGAACCAGCGTTCTAGAACGACATCATAGAGCATGAAGTGAGACTTTTTGTTAATCTATTGCGTTTTCGCTAATCATCTTTACATTCCCCCAATTTTCAACTGAAAACTGACTAGGATAAGCGGAACGCCAATCTGAAATAAGTTTATTTTTCAAAATATCATTTGCAATTTCAGTGTATACTTTTACATCTAGTTTGTTTTGAGTGATGTATTGTTCGACTGGATACTCTTGCTTATAATCATCTGAAAATATCCTTATTTTCTGAATTAGTTGATTTGATTGATGTTGGTACATGTATTCAACCTTCAAAATATCTGAGTTAGGCAAATCAACATTTATGACAATTAAAACATTCCCATTTCCCAACTCATTATCAGGATATTCGAATACGTAATTAATACTATGAATATTTTTAGGTAAGCTATTTTTCTTGTAGTTTCCCCCGGTTACTCCGTATAGTAAGCCTCTTGTACGTTTTTTTTTTCATATCGGGTAAAGACTCTAAAGTAGAGGCTGTTGGAGATAACCAGGGCCCTACAGTATGATGGTACTCGTCATGATAAATTTCTTCAAAAACATTACTATATCGTGGCTTTAAAAAAATGAAAGCGAGCGGTAGTAGCATGATTAAAAACGCCCCTATAGATAAGGTATAAAACATTTTTTTATTCATTTAGCGACCTCTTTCTTGTTAATCAATATAATCTTGCAAATCATTTTTACCCTCTTCTAAACTTCGAATAAAATTATAAGAATCTGGATAGTTTTTCTTCAAGTATTCCATGGATTCTGCATCCGTTCGTCTACTATAGGATTGTTTACTCGGGCCTAAAGCTATCGTTTTAGCGGGAACTAAACTATTGTAGCCCAAATGTCTCGCAAATACTGGTACTTAATCTACCTATTGTCGTATTCTCCTTATAAGAAGACAAATCCTTCAAAATACTTATTACTTGTGGAAATTTGATTAGCTGTTCCCTATATTTCGAATAGTCAAATGAAGTACTTCTTCAAGTATATTTTTATCATGACACAGTATTAAGTTCATCAGAATATTAAAAGCATTTGAAGTATCATACCCTTCTATACAATAAGCCAATTTGTATTTATACAAGCTACTCTTTTCTTCAAGACAAGCACCAAGAGCACACCACTCTCCTTGTTTTAAAGACGGAAGCAAAACATCCATAACATATTCAACATCTGCATCATAAAAAGCATCACCTAAGTAAGGTTGAGATAATACTCTATCTAATTCTTTATAGTTATCCATACTAAAAGTCTCCTAGAAAACTAGCCTACGTAAAAAATAGCTCCCCGACTATCATAATATCTTACAAGTCAACAGTCAAGTCCAGTATCGTCACCCACTTCACCTCTATAGGCAACTATCTGACATAGCTTATCTGTACTTGTCTTTCTTGCACTTTAGAGGCTATCGCAACTAGATACGACGGCTTGGCCATCCTTAGGCAAACCTGCCACAGAGCCTGATATGAGGATAGGACTCACATTATTTGAATTTTTATTGGGGAACTTTGTGCCTATTGAACAGTAAAAGCACTTGAATCAATTTCTTCAAGTATTTTTGTATGCAAAGCGAGGTATAATTCTAATTTGCCAATTATTTATTGACTTAAAATCTTATAACTCTTTGATTTCTATGGACTTGCAAACTATATTATATCCGTCATACCCATCAAGATATAAAGAATAATGCTTTAATTCTTGGTGCTTGTTCATTTCTTCAAAAAAAGATTCCTGTTGGCTTCCATTAACTGTAGTATAATTGATGAATTAAATATTTCTAAAAACTTTATCATAAGCTTCGATTGTGTTTACCGAAAACAATGCGTTTACCTTTGAAAAATAGTGGACTTCTTGAAATATCAATTCAACTTCTGAATAGATATCATCATAGTCATATCCCTTTAAATTGATACAAATATTTGTACCTGAAAAAGTTATTTGAGGTAACTCAGACAAAAGTGAAGAAAACATTGGAAGAGTGTATATCATTTTATTTTCCATTATTCGTACCCCCGCTACGTCTTACAGTAGAAATAGTTAGTTTATTACGTAGCAACTGCTCAACAGTAGTTTATTATGCAATGGGTTAGCGATATTATCAGATACATAGCACTAATCTAGGAACTCCTGCAACTGTCAACACTTGAGAGGTTCTTGTGTTTTTTCTAACAACGAAGGGGTTATGATTAACTCTCTCTATCTCAGTTGCAATATCTACCATAGTAGTTGTTCCATGCATCCCTAATATTTTAGGTTCGGTATTTAATTTTTCACCCGTTTCTTTACAGAAAAAGTTACCTTTAAAATGAAGTTGAGATCGCATCATCTCAACTTCACTTTGTAATTATTTTTTCTTAGTTCTCAAATCCCACTCCACCTGTAATCTGGGTAATGAGTTCTAAATGTTCTTTTATGCCAACCTTGTCAATATTGGTTAGATCTCTTTTTCCTCCAAGTACAAGAAGAGGAACAAAACCAAAGCATTGATTGTAATCCAAGTTCCCATACTCCTTAATCGCTTCCTCATAGAAAGGAATATCAAAATAGTCCTTTAACAACTCTTCATCCTCTAAATCTTCTAGAAAATAGTACATATCTTCTAAAATAGTGGTGAAATTTTCCTCCTTGTATTCTACAATTCTCAGATAGTTTCCTTCCTCCAGAGTGATAATATCCCCAAATGCAGTTATAAAAACAGGAATAGATAAATCACCTCTAAAATAGGTCTTTTGCACAAATTCTACATATTCTTCTGGATTGATAATTTTTAGATAACCATCAAGTAAAAAGCCCAGTCCATATTGTTTCCACAATTCCACTAATTCATCTGGAACTTTTGGGGCGTACTTTTCAATGACTTCTTCTGGCATAGCTGCAAATTTGGTAAATTGTAAGTTCATTTTTTCTCCTAGTATTGTAATTTAACATTTAAGTAAATTTTATTTAAGTCTTCAAAAGATGTGGTTCTAACGATTTCATCCACAACATTATCTTTAATAGTAATTGCTGTAAAATTTTTTTAGACTATAGAGAAATTATCGTAGAATCTATCCCAAACTCTAGAAAAAAATTTTTTTAACCGAAGTAAAAAAATAAATCTTTACAAAAAAATCAATCTCCTCTTGAGTTAAATCTCTGTTTTTTTCTTTTGTCTAAACTATAGAGTACACCTCTCACAGTATTAACAGACTTTGCTTGCTCTAACATTTGTAAACGTATGTCTGGATTATCAATGTATTTAATAATAATATTACATAATTTTTCTTTAACATCATCATAATTCATATTAGTCACCTATAAGATCCACTTTTTAAAATTCAATTACCGAATTAGTTTTCAATTGTGGATAGCCTCCTTTCCCATATTCGGGATAATAAGATGTGATTGGCTCCAAAACTTTTCCTGCATCTCTGGCTTCCTTAGGAACATACACATTATCCATTATCTGAAGTGTATCGAACTCTCCACGAAGTTTCACATTACTCCAAGCAGGAGATATTTGATAAGCATCTTGCATCTTACTAGCTAAATCAAATTTAGATAAACCGATGTAACTTCTAGGGGCTTCCATGGTCCTCATTGTCTGTTCAGCGTACTTAGAATCCATATGATGATAAAGCGTTGATGGCAAAGTTCTACACATAAAAATCTGATTTAGATGTAATTTTAGACACTGGTAAAGCTAACACAAGTTATCGTACCAGCAAGGCAAGTAGTTTACTAGTCGCCCCAGGCAATTCTAGTTGTTGAACAGGAATCATATCCTTGCGTGGCCTCGTGACTAGTAAATCTCCTGCCATCGGCTTCGTCATAAGCAAATCAACCGTAGAAACTCAAACTATTTGGCTACTTCGGCCTTCAGTCACTGCCTTAATCAACTACCGTCCTGACTATCATAATATCTTTCTCATACATAGTCAAGTCCTCCCCTAAAAAGACATCCAAGTGAAAATCCTTAAATATCCGTAAACGTTGATCGTATCGTATTGATTAATTTTTTGTTATCACTGACTTTGTCAGTTTGCAGCCACATTTGTAAGCGACTAAAGTCGCAACAACTGTGTCAATTGCGCTAATTTAGTAAGAACGTACAAAAAAGAACACCCCGAAAGGTGCTCTTTGTAAGTATAGTCATTCTTTCGAAGAACGTTTACTAAATTGTGATGCTTTACGAGCTTTTTTCAATCCTGGTTTGAAAAGTCTGGCTTTTAGGAAAGCTCAAAAGCGCTTGATAGGAAACGTCCGAAGAGTTTCTTCTGATTTCTATTTCAATAAATAAGAATTTATGTATCTAAAATAGTGCAATTTCTTAACGCAAAACTTTCAATCCTATCTCTTCCTTCTTATCCTAACAAAGTTTGTAATATTGGAATAACAACGATAAATAGAACCGTACTTAGAGTCACCACATTCGTAGAGAATTCCACATCTCCTTTTCCCTGATTAGCAAGGATCGGAAGAACAGCTAAAGCTGGTGTAGCGGACTGAATCATAAAGGTCTTAAATTCTACTGTCGCCATATTTGGTGCAAAGAACTTCAATACAAGAAGCATGATTAGAGGAGCTAGGATAAAGCGTCCAACTAAAGTGACAATTGTATCTTTATCAAAAGTAATAGTTTTCAAACCTGCCTTTGCAAGAACGATACCAATATAAATCAGAGATAGGGGAGTGACGATATTTCCAACATAGGTTAAGGTATTCGTTGCGAAATCTGGAATAGAGATTCGAAGAATCAAAAATAGCAGAGCCACAAGAAAACCTACAAGCGGAGCTGGTAGCAATTTCTTCCAGTCAAATTTACTTGTCTCCTTGCTTTGACCCGATTTACTGTCGCTCGTCATCAAATACACGCCCAATGTCCAGGTGGAAATCGTGTTGGTGATATAGTAAATTAAGAAATAAGGAAGAGCCTGATCCCCAAAAAGAGCAACGTTTAAAGGTAAACCAATAAAAATAGTATTGGCATTCACAAAGGTATTCATCATGGTTCCTCGCCGTCCTGGACGAACCTTGAAAACCACAACTGCAATATAAGCTACGATATAGCCCGAGATAAAGGCCACAAATGTATAAAGGAGACCTCCAGAAAGACTGATTAGTTTATCTAGTGTTAGGTATTTCATCACCGACACAAAGATTGACGCTGGCAAGGCTACATTCATGATCAAACGAGATAGGTTAGGTCCAAAGGCATCTCCAAACCATCCCTTCACCTGAAGAATATACCCCAAAACAATGATAGCGATAATCGGAATGATACTCGTAATCGAGGTTAAAGAGTGACATAGGTATCCTTTCTAAATTACTTAAGTCCACAGCCCATACAAATCTGTCGCTAGCGAAGGATAGACAGCAGCAATGAATTATTTATACTCTGGATACCACTTCAAATCACGAACTGCTTTGGCCATATCTGTTTCCTTAGCACGCGCCAGACCTTGCTCTTGTGCTTTTTTAGCGACTGCTTCTGCTACTTTAATAGAAACATCTGCTACATACTTGAATGGTGGCAAGACAGGAGCTCCTGGTTGGCCTGGATTGACAATACCACTCAATGAATGAGCTGCTGCTCCAATCATTTCATCAGTCAAAAGACTTGCTTCAGAAGCCAGCATACCTAGACCAAGACCTGGGTAAATCAAGGCATTATTGGCTTGACCAATCACATAGTCGACACCTTTATAAGAAACCGTATCAGCAGGAATTCCTGTTGCGACAAAAGCCTTGCCATCTGACCATTCAATCAAATCTTTGGCACTAGCTTCTGCTAGTTTGGTTGGATTTGACAAAGGGAAGATCATCGGACGCTCTGTATTTTCACACATAGCTTCTACTATTTCTTTAGTGAAGGTATTAGGCTGAGTCGAAGTTCCTACAAGAATGGTTGGCTTCACAGTCTTCACTACTTCAAGCAGATCAGTCAACTTGTCTGCGTTACTAAAGTCAGCACGTTTCTTAGCAAACGGTTTTTGTTCAGGAGTTAGTCATCCATGTCATCAAAGAGAAGACCTTGTTTATCAACCATAAAGAAACGTTTATAGGCTTCTTCTTCAGAAAGACCTTCACTTACCATTTCACGAAGAACACGAGCGGCAATTCCTGCACCCGCAGTACCACCACCATAGCAGAGATAAACTTGATCTGTTAATTTTTCACCACTAATATCCAGCGAACCAAAGATACCACCTAGGGTAACGATTCCTGTACCTTGAATATCATCATTAAAAGTTGGAATTTGTTTCCGGTATTTTTCAAGAATATTGGCAGCATTCGAGCGGCCGAAGTCTTCCCAGTGAAGGTAGAGTTTAGGAAAGAGACGTTCTGCTGTTTGAACAAATTGGTCAATGAAGTCGTAGTAACGATCACCACGAACCCGTTCGTGACGATTTCCTAAGTAATTAGGATTGTTACGAAGTTCTTCACGGTTAGTCCCTGCATCAATAACTAAAGGAAGAACCATAGAAGGATCGATTCCAGCAGCACCCGTGTAGACCATCAATTTCCCAACAGAAATATCGACACCATTTGTTCCCCAGTCACCGATTCCAAGGATTCCTTCTGCATCTGTTACAACAATGAGACGAATCTCGCGATCCCCAGCAGCATTTTTCAAAGTGGCTTCAATATTTTCAGGATGATTGATATCAAGATATCCCGCATATTGGGGGTCTACAAAGAGGTCACTATAGCCTTCAATGGTATCTGCAATGGTTGGATCATATACAATTGGATTGAATTCTTCCAAATGTTGAGAAAAGAGGTAATAGAAAAGAGTCCGGTTGGTATTAAAAATTTCCATTAGGAAAAGACGTTTTTCCAAATCATTGGCTTTTGTTTGCATTTGTGCATAAGTTTGCGCCGCTTGTTCTTCGATCGTTTGAACATACGGTGGCAGTAAACCAATAAGACCTAGTTCCTTTCGCTCCTCTAAGGTAAAGGCAGTACCTTTATTGAGGAAAGGGTTGTTTAAAATATCATGTGCAGTCATAGTGCAACCTCCTTTTTACTTCTATTATACCACTTAAAATGAATTGTTTAGAAAACTTTGTTGTTTAAAAAATACTATCGTGTACGCATATGTTATAATGAGTCTACGAAGACAATTTTCTAATAAGCTCTTTATACTTAAAACACTATTATTAATGGCACTTTAAGTTGTTATATTTTATAAAGTTCTGAACTCATAAAACTCTCGATGATCACTCTTTACTAAAAGTTTCGAGTAAAAGAAACTAATCATACAAATTGGCAATCCGAATTAAAATAAATATTATATAAGTTTGTTATACAATACTTTGTATTTTTTTAAGATGTTTTTGTCATGCAAAAACTTGTATTCTATTTATATGACGAATAAAAACTATTTACAACACTATATTTCCCAAAAAGTGAAATATTTTCGAACACAGAAAAAAATGAGCCAGGAAGAACTTTCGGAACAAGCAGGACTTGGGCTTAAGTATATCAATCAACTTGAAAACCAAAATGTGAATCTGACCATTCACAGTCTTGAAAAAGTGATTGTCGCCCTAAAGATGACCCCAGAGGAATTTTTCAATTTTGATAGCCTTGAATCAACCTCTGATAAGACCGATAATCTTTCACTCAAAAGAATCAACATGAAGATTAAACAGCTCCCTATTGATAAACGAGAAAAGATGTTGGTCATTTTTGAAAGTATCTTAGATAACCTCTGATATCCCTGACTCACTTACATTTTAACCGGTGAATACTCGTATAGTCAAATTGTGGGATACGGATAAAAATTATTTATCTGGTGATTTCCACTTATTTTCCTTCTCCAACTAATGAAAAGTGAGCCCATATGAATTTAAAAAGATCTACAATATTTTTATGACCTCTGTCAGCTTCAATCCTATACGGAAGTAGCAAAACAACACAAAGTCAGCCAACCATCTATTTCTTATGCCATCAAGCGCTTAGAGGAATCTTTTAATTGCAAATTGATTCACCACGATCCCTCGCATCGTTCCTTCAAACTCACTCCTCAAGGACAAATCCTTCTAAAGCATACAGAAAAGATCTTACCTGAGGTTATTTCTACTCGCAAAGAAATTAATCGCTCCTTGGCCCAATACTCTACTGTAGGATTCCCACCTATTATCATTCAGTATCTCTTTGCTGCCTTAAACGAAAAAAATAAATTCGATTTTTTAAAAAAGGTACGCCCTATCCGCGGTGGCTCCGTAGAGTTATTAAATCTTCTCCTCAAAGGAGACCTTGATGCAAGCCTACTCGGCTTGATTGAACCACTCAATCATCCTTCAATAGAGACACATGAACTCTTTCATAAAGAACTGTATGTCGTTTTATCTAAGAACCATCCTCTTGCTACTGCTCCTTCCCTCACTTTTGAAGATTTAGTAGATCAATCCTTTATACTTTTAGATGAACACTTTGTTCACCTGAAAGCTTTTGAACTACTTAATCAAAAGTATCAAAACAAGGCAGAAATATTCTTTAAGAGTGACGACATTGTCATCATTAAAGAACTTTTAAAGAAAGGGATTGGCCTTAGTTTACTGGCTGATATCGCACTTTCTGATGAAGATGATGATTTAATAAAAATCCCTCTAGTACCGGAGGACCAGATCACATTTACAGTTTATTATGCTTATCTCAAATCAGCTACACTGTCATCAGAAGTAGAAGCCTTATTTAATCTCATTAAATCATATGAATAGAAAAAAACTCTAACTATCAACTACCTGATAGCTAGAGTTTTTTACATTATAGGTATTAGACTAAAGCACGAAGAAATAGGATATGATCGCCGAATTTTTCATTTACCTGATACCCTTCAAGGAGATTTCTAAGTATAAATCTACAAGATATCAATAAAAAAGAACACCCCGAAAGGTGCTCTTTGTAAGTATTGTAATTCTTTCGAATTAACGTTTACTAAATTGTGATGCTTTACGAGCTTTCTTAAGACCTGGTTTGGAAAGTATGAATTTCAGTTGGACTAAAAACAGCGTAATATCAAGACTTTTCTCCGCTTTTATAAAAGCGTTTTTCCAATCAAATTCAACTAATTTTATCTAAATGGTGTGGATTTTACCCCCAAAATTACAGAGAATGGAGCTGATAAACACTAAACGTTCACACCATTAGTTAAATGATTTTTTTTCATCATTTTTCTTAGATGATAGAACTTCTAATTTATTTCTTATTCAAGCAAAAACAACCTGCTATAAGTAAGAAAGAGGAAGATACAAGAAAAACACGGCGTAAAAACCGATTCAGTTCATTGTCCTCAATCCTTGTCTGCTTCATTTTCTTTTACGAGATCGTTTTGTGAATCTTTTTCAGAGAGTTTTTGATCAATATACTTGTCAATGTTTTCATAAAATTCCTTGGTCGCTTCACTATCTAATGTTGGCGAGTTCTGAACTTGATTGACTTTCAATTGAACAGATTGAATACCGTAAGAGGCTTATTTTTGGTGGAGTGTTTCTAATTCTTCTTCTGAAATCGGATCTCCAACAACCGTCAAGACCAATTCATTGTTACTTGACTTATAGACTTGATTAATAACCGTATAATTGGCGAACTCTTTTCCTACAAACTGTTTGATCCCTTCTTTTCGCGCTTGATCGATCGTCAGAGTTACTGCTGAATAGCTGGCTGGGAGAACCAATAATACAATCAAGGATATCAACCCTATTCTCATTTTAATGTTTAGCTCTTTAAATGAACTTAAGGGAGATTTTCTCATCAAAATTCTTGTTCCAATCATATTAGTTAGCATGATAAAGATACAGTTGATCAAGAAAAGATAGAGAGCTCCAAATAAAAATCGTACATTCCCATTCGCTAAACCATAGCCGGCAGTACAGATAGGCGGCATCAGAGCTGTAGCAATAGCTACACCAGGTACGATGTTATTAGCCTCTTTTTTTCTAGAACCGATCACACCAGCAATCCCACCAGCAATAGCAATGAGGACATCCCAAATGGTTGGAGAGGTTCGTGCGATCAACTCGCTACTTGCATAAGACAAGGGAGAAATCCAGAAATACAGAGTCGAGACAAGCAAACTAACCAATACTTGAGTAAATAAAACTTCTAGAGATTGCTTGATTAAACGCGTATCAAAAATAGCTAAACCGAATCCCAGTCCAACAATCGGTGTCATGAGAGGTGAAATCAACATGGCTCCAATAATAACAGCTGTTGAATTCATATTTAGACCGATAGAGGCAATAAAAATTGCACACATCAAAATCGCTGTATCTCTCAATCGAACATGAAGGTCATCATATAATTTCTCACGGTATTCCCGTGTTGAATAATTGGCAGTCATTTGTCCTCTCCTCTTTCCTTATTTAAATTGGTATAATAATTAATAATAACAGCTGATAAACAGCCAAAAAATATGAGCCCATAAATCGTCAAGAAGACACTGGTAATCCTTCCAATCAAGGTCACAGCTAGGAGATCCCCGTAGCCGACAGTCGTCGAAGTCACAAAAAGCATACCAAAGACCGTCTCCGTAATTTGTGATAGCAGGTTCAACTAGGAAAAAGCACGCCTCCTGACCCAAAAAAACAAAGGTCACAAAACTCAGAGCAAACCGAGTAAAAACCCGTAACCTGTATAATATGCCATAACATTTTTTTAAACGTCTCATTTGTTCTCCTTATTCATACTAGCTCCTGACCGAGCCGTTTTTTTCCAATAATCAAAGTGAAGATAGGACATGATCTCCATCAGAGAAAGATAGACAAACTGATAGATCTGATTTAAGCTGATTATCAACTGATATTGTTTGAAAAAAATGACTGGAAGAAAGACCAGATATGACTGTCTTGAATCAGTCCCTTCTTAACATCAGACAGGATATTAGCTAAAGCTCCCAAGGACTGAAACGGTAAATCCTTGACATTTATATAGATCCGGTCCACCACATCATTCAGACTGGTATCTTGGATGGCATGAAATTCTCCAAAGAGAACTCCTGCCGCTCCAAGAGTAGAAACAAATTCCACCAAATAATTTCTGAGGAAATTTTCTCAACCTTTTCCCATAATGTGTTTAGTGCCATCCATAACGATCCCAACCAGAAAAAGGAAAGAAAACAAGCAAAGAAATTTTGCCGTAAATCCCAAAAAGCTTCAAGACTTGGTGTTGTTGGTTTTTCTAACTCTAAAATCAAGATGGTCATAATAATTGCTAGAACAGCATCTGTCAATACAATTAATCTGTCTTTCTTCATCGGATTGCATCCCCTTTCTTTTTTGTAACATTCTATCCTATCGCATAATATTGGATATTCTTTCATAATCCGACTACAAACAAAAATAAACCAAAAAGTCTGTCCTATTATGTTATGCTATATTTAACTCTAGAAGTATTCATCCATCTAATTAATAAATATATCATATTTCACAATAAGTGAATACTATCAAAGATTCATCCCCTTTCACTTCATCATTTAGTGTTGCTTAGATTTATCAAAAAAACAACCAAATTTGTATTAATTTCAAGTATCACCTAGTTACAAAAAATTTGGGGTGAACAGAAAAAAAGCATCCCGTATTTTTGATACGAAATACTTTCAATAAGTTTAAAATAAGTTTTAACGTTTACTAAATTGTGATGCTTTTTACGAGCTTTCTTAAGACCTGGTTGAGGGCACCACTTATTTCATCTAATTTCAAAGTGCTTTAAAAATCAACGTTTTCATAAGTTTTCAAAAAAATAAAATTTCAACTAATTTCAATCAGTTTCATTAAAATAAGGTAAACTTTCATAAAAAAATAAGCAAAAAAATCGAACCAGAATATCAAAAGTTTCCCTTATCTAAAATTTTTTTACATATATACTAATTTGTTTCCATTCATTAGAAAAGAGAGCCACTGCTCTCTCAGATTGAAGACAAAGTCCTTAGAACTCAAGTTTCTAAGGGCTTTTCTTTGTGTAAAGTCGTATAATAGAGGTAAGAAGAGTTGTGAGGTAATCCCTATGTTTCACAAAGAAAAACCTGATTATAATCGTAAGCAATATGGTTTCTATACGATAGATGAATTGGTCCCCAAAGATCACTTTCTTCGACAAGTAGATTCAAAGGTTGATTTTGACTTTATTTATGACTTGGTAGAAGATACCTATAGTCCAGATAATGGTCGTCCTAGTCTTGATCCTGTCATGTTAGTCAAAATTCCTTTGATCAAGTGTTTTTATGGTATCCGTTCCATGCGCCAAACCATTAAAGAGATTGAAGTAAACGTAGCCTATCGTTGGTTTCTCGGACTAACTTTAGATGATAAGGTTCCTCATTTTACTACCTATGGCAAGAATTACAGCCGTCGTTTTCAAGATAAAGAACTCATTTCTGAGATTTTTTCCCAAGTTCTCAACCAAGCTTTGTATGCTGGCTTAATTGATCCTTCTGAAATATTTGTGGATGGTACCCATATCAAAGCGGCAGCTAATAGTCACAAGTATCGTAAGGAAATGGTAGACCAACAAGCTAAATTTATGAGTGAACAATTGGCAGTTGAGATTGATTTAGATCGGAAAAAACACGCAAAAAAGTCCTTAAAGCCCGCAAAAGAAAGTGAGGCAAAAGAAAAGAAAATCTCAACAACAGATCCCGAGTGTGGTTGGTTTCACAAGGGCGAACACAAGGAAGTATTTGCCTATTCTGCTCAAGTTGCTTGCGATAAGCATGGTTGGGCCTTAGCTTATACGGTTGAAGCAGGAAATGTTCATGATAGCCAGGCTTTCCCTGCCTTATTTTCAAAGTTAGAGCCTTTCTCTCCACGCTATATAATTGCGGATTCAGGCTACAAGACCCCAGCTATTGCCCATTATTTATTAGAACGTAACATCATTCCTGTCTTTCCTTATACTCGTCCAAAGGGAGTAAAGGGGAACTTAAGACCTAGTCAGTTTGTTTATGATGCAAGTCATGACTCTTATATTTGTCCAGAGAATCAAGTATTAAGCTATCGCACTACCACTCGAGAAGGCTACCGTGAGTATAAGAGTAATCCTAAAGTATGTGTTTCCTGTCCCCTATTATCCGTTTGCACCCAAAGCAAGAATTTTCAAAAAGTAGTAACGAGACATGTCTGGAAAGATGCCCTTGAATTTTGTGAAGAGATTCGTCACCAAAGAGAAATGAAAGAGCTCTATAAGAAGCGCAAAGAAACAATTGAACGACTCTTTGGGACGGCTAAGGAGTACCATAATTTGAGATACACTAGAGAAAAAGGAAAGTCCAAAATGGAGGATCAGGTTGGGCTTACTTTGGCGTGTTTAAATATCAAAAAACTGGTGAAATGGATAGGGAATATCCCTTTTTATTTTTTTCTCAAATACAGATTTTTTTGAATGGAATATCAGATGATGAGACAAAATATTTTTGAAAACAGAAAAAGACAAACACCAAAAATGACGTTTGTCTTCGTTCTGAGAGAGCCACTGCTCTCTTTCTTTTTATCTATTATATTTTCGTTTTCCTGTTAAAGCAAATAGTCCAACACTTGCTCCAAACAATGCTAAAAGTCCTGAATCCTTTGTTCCTGTATTTGGAAGTTGTTTCTTAGGTTCTGCTTTTTGTTTGACTAGCTTGTACAGGTGCTTGATAGGTTTTATCGTCTTTAGTTCCCACTGTAGCAAAATTAACAGGTTCGTTTTGAGCCTTAGCATCCACAACATCAACTACTTTACCGTTAGCGTCTTTAACTTCTTGAGGTTGACCACCTGCTTTACGGATTGCATCTTCTTTTTCTTTCAAAGCTTGCAAGCGTTGTTGCTCAGCAAGGTATGCGTCATGGTCGGCTTTTGAGTTGCTTGAAGTTCTCATACCTACGAGCCTTAACTTCTGCGATACCCTCAAGACGAGCCAACTCTTCTTTAGCAGTGGCAATATTTGCTTCCGTAGATGCAACAACTTCTTTTTGTTTAGCTACATCTTGATTAGCCTTGTCTGATTCAGCCTTAGCAGTATCTACATCAGCTTGAGTAGGAACTTTAGGAACTACTTCGTCCTTAGCAAGGTATGCGTCATGGTCGGCTTTTGAGTTGCTTGAAGTTCTCATACCTACGAGCCTTAATTTCTGCGATACCCTCAAGACGAGCCAACTCTTCTTTAGCAGTGGAAATGTTTGCTTCCGTAGATGCAACAACTTCTTTTTGTTTAGCTACATCTTGATTAGCCTTGTCTGATTCAGCCTTAGCAGTATCTACATCAGCTTGAGTAGGAACTTTAGGAACTACTTCGTCCTTAGCAACAACCTTAGTTGCTGGCTCAATAACTGCTACCTCAGTTTCACTAGCAGATACCCCAGTAGTTATCCCAAGAGCCGAGATTGCAAGCGTTGAAATAACTGCTTTTTTGATGGCGCCATGGCCTTGTGCGTTTGATTCCATCATATAAACTCCTTTTGATAATCTTATAGTTCTATTTTTATCATATTATTCAGTTTTTAAAAAACTATTTTTATGTAGTATTTCTCTTAAATAGTAGTTGGGGCACCGCTTATTTCAACTAATTTCAAAGTGATTTAAAAATCAACATTCTCCTAGTTTATATTATCATTCCTATAATACCCTTTAAATGCAACATTTGTTAAGAAAACAAACAGGACAACATCGTAATGTGAGATAGTTAAAATTTACAAGCCTGAGGCTTAGTCAAAAATTCCTAAAATGCGGGAATCTCCCCTACTTCAAACTTATAATTCGTATACACGAATTATAAGAATAATGAGGTTTCACCCTCAAACACCAATTAATTCATGAAAAAAATTATTTTCAATTATCTATTCCCTAAAGGGAATTATACTCCAAAAATCAAGATTCTGTCAAGTTAAATTTCCGTTACAAATCTACCCTATCTTCCCTCCCCCACAAGTGCTGTGGGGGATTTTTTTGTTTTTTCTAAACTTTTTTCACTTTTTTGTCCGACGACACCCCAAAAAATCTCCTTATAAACAAGAACAACCATCCAGCTCATGATGTTAAACCGAGCAAGAATCCTCTCACTATTTTTTTGTCCAAAAAGGAAGGTAAAGAATTATGGCCAAAAAATTCAAAACAACCCAAACCTGACAAGGTCGCTATCCGCAGAGAAAAAGAAATTAAGGAAGCGATTGAGTGTGGCAACTGGAAAAGAGTTGTCCATCTTCTATCATTACCACTCGAAAACGCAGAAAGAAGAGACAGGTATCATGGAAAACTCAGCATCAATTTCACCTATAAGAAGAAAGAAATGCTTGACTTTCTACCTGACAATTCCAGACACTCCAATCCTCTTGAATCAATCATTTATGAAGAAGATATGAAGATTATCTATCAGACAATTGACGAGTTCGACGACATCGAACAAACCATTATCTTTGGTTACTTCTTTGAAGATAAGAAGTTCACTCAATTAGCTAGAGAAGTTCACCTCAGTGACAAAACAGTCAAAAGAAGGCTAGAAAAATCACTCAAACTTCTGAGGGAAAAACTTGAAGAATAAATAAAAAACTGTCCAGCTCATGACAGGAAACCGAGCTTGTCCCTTTTCAATTTTTAATCTTCATATAGAAAGGTAAAACCATATGAAAATCAAACCACAAAAACGCAAAGGCGGATACTCAAATCAAACAGCAGAACAATACGTGAATCTTCAAGCACCTATTCACTTGCTCAGTGATGAGCTTGAGCCACAACAAAAATTCGAGGATGGAAAGCCAACCGGTGAAATTGTCGCTTACAAGGTTTGGTTCGGACAAAAAGGGCTTCCGCCTTTCCAAGTTAAATTTTCAGAAGCACCTGACCTACCAGACTACCTGTCTTTGGTTTCCTTTGAAAATCTAATGGCATGTGAAGTGAACTACAATGTTTACTTCAAAGCAGATGGTATTAAGGAGGTTAAATAATGGTGTCTAAAACAGATGCCGTCTTGCAATCATACTTGCTCCAGAGCCTTAATATGGCTCTTGGAGCCTTGATGCAAGGCGAAACAAGTTATACAAACAGTTTTAACATTGTCATTCAAGAAAAACGGTTTTCATTTTTCATCCCACGGCTTCCCTGTGCCTATATTTTTAGATGATGAGCTCTATAATAAAAATCTTCTTGATTGCTAACGCATCCCTATACCCACATTATACTTTATTGAAGCAAAATGCAACATACTTTTGTCCCTCTAAAAACGGATGATATTCATGTTCAGCGAGGACTATTCTTTCCGTGGAAGATGGGAATTTCAAAACGATTGGTCATTCCTGACCTTGATAGATATACAACAAGTTTGCCCAAAAATCAAATTCCAATTATGGAAAATTTTACGCTTAATCTTGATAAGGTCAATCACATGGCAATCTGTGGAAATAGTGGTTCGGGTAAATCTTATGCTCTTACTTATCTACTAAGTGTGCTCAAAAAAATCAATCTGATTTAATTATCGTAGACCCAAAATTTGACACGCCTAGTCGTTGGGCTCGTGAACATCAAATTGCCGTGATTCACCCCGTTGAAAAATCGGTCTAAGTCTGATTTTGTATCAGAAATCAATGAGAAATTAAGTCAATGTCTGGAACTGATTCAAAAACGTCAAGCAATCCTATACGAGAATCCACGTCATGAGTTCACTCATATGACAATTGTGATTGATGAGGTTCTTGCATTATCCGAGGGAGTCAATAAGACGATTAAAGAATCATTTTTCTCACTCTTGTCTTCTATCGCACTTCTTGGACGTGCTACAAGGATTCATTTACTATTGGTTAGCCAAAGGTTCGACCATACTACCATTCCCATTTCTGTTCGCGAACAACTTAATGTCCTCATCCAGATTGGCAACATTAACAAGAAGACGACACAATTTCTGTTTCCCGACCTCGACCCAGAAGGTATTGTTATTCCTATTGGGCATGGAACTGGTCTGATTCAAGTGATTGATAACGAACACCCTTATCAAGTTCTACCTTTGCTATGTCCAACCTATTACACTACGAAAGGAATTTTATAGATTATGAGAAAAACGAACTTTCAAAAAAACATACATCTCGCAACTACCCTTTTTATAGTGGGAATCCTATCCATGTTTATTGCAATTCTATTTAGGTTTGGGATGAACCCCTGGAAAAACAGTATCTATTTCACATCTCTGTTTGATTTCCTGCGCTTGCTTCACTTTATCAGCTCATCTATCTCTTTCTTGTCCCTTCTCTTATTCTTTGGATTATTTGGATATGAAATTAAGATACGACAGAGAGAAGATAGAATATCTAACCTCTTTAAGTCCATCATACAGACCTTTTCACTTCGCCTTTTTCTTATTCAAAGAGAACACTCAGAATCTGTAAGCACAAGCGAACAAGGGAATGTAAAGAGATACAATCCTGTCAACAAACAGTTCAATAAAGCGATTCAGAAAGCTGTTGTAGATATACGAGAGGAAAGCACAACCTTGATTATTCCTGTCCCCAAATCTCAACAAGCCATTAGAATTCTAAAAGATTTAGAAACAATCATCAGTGAAGAAATTTCTAGTCGCAATCCTGACTATTATTTTTCAAGAGCTGAAAGAAAGGGCATGGACTTCTACTTTATCGGAACGAGACGTAAATGATAGGAAGGGCGCTACGGCGCACGAAGTGAGCGCCACCTAGCGCCCTTCGGTTTAATTTAATACCGTATATGGACTAACGGGTTACTACGACCCCGTTAGTCCAATAATCAATAATCACCAAAAATCAAATAAATCATGTTCCACATTCCGAAGACACCCCTCTAAATCTCCTTATAGATAGAAATACAATTTGAAAGCGAGACATATTGAATATGGCAAAAGAACAACGTTCTAATAAATGGGCTTTTCTTTTCTACAGAGAGAGCGCCCCAGAAAACTATTTGGAAATCCTTGAAGGTTTTCATATCCCCTTTATCTTATCACCTTGGCATGATAGAGATATCAATCGAAAAACAGGGGAACTTAAGAAAGCTCATAAACATGGAGCCTTTTTCTTTGATTCACTCAAAAGCTATTCCCAAGTATCTGAACTCATCAAGGATAAATTAAAGGGGCCTGCTCATGTAGAGCCTATTATGTCTCCAAAGGGGATGTATGACTACTTTGTTCATGCGGAGAATCCTGAAAAGACTCAATACAAAATTGATGATATAGAAATAGGATGCGGATTTGAACTAGACAAATTCCTCATAAACAATAACAGCGATGACTTTCTATCAGCCATCATTGATGTGATAGACAAGAATAATTTCACAGAGTTTAATCATCTGGTTAGATATGCGAGAGAAGAAAATCCGACCTTATTAAGGCTTATCGTAGATAAAACTTACTTTTTTGCTAAGTATTTAGATTCACGAAGGTATAGCACAGACAAAAGCAAAATAACTTCATCAGAAAACTCTTTGACGAATACTCCTAATGAAACTAGTGACGTCATATCAAGCACTACTTCAATAGAAGTATAATGGAGGAAAAGTCTATGCAAGTAATCTTACCAGATGAGCAAATTCATCAAATTCAACTTTTACTCTCTAATCTTATAAATAAAGAAATCAGAGAGCAATTAGACAAGAGCGGTATCGATAGCCCCTATTTGAACAAGCAACAAGCTTGTAACTATTTAGGTATATCAAACAATACACTGGATTCTTGGATTGTAAAAGGCCTACCCAAAAATCAAAATCGGTAAAACGATTCGATTCCATAAAGACGCTATCGACCAATGGCTAAACTCACATAACTAGAAATATCAAGATTTTTGTTTTATAATAGTCATGATATTTTCTGGTTCGATACACAAGGAGAATATCATGACTATCACTAAAACAAAAAATGGTACTTATCGTTTAAAAATCTACATTCCAATAGAAGCTCGAATGCCACTTGGAATCGTCAGCAACAACTACTACGATAAACGATTCAAAACAAGAAAGGAGGCACGACAAGCAGAGATAGACTTACTCACGAAGTTAAACCAAATTGAAGACAATGCGTTTTCGGGACTAGGAAAAGAAGATATTCTTTTCTCAGACTTCTATAATAATATTTGGTGGGAATCCTATAAAGCAGGACAAACTACATCAACTTCTAAGCCACCAAGCAGGTCAACAATTGCTAATACCAAAACATGTTTTTGAAAAAGCATATACTACCACTTCTTGGCAACTATACGATTCAATTTTTTTAAACCAAAAATAAACAGGTTATTCTAAATTTGATGACGGCAAAAGCCAACGAATATGCCAACTTCAAAACTTTACGAAGTTACGTTATTTCTATTTTTGATTGGGCAGAAGAACTTGAATATATTGAAGCAAATAGAGTTGCAAAAAAACTTTAAGACGAATTAAGGCTGTTAAAAATTCAACTTGCAGAATCAAAACGTGATGAAGATTTATATTTAACTCATGAGCAACTCCAAGAATGGTTCTCAGCTTTTTAAAGAAGATTTAGAAAACGATAAAAATATCACTCAAAGATTACGTCCTTTTCTATCTCACTTTTTTTCCTTGGAGATAGAAAAATCAGAAACATATGCTCTCCAGTGGAAACATATCGACTTTTTCAAAAATCTCAGATTCAGTTAATTCAGGCTTTAGATAGATATGGACAAGTAAAATCTACCAAAGGAAATAAAAAAACTATCTTTTCTATTTCTAGCGACTTGCTTCAACTTCTAACCTTATGGAAAAAACAACAAAAATATGAACTAGCAAAGTTTGGTATCATCACTAATCCAGAACAATTCATCTTCACTTACATAGATACCAGAGGAAATATCAATAAACCTTTACACTCTGACTATCTCAATAATAAGATGAAAACTATCAGAAAGCGACACCCAGAGCTTACACACGCTACACCACATAAACTACGTCATACGGGAGCAACACTCGCTAAACAGGCAGGAATGAGCTTAGAAGCTATTTCCGAAGCTCTAACACATAGCGACACAGGTACAACACAGATTTATGTCAATACTTCTAATGTAGTCCCTATGGCAGTCGGTGAATTTGCCTTAAAGTCTCTAAAACAATAAGGTTAAAATAAGGTAAACTTTGAGGTGAACTTTTTCAAAAAACATAAAAAAAGCACCCATGAGGTAAACTCTTGAGTGCTTTGAAACGTTGATATAATCGTATTGATTAACGTTTTGAGAATTGTGATGCTTTACGAGCTTTCTTAAGACCTGGTTTCTTACGTTCAACTTTGCGTGAGTCACGTGTAAGAAGTCCTGCGCGTTTCAATGAATCGCGGAAGTCTGGGTCTACTTGAAGAAGGGCACGAGCGATACCGTGACGGATAGCTCCTGATTGACCAGCATATCCACCACCTACAACGTTAACGAAAACGTCGTATGAACCTACAGTTGAAGTAACTGCGAATGGTTGGTTGATGACAAGACGAAGGTCAGCGTGTGGGATGTACTCTTCAACATCTTTTTTGTTAACAGTGATTTTACCAGTTCCTGGAACAAGGCGAACGCGTGCAACAGCGTTTTTACGACGTCCAGTACCTGCATATTGTGCTTGTGACATACTTTATTGTTCCTTTCCTTAGATAAGTCCTGAAATATCAAGAACTTCTGGTTGTTGTGCAGCGTGAGTGTGCTCAGCTCCAACGAATACTTTCAATTTCATACCTTGAGCGCGGCCAAGAGTATTGTGTGGAAGCATACCTTTAACTGATTTCTCGATCAAACGAACTGCATTTTTAGAACGAAGTTCACCAGCAGAGATTTGTTTCAATCCACCTGGGTGGTTTGAGTGAGTGTAGTAGATCTTATCAGTTGCTTTTTTACCAGTCAATTTAACTTTTTCAGCATTGATAACGATTACGAAGTCACCTGTATCAGTGTGTGGTGTGAATGTTGGTTTGTTTTTTCCGCGAAGTACGCTGGCAACAACTGCTGAAAGGCGTCCAAGAGGTACATCAGTTGCGTCAACAACGTACCATTTGCGTTCTACTTGGCCTGGTTTAGCCATGAATGTAGTTTTGTTCATGATTTCTCCTATATGAATATCGTTTTTGTTTACAGGGCGGATGTTCCGGTCCGCGGGGTATTTGAAAGGTTCCGGGGCCTTACAAATGGGGTAAACAATACCGTCTACTATTGTATCAAAATTCTCAGATAAAAGTCAAGAGATTGGGAAAATATTTTTTTATTTCTGCCAGATTCTCAACCTTTTTTCTGCCTGCTCCTGAAGGATTGTTTGAAAAATTTTAGAGACTAAGTAAATAGCGCAAGTCAAGAATAGCGTTACCACTAGATAATTAATCAAACGACCGTGGTCTCCAACCAATGGTGGTTTTGTCAAAAATCCATAATCTCCACCCGTCATCAGATTAACCACAAAAATCACAGCATTGAGTGAAGATGTGATGAATAGAATTCGTTTGAAATCTAGTAAACTAGCGTCGTAGTCCTTCAAGAGATAAATTAAGGAATTCCCAAAGAGGGCTAAGTGTCCGAAAATAAAGGACAGGATAGCGATGTGGGGGAAGGGGTAGGGATCTGGCACTGGATAAACAAAGGCTGCAATTGTTCCAAAGGTTCCCAATACAGCAAAATACTGTTTGACTCTAGAGACACCCGGAATCAAAAGCACTATAAACATTGCTAGACGGCAATGATAAAAGGGAAGGCTTTCTGTTAAAGGCATCTGATTAACCAAATACCATCCGTAGAGCAGGATTAGCTGTACCGCCTGTAAAATCTGGAAAAATCGTTGACAGACTTTTTTCTCACCATAACGGTAGGCAAGAAATACAGTCAGTGCTAATAAGGTAAATAGACTTCCATACCAAAGAAGGTCAAATTGGGGTGGCTCCGTCGGCTGCGTGCTAAATAAAGCATCCCAAAAATTCATGTAACTTTCCTCATTTCATATAAGCTAGCGATTTTGATTGTTCGCTAGGAACTCTGCTGCCAGCTTATTTCATTTTCTTATTTTTTATGTAACAGAAGCTAGCTTCCTTAAGATAAGGCAACGCTTCTAATCGACATATTGTTCCCGCTCCCCCTGATAGACCTGCCATAGAATTTCCATTTGTTTCTTGGTTATTCGTTTTTCAGATAGGGGAGGGAGATTCTCAATATCAAAAAATCCTAGTTCTGCAACTTCTTGATTTTCTTGAAAGTGTCCATCTAATAACTGACAGGCAAAGACGAACTTGGCATACTGTTTGTTCTGAAGTTGAAAGCGATTGGTATCAAAAACTGCCAATAAAGAGCCTACTTCTACCGAAAATCCTGTTTCTTCCTGAACTTCTTTTCGGATATTTTCCTTGGGAGAATATCCTACCTCGCCAAAGCCACCAGGTAATGCCCAAGTATCCTCTCCTTGCCCTCTAACCAAACAAATCTTCTGATTTTGAACAATCCATGCCCTTACATCCATCAAGGGAGTTGCATAGCTACCTGTTGGTTTTAAAATTGCAGTCAATTCCTCTTGACCGAGCTCTGTTTGATCCTGCAAGACACTCCATAAAATCTGACGTAAATCCTCATAACGTTCACGGTCATAAGGATCCTTGGAATAGGTCAACCCAGTATCAGTGATAGCTAACATTCTCTGAATAGCTTTGGCGAAATCAGTTGTGCTCATTTTCTAGGCTTTCTACTAACTTGGCTAGATTCATAGAGTTCGAACCTTTAAGCAAAATCTGGTCATGTGCTCCAAGACTTTCCTTGACCTGCTTAACCATGGCTTCAAACTGGTCTTCCTCAGCTGTTTTCTTGAAGTAGTAAACATGACCGATTGGGAACATTTGACTGGCTAATTGAGCCAAGTCAGCGATGTCTTCGCCGTAGAAAATAACGGTATCAAGGACATCGGGTGTAATGCTCAAAATCATTTGATTGTGGAGTTGAACAGACTGTTCTCCAAGTTCTTTCATGTCCGCCAGAACTGCGATTTTCTTACCACCTTCATTAGCTGGAATAGCAGAGAAAGTTTCTAAAATCAACTTCATAGCTGTCGGATTCGCATTGTAAACATCTGATAGGATATCTGCTCCATTGGCAGCTTTTTTCCACTCGGTACGATTGCGGGTCAATTCTAGATTTTGGAAGGCTTGACCAATCTGCTCCTCAGTCACTCCCTCTTGAAGAGCAACATAAGATGCAATCATGGCATTGGTCGCATTATACTTACCAGTCACAGGCAAGTCAAGAGCCTGCTCTAAGAAATTGGCCTTGAAGGTTAAGCTATCCTTACGCTCAATCAATTCTGTAATTTCGAGTTCTGCACCTGGACCAAAACGAACTACTTTTTGGTCAGCAGGTAGATAATCCTCTACAATGGGGTCAGCCGGTGCCAAAAGCAAGGCACCCTTTTCCATCCCATCAGCGATTTGTAATTTCCCTTTTGCAATTTCAGAACGGTCCTTGAAGAAGGCCAAATGAGCTTCTCCTACCAAGGTCACAATAGCTGTCTTTGGATGAGCTAGTTCAGATAAGAGATGGATGTCTCCTAGGTGATCCTGTCCCATTTCCAAGACCAGCTTTTCGGTATCATCCGGCATATGGAGAACCGTGTAGGGAAGGCCAATCTCGTTATTATAGTTCCCTTGTGTTTTGTAGGTTTTGTAGCTTGTTGAAAGCAAATGAGCCAACATATCCTTGGTAGTAGTCTTCCCATTCGAACCTGTAACAGCAAAGACATCGACACCAGTCTTTTGAAGGTAATAGGCCGCAAGATTTTGAAAGGCTGTCAAAACATCTTCTACCAAGATATAAGGATGACCTTCTACTTCTTTCTCTGATAAGGTTAAAGCTGCGCCATTTTCAAAAGCTGTCTCGATAAAGTCATGACCATCACGCGCCCCCTTGAGTGGCAGAAATAAATCCCCCTCAGAAATCAATCGACTATCAAACTCTGCCTTAACTAGTGGACTATCCACATAGCTAGTCACATCATTTTTTGCACCGACGACACGCGCAACTTCGTGAATCGTAAGTTTCATATTTACTCCTTTAAAAAGGGGCAAGAAGTCTCTTCCCGCCCTTATGTCTGTCTTTACAATAGGTGCGCTTCACGCTTATTAAAACTTTCCTTAGCAAGATCAACCAAACGCTCGATTAGTTCTGGATAGCTAATTCCCATATTGTCCCAAAGCAAGGGATACATAGACCATTGGGTGAAGCCTGGCATGGTGTTAAGCTCGTTTAGGAAAACTTCTCCCTTATCTGTATAGAAGAAGTCGCAACGCGACAATCCAAGTCCACCGATAGCACGGAAGGCAGTTTCTGCATTTTTACGCATGACAGCTACCACGTCATCACTGATTTTGGCTGGGATGTCCATACTAATCTTGTTATCGATATACTTGGCATCATAGTCATAAAAAGCTACATCTTTGACAACTTCACCAGGAAGCGTGCTTTTGACATCATAGTTTCCTAAGAGACCAACCTCGATTTCACGCGCGTTGACTCCCTGCTCTACTAAGACACGACTATCGTACTTGAAGGCAAGCTCTAAAGCTTGATGGAGTTCTTCTTTATTTTCAGACTTAGCAATCCCAACACTAGAGCCCATATTGGATGGTTTGGTAAAGACTGGGTAACTTAATTTTTCTTCTACTTCTGCAATCTTAGAAGCCAAATTATCCCCTTCAACGATAGCTACGTAAGGAACTTGGTCAATCCCAGCAGACTCCAAGACACGCTTGGTAGTAATCTTATCCATAGCAAGACTCGAAGACAAGATGTTGCAACCAACATAAGGCATTTTCAAGACTTCTAGGAAACCTTGAACGGAACCGTCTTCTCCCATAGGTCCATGAAGAACTGGAAAAACAACTGCGCCTTCTTCGTAGATGGCACTTGGAGCAATTTTCTTGTCCCAATCAATCGTTTCATTGGTCATGAGACGTTCATCTTGGCTAGGAGTTTGGGTAAATTCTTGGGTTTTGATAAAATCACCAGACTGGCTGATAAAGAAAGTTTTGACTTCAAAACGGTCATAGTTAACCGCACGCATGACACTCTCAGCTGACAATACAGACACTTCACGCTCTGCACTGCGTCCACCATATAATAGAATAATTGTTTGTTTCATATGATTGTCCTATTTCTACTAGAATACTCGCTTTTTAGTATATCACATTTGTTTATTTTTTTAAACTTGAATAGCACAAAAGAGACTGGATTAAAAATAAATCCAATCTCTTGATTTCTTAAAGTCTTATCTGCTAACTAATTGCCTGTTCGATATCCTTACAGACTAAAGTTCGGTACGATTTTCAATGGCTCTTAGGAGCGTTACTTCGTCCGCATATTCGATATCAGCTCCTACTGCCAGACCTCGTGCTAGACGAGTGACCTTAATCCCTGCAGGTTTAAGAAGTCTAGAGATATACATGGAGGTCGCCTCACCATCTGCTGTTGCATTGGTGGCCACGATAACCTCTGAAACTTCGCTATCCATGAGGCGAGTCATGAGACTTTTGAGGTTGATGTCATCTGGGCTAATTCCATTCATAGGGGAAATCAAACCGTGTAAAACATGATAAAGCCCGTGGTATTCTTGGATGTTTTCCATAGCAGCAACATCTCGGCTATCCTCCAGAACCAGAATCGTAGACTGGTCACGGCTAGGATCGGTACAGATAGAACAAGGATCATCATCTGTCAAGCGTCCACAAATAGAGCAATAGGTCAATTCTCGCTTGGCTGCAAGAAGATTTTTTGCAAATTCATTGACGTCATCATCAGGCATCCCAATGGTATAAAAGGCCAGTCGGGTAGCTGTCTTAATCCCGATACCTGGAAGTTTAGAATAACTGTCAATCAGCTTAGCTATAGGTGTTGGGTAAAGCATGGCTTCCTTTCTAGTTCATTGGATGGTGTTGGTTGTATAGATTGATAATGTCACGAGCAATCGAAGGTCCGACACCATTAGTTAGATTCGTATTATGCGGGAAAACAACTGCGACTGCAATCTGCGGATTATCGGTTGGCGCATAGGCTACGGCGTTGGTATTGTCGGATTTTTGGCCACCGTTAACATAACTTTCGGCTGTACCGGTTTTCCCGCTGATGGAGACTGCTGCCCCATTTGAAAGGCACGACCTGTCGTGAGAGCACTTGTTCCGTGAGACACTTGATAAAACCCTTGTTGCAAGATAGACATGTCAGACTCAGAAATATTAATCTTATTCATTTCTGTGCTGTCCGTTTGCTTAATGAGTTCTCCCAAACCACCTTGTTCATTGTTGTCGTAGACTCCTTCCACGATATGAGGAGCTAAGCGGACACCATTATTGGCAATAGTTGCTACATACTGAGCTAACTGCATCGGTGTGTAGTTATCAAACTGCCCGAAGGCATTATTTAGATAGTTGGCCAAATCATAGTCTTTAGGGATAAAGCCTGTTGACTCATCTGGTAAATCGATCCCTGTTGACACGCCCAAACCATATTCACCAAAGGTTGAACGAAGTTTTCCCATGGCAGATTCAAGATTGTTGGTTCCTACTGTCATATTCGGCTGATAAGTTTGCCCCATGATTCCAAGAGCAGTTTGGACCATGTAAGTATTGGATGAATACTCCAAGGCCTCAACTGCTGTAATCGGGAAAGAACCATAATAAGGGGTATACCAGGAATTGATAGGGGCAGATCCTTGGAAGACGATCGGTTGGTCTGTTAAGGTTTGATTGCCTGACAAGACACCATTTTCCCAACCTGAACTGATGGTGGCTGCCTTAACGACAGATCCTGGCACAAAAACATTAGTAACTGTACCTAATGAATCTGGAGTTAATTCTCCAGTTTCTAGGTTATGCTTCATACCTGACATGGCAAGAACCGCACCAGTCTTGGGATTAAGGGCAACCGCATATACACCTTCCGAATATTGGGCACCTCCGTTAGCAAGTTCAGAATTAAAATAGCTTTTCAGAAGGCTATCCACACTATCCTGGAAAGCCAAATCAATGGTCAGTTTGATATTTTTACCCTTGCTACCTTCCTCAATGTTTTCTACGCTCTCCATATCACCATGTTTGTCGAGATGAATTTCCTTAACAGTACGTTTCCCTTGTAGGACTTCCTCATATTGTTTCTCAAGGTAAGAGGTTCCAACACGGTCATTGAGAGAATAACCTTTTTTTAGATAGGCATCTACTTCCTCAGCTGGAAGACCTGACTTTTCACTTGAAACACTTCCCACTATAGAAGCAAGAGAAGTTTCAAGGACCTTGCGATCCCACGAAGTGGAGATGCTAATCCCAGGTAACTCTTTAGATGCAGAGGCGATTAGAGCGACTTGAGTATCATTTAAAGGATCTGTTTGGATATTGCCTGTTGCAAAAATTTCCAACTGCATTGAGCTGACTAAAGAGATAAATAGCCTTCTTTTCATCCTCTGTATAATTAGTTTGGCTAGAGGTAACACTCTCAACAGCATTGTTATAAAGATCCGATTCAGAAAGTTGGTTACCATCTGAGTCAAAACGCTTATCTTTTGGAAGAGCCTCTACCGTTTTTTTATAGACAGCTGGGTCCGCTAGATAATAATCAGCCATCTGACGTTCTGTCAAATTTGGAGAGGAAACTGTTACATACGTTAAAAGTTTAGTAGAAATATCCTTTAAATCTGTAGCCGTCATCTTATTACTTCGTGTGAAAGCCACGACTTGTTTGACGGTATTTTCTACCAAGGGTTTTCCAGCCGCGTCATAGATTTCTCCACGAGCAGAACCCGTTGTTACCCTAGTTTGGCTAGCAGACGCTAACTTGGCTTCATAGAAATCCTTATTTACGAATTGCATATAGAGCAAGCGACCAATGATGGTCATGAAGAGTAAAATAACGATTGCAAACAATAAATTAAGCCGAGTCGGTATCGAATGGCTATTAAATTTTCTCATACAAAGCAGTCTCATTTCTAATCAAAATCTTACTCTTCATTGTACCATAATTTAAAGAGAAAATTATAGAAAAAGAAAAGACTTTTCCTTTTTATCCAAAAAACAAAGCAACTGTGGTATAATTAAAGTAAGCGCTATTTTTATAGATTTCATTGATAAAAAAATTTTAACCAATAACTACAAGGGAGGCCCATGAACAAGCAAGATATCTCTACGATTATTGATCTTCACTTTGAAGAAATGACCGATTTAGAGCAAGAGATTGCCCGCTATTTTTTGCAGGCAGATACCATTCATGATGACTTGTCTTCTCAGCAGGTCACTCAAAAACTTCATATTTCTCAGGCCGCTCTCACTCGCTTTGCCAAAAAATGTGGCTTTACGGGTTATCGAGAGTTCATTTTCAAATACCTACAACAAATTGACAACCTTTCAGTCCCTCAGCAGGATATGAACCCCTTGACTCAACGAGTCTTGAGAAGTTATACAAATATCCGTGAAATGTCTCAAGAATTGATTGATGATGACCAACTGGAGCGCATTGCCCAAATGATTGATCAATCAGAACGCGTCTATTTTTTTGGGACTGGAAGTTCTGGCCTCGTTGCACGTGAGATGAAATTGCGTTTCATGAGACTTGGAGTCGTTTGTGAGGCTTTGACAGATCCAGATGGTTTCGCCTGGACAACCAGTATCATCGATGAAAAATGTTTGGTCTTTGGCTTTTCCCTTTCAGGAACAACTCCATCCATCATTGACAGTCTACTAGACGCTCAAGATATGGGGGCTAAAACTGTTCTCTTTACAAGTATGCCTAGTAAGGAAACCCAGGAATTTACAGAAACTGTACTGGTAGCAAGCCAGAGTCAGGCTTCCTATATCCAACGCATTTCTGCCCAACTTCCTATGTTGATCTTAATTGATCTACTCTATGCTTATTTCCTAGAAATTGACCGTGAGAGTAAAGAAAAAATCTTTAACAGTTATTGGGAAAATAAAAAACTAAATGGCTATCGTAGAAATAGAAGGTCTAGATAAGCCTTCATCCCTATCAAGTAAACAAGCATATGAGTAACCAGCGATTAAAGTCGCTGGTTTTTAGTTTGCTCAAGTCCTATAACTGATGACTTATGCACATAGAACTTTACACCTGATTCTTGATATAAAAAAGCGAACAAGACCAGCTTCTGTTTATCAGAAAACTCGTTTTGCTCGCTTTTTATAATTGAGATTAGTTATTGGTTCCAATCTCTAAAGTTTGGACAGTTATTACAGCAGTTTCTTTAAACAATGCTACTATTCTGCAATAACTTCCCACGAAATCTATACTTTCTCAAAAGTGTTTCTTGAGTTTGACAGATTCTATTCGTCTTCTTTTTTCTTTCCCATTGCAGCTAAGCCAAGAAGTGCTCCTACAGCTCCCAAGCTTGCAAGGGTAGCAGTTTCTTTTGCTCCTGTTTCAGGGAGAATGTCTTGACGATTTGCAGGTGCTTGATAAGTCTTTTCTTGTGACATAGCCTGAGCTACATGTGACTGCTCATCCTTGTATTCTGGGAGCTCATGGACAGTTGCCTCTGCTCCATTGACACCACCTGTGAACTCTGGAACATCATGGATAGCTGCTTCTGAACCATTTACTCCACCAGTAAACTCTGGAAGTTCATGACTAGCCGCTTCTGAACCATTGACACCAACAGTAAACTCTGGAAGTTCATGACTAGCTGCTTCTGTTCCATTGACACCACCTGTGAACTCTGGATCTTCTCCACGAACAACTGCTTCAGAGCCATTTACTCCACCAGTAAATTCAAGAAGTTCATGACTAGCTGCTTCTGTTCCATTGACACCACCTGTGAACTCTGGATCTTCTCCACGAACAACTGCTTCAGAGCCATTTACTCCACCAGTAAATTCAGGAAGTTCATGACTAGCTGCTTCTGTTCCATTGACACCACCTGTGAACTCTGGATCTTCTCCACGAACAACTGCTTCTGAGCCACTTACTCCACCAGTAAATTCTGGAAGTTCATGACTAGCTGCTTCTGCGCCATTGACACCACCTGTGAACTCTGGTACTTCATGGATCGCTGGATCTGTTTTACCTGTTTCAAATTTCTTAGTTCCGACTAGTACAATCTCATCTTGTGGTTCTTCAACAACTTCGCGAAGTTTTTCAGTACGGCTTCCATCCAATGCTACTTCGGTGATGATACGTTCTTTACCTTCACGACCTACTTGAGACACGCTAGTTTTACCTTCTGGAAGAGTTGGATCTTCTTGCTTCACTGTCTTGAAGCCTCTTGGTTCTTCAACTACCTCAAGACTTGGTTGACTAAAGCTCAATTCTTTAACACCTTCAGCTGGCTCAGATGTTCCTTCATAAGTACCAACTTCGATGACACGATCTTGAGCTTCTTCACGTTCAACCTTAACTGTCTTACGTGTATCTCCCTCTACTTCTACATAAGTCGTTACTTGACCTGCTTTACCTTCTGAAACAACTTGTTCCTTACCTTTAGCTAGGAAGGTATTCTCACGACGAACAGTATTAAAGGCGATTGGTTCTGTCGTTACTTCAAGGCTTGGTTGCGTTTGAACTAAGACCTTATCTCCTTCAGCTGGAACTGTTGAATGTTTTACTTCCTCTTTCGGAGTCGCTTGAAGTTGGTTGATAGAAGTTAGAGCTGCTTGCAAGGCTTTGTCTACCGCATCCTGAGTCTTGGCTGCTTCAATCGCTGCGATTGCTTGCTCGGACAACTCAACTAGTTTCTTCTTAGCTTCTTTATCGCTACCTAGTTCCTTGCTCTTGTTTTGAATAGCTTCTGCCAAGCTTGCCATAGCCTTATCATAGTCAATCTTAGGCTCTTCCGGCTGAGCTGGTGGCTCTGGTTTTGGTTCCTCTTTTGGAGTCGCTTGAAGTTGGTTGATAGAAGTTAGAGCTGCTTGCAAGGCTTTGTCTACCGCATCCTGAGTCTTAGCTGCTTCAATCGCTGCGATTGCTTGCTCGGACAACTCAACTAGTTTCTTCTTAGCTTCTTTATCGCTACCTAGTTCCTTGCTCTTGTTTTGAATAGCTTCTGCCAAGCTTGCCATAGCCTTATCATAGTCAATCTTAGGCTCTTCCGGCTGTGCTGGTGGCTCTGGTTTTGGTTCCTCTTTTGGAGTCGCTTGAAGTTGGTTGATAGAAGTTAGAGCTGCTTGCAAGGCTTTGTCTACCGCATCCTGAGTCTTAGCGTCTCTGATGGCAGTAAGGGCTTGCTCTCCAAGTTCAACCAGTTTTTCCTGTGCAGCTACATCATCGACAAGTTCAGCAGCTTTTTTCTCGACTGCTGCAGCCAATTCTGCAATCGCTTTATGACGGTCAACTTTAGACTCTTCTGGTTTGCTTGGCTCTTCTGGTTTTGGATCCTCTTTCGGAGTTGCTTGAAGCTGATTGATAGCAGCTAGACCAGTTGCCAAAGCCTTATCTACTGCATCCTGAGTTTTAGCTTCTTGAATCGCTGCGATAGCTTGCTCTGTAAGTTCTACAAGTTTCTTCTTAGCTTCTTTATCGTCACCAAGTTCTTTAGTCTTTCTTTCAATTGCTTCTGCCAGACTTGCCATAGCTTTATCGTAGTCAAGCTTAGGCTCTTCTGGTTTGCTTGGTTCTTCTGGTTTTGGATCCTCTTTTGGAGTCGCTTGAAGCTGATTAATACCAGCTAGAGCATTTTCCAAAGCCTTATCTACTGCATCCTGAGTCTTAGCTTCCTGGATAGCAGTAAGAGCTTGTTCGGCCAACTCAACTAATTTCTTCTTAGCTTCCTTATCATCGCCAAGTTCTTTAGTCTTTCTTTCAATCGCTTCTGCCAGACTTGCCATAGCCTTGTCGTAGTTCGGCTCCTCTGGCTGGTCTGGTGTCGGTGTGTCATCTGAACCGTAGTTGTCTTCTTTATCAAGGATAGCTTGTAAGGTTGTGGCTGTCAGCATCAACTCTTGCGCATTGACAGTGCTTGCGGAAAGTTGTTCTGATAATTTGTCCAAGTTTGATTTGAAGGCTTGACGCGCCTCTGGAGTGTTTTTCAAGGATGTTTGGTCAAATTTAGCCAATTCATCCTTCCAGTTCTTCATAGCTTGAACTAATTCTTCTTTGGTATAAAGAGCGCTATCTTCACCACGGGTGATGAACTGGTCAACTTGGATACCAATATTTCTAGAGGTATCATTTCGTTTTGGATCCAATTGCAAGGTTACAGCATGCCAACCTTCTTCTAGACCAGTCAAACGAACGAGAGTCTGATCGCCTTGACGTGTAGCTGCTGTACCACTGAAGTACTTCTTGCCATTGACATCAGAGGCATTTCCTTGACCATCTTGATACTCAAGTTCTTTACCATCCAGAGTTACCTTGTAGATACCATGTCCAGGATCAACAAAACCTTTGATTTCAAGACCTGTACCGTAGAAGTAGGCTGTTACGCTAGCATTTTTCTTTTGCTCTTCAGTCAAACGACCAAATGATGCCCAAGACTCAGTGTTTTGATATTTACCAGAAGAATTGGTTTCATGGTGCCAACCTGGGCTATAGTCAAGTTGACTGGCCTGATCATCGTGACTTACTTGATCTTTTTGAAGCAATTCAGCCTTCATTACTCGAACAGTTGCTCAGTTGCAAATCCAAGCAAGGCATCGTCTGAAGCGCTAGTCATTTTCACTTTAAAGTCAAAGATTGAATCAGCTTGTTCAGTAAAGTCAATTGTCGGAATTGTCAAAGTCTTTTCTGTTTCACCATCTTGGAAGGTCAAATCAGCTGTTGTATCTTTATAAACTTTACCGTGAACCCCTGTTCCTGGCTCAGTCACAACATGAACTGTCGCAGCTCCCTTGCTACCACCAACACGTTTAATGGTTACAGTAACTGGTTGTCCTTTTTGAACTTCATAGGTTGTTTCTTTCAACTCAAACATACCTTTACCAGCATTGTTGAGCGTGTAGATACCTTCAGTTGCAATAGCTTTGCCAGTTTTGTTAACAAGTTTGATGGTATGTTCACCTGGAGCCAAGTCATCTGTTTCATAAACCATCTGGCTACGTTTACGAGCTGCATTATTGGTTTGTACGTCTGCAACCTTTTGACCATCAACGTAAACCGACATTTCACCGTGGTTTGGATCCACTGTAGATACGACATAAGCCTTAGTTCCGTTGAAACGGTAAGTTACGCTTGCATCTTTTTGGTTAGTCCACATAGATGTTCCGCGGATACCTTCAGATTCGTCATACCAAGTTGTATTTGCTTTATCTGCTGTTGTATTTGAATGGTAGTCCAATCCAAGAGGGTAACCATCTGTCTTCTCGATACTGCTTGGTGTCTTATAAACAGAGAAGTTTGTCAAAATAGGAGTCGCTTGCGCACCAGTAATAGTCACACGAATCTTTTGTGCTTCTACTGGTTGACCTTGGATAAGGCGACGATAACCAACAGTTGAGCCTTCACCGTATGGTACCCAACGGCCATTGAGTTCAACTTCAACCTTGAATCCTGAGATACGCTGACCTTTAGCGATGTCTTCTTTTAATTCGACTACGTCAAAACGTCTCTTTTGACCAAGATCGACAGTAAATTCACCTGTCTTAGCATCATTTGCTAGTGCCCAGCTAGTATCATCCTTACCATCTGTTAGGTTGCTTGTTTGATACAAGTGATTCTTACGAGTAGAGCTTGCAGTTACAGTTGCACCCTTAGCAAAGTCAGTCGCATACATTTGATCCAAGGTTGCTCGGAATTCTTTCAAACGAGCGACATCTGCATCTGCGAATTTACCTTCTTTATTAGGTGGAATATTGAGTAGAAGTGGCGTTCCACGACCAACAGACTTGAAGTAGATATCCATCAAATCTTTGATTGATTTTGGTTGTTGATTGTCATGGTAGAACCAACCTGAACGGATAGAAACGTCTGCTTCACCTACAGAGTACATATCACCATCTGGATCTCCGTGGTTGAGATAGTCATTTCGAACATCATCAGTGATTTTAGCTTTCTTGACCTTATGCCAAACTGGATCTCCTGCGATACCACGTTCATTACCAATCCAACGTACACTTGTCGGTTGTGCAGAGAAGATAGCGATATCTCCTTCAGCTTCCTTGATGTACTTGAACCACTCATCAAAGGTATAAGTTACTTTTTGAGCACCGCTACCACGCGCACCGTCCATCCAAACTTCGATAAATTTACCTTTGTTTCCGTATTTAGGATTGCCAAGGATTTCCTTGAGTTGGTTGAGATAGTATTCATTGTACTCTTTCTCAGTTGCAACATGATATTTAGGATGGTTGGCATCCCATGGTGATAGGTAAACACCCATATTCATGTCATACTTAGTCGCTGATTTAGAGATTTCTTCGAGAAGGTCTCCCTTACCATCTTTCCATGGACTAGCAGCAACCGTGTGGTCTGTGTATTTAGATGGATAAATCACAAAACCGTCGTGGTGTTTTACAACCATGATTGTTCGTTTGAATCCGGCATCCTTCAAAGTCTTAATCCACTGGTCTGTATCAAGGTTAGTTGGGTTAAAGTTTTGAGGATTTTCTCTACCGTTCCCCCACTCAGAGTTGGTATAAGTATTCATACCATAGTGGATGAAGGCGGCCAATTCTTCCTTGTGGTAGTCCAATTGAGCCTTACTTGGCAGCGGTCCATAGTTTCCAATTTCTGTTTCTTCATCTTTTGGATCCACTACTGGAGTGACTGGTGTTACTGGTTTTGGATCTTCAATTTTTTCGTATTCAAAAATAACTTGGTTCGCTCCTTTGTGTTGGATGGTAGCTTCTTGACTTGCATTTACTGCACGGTAGCCCGTGATTTCTTTAGCTTGGAATCTGTGAACAAAGGAAACTTCATATTCTTTCCCTTCGTTGTTGTCAACAGTTGCAGGTGCCAATTCTTGATCTGTACCTTTCAAGCGGTAACGAACGTCGAAGGAACCTTTATTGACCTTATAAACAACCTTGATGACGCGTGTTCCTGCAGGAGCCTTGCTCACAACGCTATAATCATCTCCCCAAGCATCTTTAGTTGCTTGTTGACAGCTTTTCCGTCAATTGAGACAATCTCATATTTGTCTTTATTCTTCTTGTAGAAGTCAGTCTTCTCAATTTCTGTTTTATAGTTATAGTCAAATTGAGCTCCAACTTCTGTCTTTTCAACAAAAGTATCGTTTTCTTTGACTGGATTATCTTTCTGGTCTACGTGTTCGATAACAACTCGTCCATATTCAACACCTTCAAGGAGAGTTGCTACACCGCTTTCATCGAAAGAGTATTTATTTTCGCCAATAACTGCTGTCTTATTTCTGAGCATTTCTCCCCTCTGGAGTGAAATAATAACGGCTACCGTTATCGCCTTGATACCAGCCTTTAACACCGTATTTATCAATGATGCCTTTAGCCCATGCTAGTTGTTCTGGAGACAAGACAAGACCTCCACCGAAGCGGTCTTTTTCAGCAATATTCATATTGTCAACAGTTCCACGTTGGTGAATACCGATAACTTTACCATCACCGTTGATGATACCGCCACCAGAAAGACCTGATACAGAAGTCAAACGATAAGTGACACCAACAGTTCCCTTATCATCATATTTTTCAGTACCTTTAACGACACCGTCAGCCTTATACAATTGACCAGGTACGATTGGTTCTTTCAATTCTGGAGAAGTAGAATCTGTTGGGTAGCCAATCGTGCTAACTGGCTCACCAGGGTTATAGGTACGGTATTCAGCTAAAGGAGTAAAGGTTGCAGCCTTATTTGGACTTGCAATCTGTACTGGAACTGGTGCAACAACCAAGGCTAGGTCATTTTTGTACCCTTCACCAAACTTCTCTTTATTCCAGAAATGGATGTCCTTTTCTTGGAACAAAACAGTTTTTCCTGAAGTTGGTAGAGATCTTTCTTTTGGAGTATTAGATCCGACATTGTAATAGAACTTAGCAGTATCACCACCTAAGATATTACCAGCATTGGTTTCGGCATCCTTCTTTAAGAAATTGTGAGCCACTGTCAACATGATATTTGGAGCGACAAAGATACCAGATCCAGAATTGAGGTAACGCTGAGTTCCACCACCTGCTAGAGGTGAACTGAAAATTGTATAAACCATCGCTGCTGATGTAGCCGGTTGACCTTCATAATTGATATGCTTAAGGTCTTGTCCACCATTGATAATGGCTCTATTTTCTTTTTCACCTTCAGATGGAGCCACTTCTGTAGGTTTCAAAATGCTCTTAGTCTCTACTTGTGGACTTTCTTTCTCTGAAACAATGGCTGAAGTATCCATTTTTTTCACTGGTGTATCAGGATAAGCACGATCAGGAATTTCTTCAGGGAGTAAATCACCTGATTCTTCTACTGCATTTTCTACGAGAGGAGCTGGCTTTTCAGCTACTTCTTTGACAGCTTCTAGAGTTTCCGTGCTTGTATCTGCTACTTCTTTCGCTTGGTTATCCACTGCAAGTTTTGGTTCTGTCACAAGTTCACTAGCCGCAACATTCCCAGAAGCAAAAAAAAAGCAAGACCAACTGCGACAGAAGCAACACCAACAGTCAGTTTACGAATACTAAATATTCTACCTTTTTCTAAAAAATATTGTTTCATCAAATACTCCTACTATTCTAGAGCAGTCAGCTACTGCCCAAGCCCAGCTTTAGCTGGCGACATTTTTTTGTTTGATTCTCTAGCTTAAAAACTATGCTCCTAAGCTATTTATTTTTTTGGGTAAGTTCTTTCTGAGAAATCGCTTACATTTTTTTGAAAAATAAAATAAGGCTCAAACTAGCAAAAATTTTTACCTAGAGTTTCTGCAGTATAATAAATATACTATATTATATTGAAAAATGCAAGGGTTTTCAAAATTTTAACTAGAATTTTACTGAATGTTTTTGCCACTATTTACCACTAAAAAATCCTAAAGTGGCAAGGCCAGCTTAGGATTGTTTTGTTTTGAAGTGATAGTATGCACCAAGCATACCTGCAGTATTTTGATGATGCGCAAATTCTAATCTTGTTTTTTCCGCTAGACTTGGAACAAGCGCATTTTTTAGAGCTTTACGAATTTTTGGTTTCAAAATCGCTTCCTGCCCCATAATACCACCACCTAGTATAACAACCTCAGGATTGGCAACATAACAAATGTTAGCAAGACCTTTCCCAAGATAGTCTACCATACGGTCAATTCCCTCCATACAGAGTTTATTGCCTTCTGTAGCTTCTTTGAAAATTCTACGACCATTCCAATGAGCCACTTCCTCATCATGAGCCTTGGCTACATACTCAACCAAGGCAGTTGTAGAAGCTAGATCTTGGAAGTCTCCATCTTGCATGTGCATGTAGCCAACCTCACAGGCAGAATTACTAAAGCCATGGAAAACTTGGCCATCAATGATTAAGCAACCACCGATACCCGTTCCGATGGTCAAACATAAGGTAATTCCTGCTCCTTTTCCTGAACCAGAGACTGCTTCCGCAAGACCTGCGCAGTTGACATCATTTTCAATCTCACAAGGGATTCCAAAGCTTCCTTCAATTTCTTTTTAAATTGAGTACCGGCATAATTTGGAATCTGTGGACCTGCATAGAAAATCTCACCCTTATCAGGGTCAACCATTCCCGCCGAGGAAATGGCTACACCTGATACTGGCCCTTTTTCTAGATAGCTAGCTACGATATCTTTTGTTTTCTGTAAGATGTGTGGACCACCTTTATGAGCCTCAGTTGCTACTTCGTGAGACTCTACAAGTTGTCCATCTTGGTCAATCAAACCATATTTGATATTAGTTCCACCAATATCAATTGCAACATAATTAGCCATAAAGCCTCCTGTTGATTAGAGGAAACGCTCCTTAGTTTCACGAATCAATGCCGCAGCTGCTTCAACAACTGGACGATCTTCTTCGGTCACTGGTGTAAGTGGAGAACGAACTGATCCGATATTAAGTCCTTCATTGATTTTCAAGACTTCTTTGATGACACAGTACATATTACCATGTGCTGCAGTCAATTTACCGATGATAGCGTTGATAGCGTATTGCAATTCACGCGCTGTTTCTAGGTCTTTATCTGCAATTAATTGGTTGAGTTTCAAGAAGAGTTCTGGCATAGCACCATAAGTACCACCGATACCAGCTTTTGCTCCCATGAGACGTCCGCCTAAGAACTGCTCGTCTGGACCATTAAAGACGATATGATCATCACCACCAAGGCTAACGAATGTTTGGATGTCTTGAATTGGCATTGAAGAATTTTTAACACCAATGACACGTGGATTTTTCAACATCTCTGTGTAAAGACTTGGAGTCAAAGCAACACCTGCCAATTGAGGAATGTTGTAGATAACATAGTCTGTATTTGGTGCTGCAGCACTGATATCGTTCCAGTATTTAGCAACTGAGTACTCAGGCAAACGGAAGTAAATTGGTGGGATTGTTGCGATAGCATCTACTCCCAAACTTTCTGCATGACGAGCCAGTTCAATACTATCTTTGGTATTGTTACAAGCTACGTGAGCAATGATCGTCAATTTACCTTTGGCAACTGCCATGACTTCTTCCAAGATCAACTTGCGGTCTTCTACGCTTTGGTAGATACATTCACCTGAAGAGCCATTGACATAAAGCCCTTGAACACCTTTATCAATAAAGTATTGTACCAAGGCACGAGTACGTTCTGGGCTAACTTCACCCGCATCATCATAACATGCGTAGAAGGCAGGAATGACACCTTCATATTTTTTTAAATCTGACATAGATTTCTCCTAAAATTTTTTTATTTTTCTGCTCTGGGCAGATTACTTCTTTACTGTTTTAGTATACACTTTGCAAAAACCGCTTTCAATACATCTCAGCCACTTAGATTTTAATTTCTATTCATCTCCCATAGCTTTTCATGTTTGAAAGTAGTTTCATATCATTTTCAATCTGCTTGATATTTAGCAAACAATTTTTCCATTAATCCAGCTTGGCAAAAGGCAAGAAGGCCAAAGCCAAAAAGTAGAAATGCTGATCCACCGAGCACTAGAGTAAAGCCCGATAGATAGAGAAGCATCATGATTAATAAAATAATCGCAAACATCAAGAAGAACCACACGAAGTTAAAGCTAACTAAGAGCAAGCCCTTTTGAAGAACTTCTTTCCAAGTTAAGTCATAGCGTGCTGCAATTGGATAACTAGCCAACATAACTAGGGTTAAAAATATCAGTATTCCCAAGCAAATGGCTTTAATGAGCTGGAAGCCTAGGCTGGTTTGCCCCCAGAATAGAGATAAATCAACAACGCTAATCAGAAAAATTCCTAGTTCCAACAAACCTAACTGGAGACCTAATTTCAAATTTTGCTTAAAGGCTCTCATATAAGTTTTAAAAACAGGAACACGACGACTACTCTTAACTTCGAAGATTGTCTGATAGAGACTGATTTTTGCAACACCGATCGTCACAATAGGCAAACAAGACACAACAAAGAGCAGATTAACCGTCACGATATCTAAAACCTTCTCACAAAATCGCATAAGAAAGTTATCCGTATCGAATGCCGCTTTTATCAATCCAGATCCTTTATGTGCCATTGTTTGCTCCTCCTAACTGACTAATCGATTAAAATTTTAAATAAGTATTTGCGAACTTTATCTTCCATACCTGCATAGCCATTAGGCTGATGAGGTTCACCTGGGAAAAAGACTGCAAAATTGTGATAACCCAATAAAAGTGGGTATTGTTCGTGGCAATGAACAAAGCCGATATCACTAGCTTCGTCAAAGGCTACAGCCTCATCTTTGACACGAGAACCATAGCTAGAGTACTCATGCCCTTCAACCAACAAATGCAAATCTGCATATTTTTTATGATGCTCAAAGCGATCATTTTCCTCTTGGTTAAGAACATTTTCCTGTACAACTAAGAAAACCTTATCCCCATCAATCTCGTATTTCCTAATTCAAAGCTATCCTTACGATGCTCATAGAGATAATCGATGGCCTTATCGAGATTTGGATGAATTCCCTTGTAAAAGCTAATGTTTTTTAAATCATCAAAAATCATAGTAATTTCCTTCGCTTCTGATGCTTATTTCCAATTTGATTTATCTTTTTATAATTTCCCTTAAATAGTGCGGACGGAAGGTAAAATTATCCAGTGGATGATTTTAGAAAACCATGAAATGAAAGACCTAATTTTTGAGCTCCTCGCTCATTCATTTCTAGGCTCAGGCTAAAATAGTTCCCCGAACTATTTTACTCTCAAAAATTCCGTCCAAGATAAGTACAACATACTTATCTTGGATACCACTAAGATGGGAAATAACTATTCTAAATAGTATCTAAAAAGTCAAAAATTAAGTTTATAAGTGTCTAACAAAACTTCATGAAGTAAGCAACTCCTCTCCATTTTGTAGACACTTATATATCCTGTATTCTCTTAGTCTATCAACTATACTTCTGCACACTGATAAACAGATTGTACTATATTCAATTTTCGCAGAGTACTTATCCTTTGACAGCTCCCATAGTAATACCTTGAGTAAATGATTTTTGGAATACTAAGAAGACTGTTACGATTGGCACAGCTGCAAGGGCGGCACCCGCCATAATCAAACCATAGTTAGTTGCCATCTCCGCCTGCATGGTCGCAACCCCGAGTGAGATGGTCAAGTTTTGACGTGAAGTCAACATAACCAACTGCATGAAGTAGTCATTCCATGTATTGATGAAGGTAAAGATTGCAAGAGCTGCAAATCCAGGTTTTACAATAGGGAAGGCTACGCTCCAGAAAGTACGAATCTCACCACATCCATCGATTTTAGCAGATTCGAGCAATTCTGTAGGAATGTTTTCACTGAACTGTTTCATAAGGAAGACCCCGAATGGCCATCCGATTAAAGGCAAGATAACTGCCCAAAGAGTGTCATGGATTCCCATGAAGTTGACGATACGTACCAATGGTACAAGGACAACTTGTTTTGGAAGAGCCATGGCAGCGATAAAGATTGCAAAGAGAATGCGTTGTCCATAGAAACGTTTCTTAGCCAATACATAACCTGCTAGTGAAGAGGTTGCACAAACCAAGAACATGGTTACCAAAGAAATGAATACTGAGTTCCACATCCATTGCAAGGCTGGGTTTTGCACCATCAATTGTTGGAAGTTCTCCATTGTTGGAGCTTTAGGGAACCATTGTGGTGGAATCATAATGGTATCTGGTTGTGATTTGAATGCACCTGTCAAGATCCAGTAGAATGGGAAGATAAAGAGTACAGTCAACAAGAGCAAAATGATTGTTGAAATAACAGTAAAGGCTGTTAATGGTTTCTTTTGTTGTGTAGGTTTCATAGCTGTCTCCTTTCCTTAGTATTCTACATCGTTTCCGAGGATCTTGAATTGAGCGAAGCTGACAAGGGCAATCATAACTGCCAAGAATACACCAATAGTATTGGCATAGCCATATTCAGTCAATTGGAAGGCTTTTTCGTAAAGGTAGTACATAAGTGTACTTGTTGAGTAGTTTGGTCCACCAGATGTCAAAAGCTGAATAAGGGCGAAACACTGGAATGAGTTGATAGTTGTGATGATTGCGATATAAAGAGTTGTTGGAAGCAGGCTTGGCCATTTAATCTTCCAGAAAACTTGAAACTCAGTAGCGCCATCAACACGCGCCGCTTCAACAAGTGAATTGTCAATATTTCCCATTGCCGCGATGTAAAGGATAATCGGTTGACCAACAGAAGTTGTCAAAAGGATAATCATAATCGCAAGCAAAGCCCAGTTTTTATCTCCGAGCCAAGAAATGTTCTGGCTGATAATGTTGCTTGACTTAAGGACAAAGTTCAAAATACCTGATAGTGGATCGTAGATCCATTTCCAAACAACCGTAACGGCAACACTACCAGTAACTACAGGTAGGAAGAATACGAAACGGTAGAAAGATCTAGCAACTGCATTTTGTTGGTAGGTTTGTGATGCCACAAAGAGTGAGAAAAGTACAACGACCGGTACAGATCCGATAACCAAGATAACGGTGTTGATTAAAGACTTCATAAAGACAGGGTCTTTAAACATGCGGATGTAGTTGTCCAATCCCACAAACTCAAAGCTAGTCATCGAGTAGTTAAAAAAAACTAGTGATGAAGCCCATGATCATTGGAGCTAAGACGAAGACGGTAAAGAAGATTAATACTGGTGCTAAGAATGCGTAGGAAATCACTGTTTCCCGCATACGGATTTTATTGACTTTCACAGTCGGCACCTCACTTTCAAATAGTTTTTGTTTTTTGATTGTCGTCTGACATTGATGTAAAATCAAAATGAAATTTTTTCTAAGATTAGCCTATGTAAGAACTTCATTTTAATTTTGACCTGTCAGTTCCTTACATTTTAAACAAAAAGTCCCCTTTTCGTGTACGAATGTTCACAGGGAAAAGGGGGGGGGGACTCAACTTTTAAATTCGGGCTTATTGTTTAGCTGCTTTTTTGATAGTTTCGTTTGCTTTTTCAGTGAATGCTTTCAAAGCTTCTGCTGGTTGCTCATCGCCGTTTGATACAGCTTGCAACATTGGGAACCAAAGAGTTCTCATCTCAGCAAATCCATCAATTGTGTTGTAGTATGGTGAGTAGTATTGAGTCCAGCCACTGATTGTTTCCATACGTTTGTCATCATAAAGTTTACCAAATGAAGTACGAACTGGGAATGCGCCTGTACGAACAACGTCTTTAGGACCCCACTCTTTATCATCTGCGATGAATTGGATGAATTTCTTAGCTGCTGCGACTTTCTTTTCGTCTTTGTTATTAAATACTGCGAATCCGTTTACAAGGTATTCAAGAGCTGGTTTGCCTGAGTCCGATGGGAATGGTACTTCTACCACTTCAACTTTACTTGCTTCCAAAAGTTTAGCTTGGATACCGTTTTGAGCTGGTGCCCAAAGGATTGTGTATGAAGTTTGACCGTTTGCAAAGTTTTGGATGTCTGCTCCACCGTCAAATTGTGAACCGTTGTTCAACAAACCGTCTTTGATCCAGCTAGCTGCTTTTTCAAGACCTTTAACGAATTTAGGATCGTCAGTTGTATATTTAGTTACTTCTTTATCAGTTACAGAACCGCCGTAAAGGTTAGAGATGAAGGCACGTGTTCCTTGGTCTCCCCCTTGACCAGAACTGAACAATGAACCTGGAGTGTATCCTTTATCTTTAAGTGCTTTCAAGACTTTTTCAAAATCATCAGTTGTCCAACCTTCTTTAACAAGGTTAGCTACACCAGCATCTTCCAACATTTTCTTGTTCATAGCCATGTAGAATGGTGCAGAACTGATTGGATACATGTATGCTTTGTCACCAGCTTTACTTGCTTGTACGATGTTTTCGTTGTTAACATCTTTCACAAATTCATCTGTAAAGAGGTCATTCAACTCAGCCAATTTACCATTTTTACCGTAATTGATGATACGACCTGGTGCATCGAAAAGTACATCTGGAGCTGTACCAGCTTCGATAGCTGTTGTGATTTTTTCTGGTCCAGATTTGAAGTCGATTGTTTCTAGTTTAACTTTGATATCTGGATTTGCTTTTTCGAAAGCTTCGATGATAGATTTTTCATAAGTTCCAACACCGTCACCAGATTTTTCTTGAGTAAATACCGGGGAATGCCCACCAAGTAATTTCTGTTGTTGCTGCTGCATCGCCTGATTTGGCAGCATCTTTGTTAGCGTCTGATTTGCCACAAGCAGCAAGTGATAGAACCGCAGCACCCGCAAGTACTGTACAAGCTAATTTTCTAAATTTCATTTGTATTCTCCTAAATGATGTTAAGCGTATCCGAATCGGATAAAGAGCAATGTCGACTTTGTATACGTTTTCATTTCTTCCTACTAATCAACCACTCTCCTCGTTTTTTATATGATGTTACTTAAGACCGGCAACAAAGCGTTCCGTAATCTCTTTTGGTCTAGTAATAGCGCCACCTACAACGATGCCTCGCACTCCATAACCTAGGATTTGCTTAGCTTGTTCTGGTGTATGAATTTTTCCTTCAGCAATGACGTCCACCCCTGCGTCGCAGAGTTTTTTGATGAGTTCAAAATCTGGGCCATCCACTTTTGGACTGTAAGAAGTGTAACCTGATAGAGTTGTACCGACAAAGTCAATTCCTGCCTCTACTGCTGTTAAGCCTTCTTCAAAGGTACTTGTATCCGCCATCAATAATTGATTTGGATATTTTTCCTTCACTTGGCGAATAAATTCTTGAATCTCTAAGCCGTCATAACGTTCACGCTTAGTACAGTCAAGAGCGATTACTTCGATATCAAGCGCAGCTAATTCATCCACTTCCTTCATTGTAGCAGTAATGAATGGTTCCTGTGGTGGATAATCACGTTTAATAATTCCGATAATCGGAAGTTTAGTGACCTCTTTAATCTCCTTGATATCTCGAACACTGTTTGCTCGGATACCGACTGCACCACCTTGTTCAGCTGCTTTCACCAACAAGGGGATAACTCCTCCCGCTTCTGTGTAGAGCGGTTCATGAGGAAGAGCCTGGCAAGAAACAATGATTCCATCTTTAATCTGTTCAATCAATGCTTCTTTACTAATTTGTGGCATCCACTTTCCTCCTTTTCTTTTTCTTTGTGCTTATGTGACTATTATAGCTCATTATTAAAACGCTTTCAATATTTTGTACTAGAATAGATTGAAGTTTCAAAACAATTTTATGCAACAATTCATCCTGAAAGTAGTTTCAGACGTTTAAAATTCTGCCTAGTACTTCTCAAAAGCCTTGAAAAACGTCACTTTTTACTCGTAAAAACGAAAGAAAAAAAGGCCGTAACACCTTCTGGTTACGACCCTTTCTATTAAAGAGCAAGTTTCTATAAAAACCTTTAAGTTTATCTATTGCACTAATATTCTTTTTTCTTGCCCATGGCAAACATGCCAAGAAGCATCCCCACAAGTCCTACACTTGCAAGAGTTGCAGCATCTTCACTTCCAGTTTCAGGAAGTGCTTGCTGATGTATTGCAGGCGCTGCTGGTGCCTGATAGGTCTTGTCTTGCGACATGGCCTGAACCACAATCTCTTGCTCACCTTTGAATTCTGGGACTTCATGTACAGCTGCTTCTGCACCATTGACACCGCCTACAAATTCTGGAGATTCTGCTCTTGCTGCTTCTACTGCGTTGACACTACCACTAAATTCTGGAACTTCATGTACTGTCGCTTCGCCATTTATTCCTCCAATGAATTCAGGTATATCATGTACAGCTGCTTCTACTCCATTCACGCCACCTTCATAGGCTGGAAGTTCTGAGCTTGCTGCCTCTACCGCATTTGCGCCACCTTCATAGGCTGGAAGTTCTGAAATTGCTGCTTCTACTCCATTCACACCACCTTCATAGGCTGGAAGTTCTAAAATTGCTGCTTCTACTCCATTCACGCCACCTTCATAGGCTGGAAGTTCTGAGCTTGCTGCTTCTACTGCATTAACGCCGCCTTCAAAGTCTGATGCGTCTGACTTAGCTGCTTCTACTCCATTCACACCGCCTTCGAACTCTGGGCTCTCTGACTTAGCTCCTTCATCGCCATTGACTCCGCCTTCAAAGTCTGATGCGTCTGACTTAGCTGCTTCTACTCCATTCACACCGCCTTCGAACTCCGGACTCTCTGCCTTAGCTTCTTCTTCGCCATTGACACCACCTTCAAAGTCTGATGTGTCTGACTTAGCTGCTTCTACTCCGTTCACACCGCCTTCGAACTCTGGGCTCTCTGACTTAGCTCCTTCATCGCCATTGACTCCGCCTTCAAAGTCTGATGCGTCTGACTTAGCTGCTTCTACAGCATTGACCCGCCCTCGAACTGCTACTCTCTGACTTAGCTCCTTCATCGCCATTGACACCACCTTCAAAAATCTGATGTGTCTGACTTAGCTGCTTCTACACCATTGACACCACCTTCGAACTCTGGACTCTCTGACTTAGCTCCTTCATCGCCATTGACACCACCTTCAAAGTCTGATGTGTCTGACTTGGCTGCTTCTACTGCATTGACGCCGCCTTCGAACTCTGGACTCTCTGCCTTAGCTCCTTCCTCACCATTGGCGCCGCCTTCAAAGTCTGATGTGTCTGACTTAGCCGCTTCTACGCATTGACGCCACCTTCGAACTCTGGACCTCTGCCTTAGCTCCTTCATCGCCATTGACACCACCTTCAAAGTCTGAAATTTCATGAACAGCTGCTTCTCCTTTTGAAGTTTCCACTGGAATATATTCTGGAACTTCATGGACTGCTGCTTCTGCACCATTGACGCCACCTTCGAATTCTGGGACTTCATTAATAGTTCCCGGTGGATTTTCTTCAACTTCTATTTTCTGGAATTTCATGAACGACTGCTTCCTCACCATTGACACCGCCTTTCGAATTCTGGAAATTATGAATTG